>MDTG01253520.1_pt1 | contig 23964 bp, 15 predicted proteins | sample 811421 | NCBI WGS metagenome assembly MDTG01 (sample SAMN05326645, study PRJNA326480) | marine metagenome | isolation source: seawater | place: Pacific Ocean: South East | collected 2011
CCCCCCCGCCCTTGCCTCCCTACGCGCCTCCGCACCCCAGTCCACCTGATCCGCCCCGTCCGCCATCGCCTCCGCCTTTCCCTTCCCCCCCTCCGCATGCGCCCAGCCTCCCGCCGCCGTCTCCGCCGCCGTCTCCGCCGCCCTCTCTACCTGGGCCTGATCTACCTCTGCAGCTCATAAGCTTGCCAGAGGCCTCGAGTGTGAGTGTGTATCTAAGTTCTGTTCAGCTAGAATATGATTCGCAACATCGGACAGGACTGCTGCTGCCAGTTCTGCCACCGTTCACCCCAGGAAGTAGCAGAGTTCAAGCAAAAGCTGAGCCACAGGTGTCCTAATCAGCAGTCGAATCGACAGTTTGAGGTGAGCTGGACGTTGCCAGCTGTCTGCTGGCACGCACTTTGGCTCTAAAGATCTTGTTGTCTTCTTCGGTCTTGCGGTTGTCGCAACGTCCGCATAGTATCTGAAGATTGTCTGGGTCGTTGTCAGCGCCTCCAAGTGACAACGCAATCTTATGATCCAGCCGTAGCGCAAAGTCCGAAATCTGAATGCCAGGCGTGTCGCGGTAGTGCCAAAAGTTGCAGATAGCAGACCTCAAATGTCCATATGAATCCATTTGTCGTGCTCTCACCGTGCTCCAGTGAAGAAGTCGATTTGCCGCACGCTTGCGGCGCTTGGCAGAGGCATACTCCATCTCAGCCTCCTCGTCTTGCTTTTCGTATTCTTCCTGTGTCTGGATCATTTCCCGGCGCCGAGGGTGGTTTGGCCAAAGGAAGTAAATGTACGCGCACTGGCAGCCAGGCCATGTGTGTACATTTTCCTCGATGGGGAGCGAGCACCCCAGCGACGACGTTGTAGCGCCGGAACTTCCATGTCCCCACAGAAACGTCGAGCAGCATCTTAAGGATGTTCCGTGGCTAGGTAAGCATTTGCGCGCTGTGGTCGAAAAGCACGCGACGATTGCTCGGGTTCGCCACTCCGTGATTGCGACAATCAGCAAGCAATTAAAGACACCAACATCGAGCAATATCTCATTGGGGAAAATTCTGAGCTGTGTGAGGCTATGCAAGGACAACGACGTCGTGCCACCCGCATTTCTGGTTGACTTCCGAGAAGGCATCCTTCAGAAATGGGCTTCCGAGATCATCATCAAGGTGAGGAAGGACGGAGGACGGCAGTGGAGTCTGGTCGACCGCGAGGCTCTCGTGTGGTCGCTGGGAAACTGCCTCGACGCAGGAATGTGTCATCGTCAACACGTCAGTGTTGTTGACCAAGGCAGGAACCCGAGCTGGCTCGCTGAGTACGTGCGCTGCGTGCGCCTCATCTGGCACGAGAACGGGGGAAAGTCGACTCCGGAGACCATGCAGTATCTGAGGAAACTGGGTTGCTGCACCTGTGAGTGTGTCACTTTGATTGCCGAGTATGCGACCCTGTGCCTGAATGGAACCAAGGCTGTGCAGGTGTACAGGGACCTGTCCAGGATGCAGAGAGTCGTCTTCTCAAGCTACACAACCGGCGGAATATCGAACGCGGCCGCGACGGAGTGCATACAACAACTCACAATTGAGCCCCCCGTCCTAGAATGGTTGGTCAAAGTGGAGGACTTGCTCACCGACATCTGGGACACGATCACCAACCCGCACGGCGACGAGGGTTGCTGCTTGGCAGTTCCAGGCATCAAGGGGAGCCACGTAGAGCAGTTGATGCTTCCCAGCAAGGTTGTCACACATGGAACGCCGGCGTTGATTCGCAATTGCATCAACAGCGCACTGCCCCTTTGTCTACTGAACCCCGAAGCGAATCACAACGTATCTATGCACTCTGCACACCCGTGCATCAAGAAGATGCGCAACGGCGTTGTCTCGTGCGTTCATTCGATGCTGGAAGCGTGTCCGTTCCGCGCCAACGGGGCTTGCGACCCTTTGTGGCTGGATACATACCTCGACATGACACGCGCTGTTTTCACAAAGGTCTGCCAGGACCTTGGCGTTTTCGAAGACGACCGCGCGCAGACGACCACCAGCGCGGCGTGCGAAATCGATCACTTTCCTGGCATACCCATGAGCACCGTCGTGGAACGCGACGCGTACATGAAATCGGAGGTGCGGAAAGTTCAGATTGCCGGCAACATGTTCGACGCGACCGTGCTGAACATCAAACACTGGAAGGCGGGCAAGACGACTCGCATAAAAGAGTTCAGTGCAGTGTGGGACACAAACATCAGCGGGTACAAAAATGATCTCTCTGTTGCGGGCCGGGTCCTTTCGGACCTGAACCGCATCGTATCCACTCTGGATCTCTCCACTGACATCCTAATCAACATCGAAGAGAAGAGCGTTTCATACATTTCGGAGGCTGCCGCAACGCAGTTCCTGGGGCTGCTTATAGAGTACATGCGCGAGTTCAGCAAGAGCCGGCGGCGGCGGAAGGATGCGCTGCTCCTGAAGCGCAACGCAAGACCCGAGGAAGACAAGCGCAGAGGCTGGAAAAAGCGCGCGCGGGCAGATAGCCCTCAAAAGACCGCCGATTGATACGCAAAGTAAGCGGGCTGCATTTTATGGTAGGGTACGACGGCGGCGGCGTCCGTATTGCCCGCAATATTGCTGAAAGTGCCAGGCACTTTCACGTACCAGACGGTGCACGCGACCGAGGCGCGCAACACGGAGTTGGGGGCAGCAGTTAGCACGAGCGCCGCAAAGCGGTATGGACAAGTCTGCAACAAGTGTATCCGAAAGGGTGGTGCTTGCGACTGGTCCGTGCAGGTGTGTATGTTTGTAATCCTGTTAATATTGGGTTTTCTTGCGTCTCTAATCGTATGGAACGTTCAATGGGTCAACGAACAGTCCGAGAATAGCCTGTGCTCTCTGAGCGGGTATACGACCGACGCTATAAGAAACATCGTGGGTGCCCCGCAAGGGTTTGCCACGTGCGCGGTGGTTGGCTCTGCTAACTTTTTGAGGAAGCAGCGTCTGGGAGTGCAGATAGACTCGCACGACTTTGTCATCCGGGCCAACCTTGCACCCGTGTCTGGGTATGAAGAAATCGTCGGGTCAAAGACCTCTTTACGAATCATGAACACGCAGGCACTGGATGTTGCTTTTCGTCATGCTTGGCTTTCTGCTCTCTTTCGATGGCATCCCGCGCAAGCTTGCGCTATGCCTCGCGGCGGCGTTTCTTGCGCTGTTCGAGTTCTCGGTAATCGCTTTCCGTGCGCAGTTTCGCCTTGATCAGCTCCTTCTTGATATCAGCCTCGCACGGAAGCTTAGTTCCATGCCACAGTTCACGAAGAAAATCTGGGGCTTGCACGCCCGGCGGTTTGGGAAAGAAGACGCACTGTTCGCGGTTGGTGCCGGGCTTGGTAGACATGATGCACTCAACCTTGCCATTTGCAATCAGGTCGTCCATGTGCACCTCTATGCCACGAAACGCTCCCGAAAGCTCCGACTCGGTCACGCTCAGCGCGGTCATGTTGCTGCCCTCCATCGGAAGACCCCTTGGCAGTCGTACGTCAAACAAGTGGTGCAGAGACGAGCTCGAAGTGACTTCTAGCTCATGCTTGCGTGCTACCATTGGAGCTCCAGATTCATCCTGCGTCACCCTGACCACCGGGTTGTTGGAAAGCGAGTGCAGCAGGCAGGCATTGCGCGGATCGGTCAGGTCGATTCCAAGGTCGCGTTTTAAGCTCTGCCATGAAAACGGACAGTAGTCGTCGTTCGAAGCCAAGTATTCGTGAATAGTGAACAGCGGGTTGTCTTTGCAAATAGTGCCGTCCACCTTAACGTATCTCCAACCTTGCCCCGCTTTGTCGCCAGGGCGTATTTCATCGCCTTCAACGCCAGAAGCCTCTACGGCGGCGCGTTTTTTCTCGTAGCTCTGCTGGAGCTTTGCTTCACGCTGTTCTCGCATGCGCTGTTTTTCTTCCGGCGTCCGCAAGGTCACAGAGGGCGCAGCGTCCTTCGGCGCCCGACCCTTGCGGCGGGTGTTGTTCTCCGTCGCTACCGACGACATCGCACCGGTGCGTGTACGGTGTGTCGAGGGCTAGAGTGCCTTTCACTGCATAGCCGGCTCACCTCCGCTTCACACAGCTTTCTGAGGCTCGCGGCGTTTGCTCGCGGCTGCTATGGTTCCAGCCTCTGGAACAGCGTGGTGGCGCCGGAGGACGGACACCAACGACAACGGCAAGTCGGCGCCACGACGGGCTTCAGCACCCTTGCCCAAAGGAAACGTTTACAGACGTAACTGGGGTCCTTAACAGGAAGTCGAACGGGTAGTTCTAAGCAACATCGCGCGCTAATACACGGCGCCTAGACTGAGGCGCGTGAGGTCAATAGAGCCACAAGCACATGTCGCATTCTCCCGAATCCTCTCCGAACCCGGAGCGCATTTTGGATAATGACGAGGAAGAGGAGGAGTATGCCGAGGATTCTGGAAACGAGGTAGGCGAGGAAGCAGCACAAGACGAGCCATCGATGGAGCAGACCGAAGAGCACGCTGATCTAAGCAAGTACGTGCTACAGCATGGCGCCCACCGCGAGTACAAGGTTCCCAACGGGCTCATCGCGCACGAGGCGGGCAGGGCCATGAAGGTCAACGACGGCCACCACATCGGCGAGATGGTTGCATCGAAAAGCGGCATCGTCTGGAAGGGCCTCGAGTACTACCACGTGCACTTGATTGGTGGCACCACCATCTCGGGGGTCGAGGAGATCGCACCGCACGTATGCTTCAAGCCACCGGAAGGGTCCGAGGAAACGGACGACGCGGTGTGGTTGCGCCCCATTCCGGCAAAGGTCATGGAGCACTTCCAGCCGCTCTGGAAGGCGGCAATCAAGGCAAAGTTTGCCGACGACCCCGAAAAGGTGAAGCAAGTTCTAAAGAAGTACTCTCGTGTGTTAAAGTGGCTGCCAGAGCAGATGACGGGACAGCGTCTGGACCCCAAGAGCTACTTTGGGATGGGCAAAAACAGCTTTGTTCTGATCACAGGCAACAAGCTCAAGTCGATTCGCATTGCGCCCGTTCCAGTCCCTCGCAGCGTGAAGGGAGCGGACAAGCCCGCGGCGGCGTCGGGTGCCAAGGCTTCTGGCAAGCGCACTGCCTCATCCATGGACGGCCAAAGCGACGCATCCGACGTCACCGCGATGCCGGACGCCAAGGTGATCCGCATCGGTCCGGAGGCCACGACTAGTACCTACGTCCTCGACGGCTTTGTGTACGCGACCCTCATGGCGTGAATATGACACAGTCGCTATCGTGCTCCCCTCAAAAAAGGAGGCATGGGCGCAGCGGAGCATGACGCAACAGAACGCACGGAATCGCGCAGCTTGCGTATAGATCGCGACTGCGCTGGTTGGCACACCGCTTGGAATAGTTGCGGTTATAGTGAGCGTGGCGGGTGTGCCAGCAAGAGACGGGCGTAGGTACCCCAAGCTTGTTGCGTGCGAAATCACTCTTTCCGGAATCAGCTTGCTGCTGTTTGTGACTTGTTACGTGGACACAACTCCAAGACAAGAGCCACGGCAGACTGTAACCATGCACGCGGTCGAACAGACGCCGGTAGATTGTGAAATGAGTAGCTCTACTTTTACTACCGTTGTACACAACGAGTCCGATGAGCGGATTTAAGATTAGAGCAAACAACGACAAACTGCCCTTACCACGTTTTCTCTACAGACCCGCTTCCCCTGCAAAGCCCCGTTCGAGAGCGACCGCTCACGCCTCCTCCGCCGCTCCGTCCTGCGAGTGAGCAACCGGGTCCTGGCTCTGCTGAGAGTCGAGGTAGCCAAGACAATCTGGGCAGAAGCACTGGGCATTCCCGTCCCAGTCAACACCCGGGACCATGCCGCACGCAGTGCGCGCAAGCTTCGCCGGCTGCTGAACCTCTTCTGACAGCGGCGGCTCCTCGGTCTTCTCATCGTCGGACGACTCGTCGTTGCACTTGCGCTTGCCGGCAGTGTCCTCATGCTTCTCCGAGATCTCATCGCTCGATGAGTCGTCGGCCTCGGCCATGCGGCCGTCCTTGAAGTACACCTTCTGGGCCGATCTCGACCCAGATGACATGGACTCTGGGATGATGTGTCCCTTGAGGTGCGGAAACCTTGTTCCCCGCATGAACTTGAAGCCGCACGGTGCGTAAGACTTGATCTCGTCCAGCGTAGCGTCCTTCAGGTCCTTGAACCTGCAGTTGGAGACTGCGTCGTCTTCCGGCGCCACGTCGGTGTGTTCCGGCGCTAGGGCCAGATGCCCGGGTCCGTGTACGGCGGAGTCCTTCGCGGAAGTGGCCATGGGCGGGGGACGGGGCCGGTCGATCTTCCTCTATCTCCACGCATCTCAAACTGCGACGGCAATCCCTATACCCATGCACGTCGTGGCGCCTGATCAAAGGCGCATACGCACGTTCCGGCGCCACGTATGAGTCGGGTATAGGGAGTTGCATTGAACGGTCACGTGTACAGGTGTGGTGGTAGGTTGGTGTAGGGTGTACTCCTCTCGACACCGCCTCTGGACAACGGCAGCCTGACACGGACCGGAGCACCAGGTTCGTAGCGCCGGCAGCCATGAGCGGCTCTGCTTCGGGTCCGCCGTCCAATTCGACGATGGCTGGAATGGCAACTAAAGCTATGTCCGGATTCGTGGCGGCCATGAGCGCTCTGCAGACGGAGGTCAACACCGTCACCTCGGACATCATGACGGCACGCCAGGCTCAGACTCGGTACCAGAAGCAAACCCAGGCGGAGCGCGCAAAGGTCAACGCCGCGGTTGGCTACGAGCAGGCCAACGAGAAGAGGCAGTTGATTCGCGCTGCAGAGCAGGTCTTCATCGATGCGAATCACATCAAGCGCGCAAAGGCCGCACACGACATGGTTTCTAGCATTGGAGGCCTGAACGAACTGGGCAAGCTAGTCGAGAAGGCGGAGGCAATCAAGAACCGCAAGGTCGACCCTGAGATGTTGGACTACGAGGATGTGCTTGCGAGCATGTCCATTGGCGTGGGCTCTATCGGCCTCATGACATGGGACGATGGCGGCAAGTCCTTCATCAAGATAACGGACCAGTTCAACGGTATCACCTCGAGCACGACCATCTGCTTTACCTGTCTGGTGCACTGCCGCTCCGGCAAGTCGCTGTTCATGAGCCTCTCCAAGGATCTCTTTGCACGCACCTTTGTGCTTGTGAAGTGGGACAACGCGCGGAAGCTTTTTGACGAGGTCTGCTCGCCGTCTAACATCGATGCGCTGTACAAGACGCATACTTCCGCGACTCCTCCTCATCTCCGTTACCTGAAGCACGAATTCACGCGGGTGATGACGCAAGAGTCTCGCGACGGCATCAAGGAGTGCCCGGGTCTGTCCAACCTACTGAACGAGTGCGAGCGCGCCAGCGCGACTGCTGCGGCAGCTGCGTCTAAGCGTGACGGGAAGTCCACCATGTCGGCGGCGGAATACCAGCACTTCACACAGGCCACCGCCCCATCCGGATCGGCCGACGACGACGACGAACCTGTGTTCACGCATACCGTCACTCGCGCCCAGCGCGACAAGAAGGGCTTTGAGAACGCGATCGTTCTCTGAGGCCGTAGCACGCTGGGTACCGGCATGCGCTTCATCTACATTGGCATAAGAACATGCGCATTGCACGGCTGTAGATGCTTTGCATCCTCCTTGGTGGAGTAGTCGCTATGTGCAGTACTTTCGTATGCCGGTAGAATATGTAAGGCGCGTTGGGGGATTGGTGGGCAGAGACCACTGTTTGCAAAACATGTGGTACGGGAATGGGTTGTCTCTTGTAGAGGCCGCGGAACAGAGTTCACTGTTAAAAAGGCTCGATGACCTAACATTGGACACTGGGGGGAAAAGAAAAGGCATTCCACAACACCTTGAAGGCGGTAAACCTGCAGCCGTTGCTCCCGCAGAAGATGAAGAGCTGGAGGAGTTTTTGGAGATGCAGCGGCGGCAGCGCAAGGAGCAGGAAGCGCGAGAAGGAGCGGCAGGTGAAGACGGAGCTTCAGAAACAGAGGACATTCCAGATCCCAAGCGTGCGCGCAGTGCCAACTCAGAGCTGCCAGTCCCAGGCCCCGAAGGCGAAATAAAACCCGCAGTCGACGAGCTTCCCGGCGTTGCGGAGGCTTCAAAGCCCGCGAAGCCTCCCACACGCCCCCCGCCTCTCACGGAAGAACAACAGGGAGACGAGGAAGCTCGATACCAGGAAAGGGTTGCAGAGGACAAGCAAATGGACGAAATGTCTAAGGTGCTTCAGGAGCGGAGGAAAATCCTGAGAACCGCTCGTCAAAACTTTGACGTCGAAAAGTATCGCTTTGGCGATCGCGATCTGTACCAAGAAGCATTCAACGAGGAGGATGTGTACTACCAGTTGCTCACGCAGGGCATGTATGCCACGAACATCTCTGTCACAGCGCGCGCGGAGGGCACAAATAACAGCCAAAGTCTTGTACCCGCGCTTCGACGTGTAGTTCTGGACGGTACGACAATGATAGTGCCCGCGTATTCAAAGAGGGACTACGAGCTCACGATGACGGCCAACTACGCACGATCGAAGCGACTGCTCAACCCAACGGAGCCTGATCCTCCGGACCCCACCCAAGCCAAGGACATGCAGACGCTCCACTCGGAACTGCGCTTTGGCTTCTCTGTCTTCTCCGCCGAAAAGAAAATGAAGCCAGGTGGCACCAAGCACATATTCAAGTTTGGCGAGGGCACGTGTGACGTGGACGATGCAACCAGAGCAAACCCCGATGAACTGCGCAGGGAAAGGCGCTCAAACTTGTACCGATACCAAACACTGGAACCTCCTACTGCTACTGTCGCCGCAGACCCGGCAACCCTGCCTGTAAAGGATGCGATGCACACCCTAGAGGTGGGTTCACTCGAGCTGTTCAAGCAGCCACGCGCAATCGGCTATCCGATGTTTGTTTCGCCCTTTGTCAAAAAGGGCAGCTTGTCGGAGTTGGTTTACGACCAGAAAGGATTTGTCAACCTATCCGACGCCGAGAACGCAAAGAAGTACCACCGTGCCATGAGGTACCGCTTTGAGGTGATGCGCCTCTGGTGGAAGCTCTTCCATAACCAGCAGGACCTGGTCCGTGAACTGATCGAAGTCGAATCCATGGGCGGTGAAAACTCACCAATCAGCCAATCCCTGGCGTATTTTACCGAAGCTCTCCGGGACACCATAGACGCGTCGCGTCCTCCGATGATTCTCTCCATCATAGAGCTCGGACGTGAAGGCTCGCTGCGCTACGGAGACATCTATCCTAAGTACGTACCTTCGGACGACTTTGACGCCACGAAGAATCGCAACCTGTTCAAGCGCGCCGCCCCCAGTGCAGACGCAGTGTTGGCCGGCGTGCTGGAGGACGAGAACGAGCGACTGCAAACACAACCCGTACAGCTTTGGGAGAACTACTGCTGGCCTGTAGTCATGCCGGGGATGACACAGTCGTGGCTGGACTGGGTCGCGGGAGCCACAAAGGTCGAGACCAAGGTGATGACTAATACAGGTCTAAAAACTCAAACGAAAATCATCAACGGCGTGAAAGATCGCAACCTGCAGGCCTTCCAGATCATGAGGGCCTTCTTCAATGAGAACCTGGCTGCCGACTACGACACCGTCGTTGCAAACCCACCAGACGAGTTGGAAAAGTACAAGAACGAGCTGTTGGGTAATGCATTTTCAGACCGCAAAGAGCGGGAGCGCAACTTCTGGCTGATAGTGGAGGTTGTGTCCGGCGACCTAATGCAGGCAATGCCGTATTGGGCAAACGCCTACTTGTGCGAAGACCTCGTGTCACACCCACCCGAAGACGTGGAAGTCAAGAGCCGCCAGGTCAAACAGTTGGAAGAAGAGGTCGGCAAGCTTTCGATGGAAATCGAGGCTCTGAAGAAAACCATCGACGCAGACCCGAAGACGGACATCCAAAAGCTCGCAAAGGCAGAAGAAGAGAGAGAGCTATACTACCTGACGGTGTCGAGGGCCGAGAAGATAAACAGCATCAACGAGCTCACATACCATTCTTCAGCGTCTAGCATCCTTTGGATGCCATACGCAAGCAAACTGCGCAAGTCGCGGGACAAAGACGACGACCAGGCCCTATTCTCAAAGACATGGGCACAGGAATCGCTGCATAGATGCATACTGTCAATCTACGACAGCTCCTGGGTGCACGAGTACTACAGTACCAACATGGGGCCTGAGAAGCAGCCTCAGCGCAACTACAACGGCAACCAGATTATCGAAGGCCAGAGTGACGCAGCCGAGCTGTACCGACAGTGGTTTTCCGAGGTTTACCTGGAGCTGGGCGACAATGGAATTGCGCTTCCAAACCAGCTGGTGATCATGACAAATCTGGTCAAAGAAGGCAAGCCTGTTCTCACGGATCCGAAAATGCAGGGTTCTGTGCAGCTGCAAGGCCACGTAGCAAGAATTGTCAAGCGCGTACCTCGCCACGCAAAAGAAAAGCCGGAGGCATTTCCGCCGTTCGACTACATTCTCGAAACTCAGTTCGACTTTGTCGGCACTTGCGAGGAACGGGAAGCCGCCCGACGTGCTGGGAAAATAACTCCAAACAACAAATGGCTGGTGACGCTTAGTGGTTTGCACATCATGCCGTTTAGCTACAATCACCAGTATCGTTACGGAGACACGGTTGAGGTAATTGAGCTTACCTCTGATGTCGCTCCCGGGCTCAAACCAGAGCAACTCGCTCACAACAACAAAATTTTCCGTGGTACTAACCCGAACGAGCCGCTGCGCTGGTCCGTTGTGGAGGCACCGTACGTCGGCCCGCCCTCCGTACTCGAGACGTATGGCATCGGAACATTCAACCCCAGCGTTGCCAAAGAAAGCTATGCCGACGCGAAAAGCAAGTCACCTGAATGGGCGCAGCATACAGTCGAGATAGGAGCGCTTTTGCTTTCGCCGTATGACCATGAACTTTTTGAGGAACAGCGCAGATCTGAGAAGGACGAGTACCTCAGATGGCCAGTCAAGCTGGTTGAGGACGCAGAAGGCATATTTAGGTCAGTTCTCCTACCTCTGGACTCCCCAGTGGATACTGTTCCGTCAATGAGCAAACTCAGCCCATACCGTATGAGCTCCAAAGGGCAGGAGGTTCGCCGCTTCCTGCGACCCGACAAGGTGAGGCTGATAGTGCAAACATCGGCAAGCAGCGAGATCGAGACTGACGAGAACAGCGGCCCGCATGCATGCATTGATAAAGAATGCGAAGAGCGCGCTTGAACGTTGCAAATAGGTGTGGTGTTTTGTGTGGCCGTCGGACGCTTGTGAACGGTAGTATTTTTGTGGCCGAACTCGGCCAGAAAACTTTCCGACTACCCCCAACTTCCGGTACCGGCTGGTAATCGGAACTTGTGCGGAAAGTATTGTTTACATGTAAACAACCTGCCGTGTACCGGCGACAGTTCTTGGCGCCAGGTCGCAGGTGGGCAAAGTTTACCGCCACACAGCACCTGCCGACTATTTCCTTGGCATCTCATTTTGCAATGGCCTTTAGTGCCACCCGAAGCCTCCCGGGCTCAACCGCAGAAAGGGCAACAATTTCAGGCTGCATGCGCACGACGCTCGAGCGCGAAATGCCCAGCTCACGCGCCCACTCGGAAATGAAGTTTTCGCTCTCGTGGCTTCCCCAAACACCGGCCGGCTCAAGGTCAACATCAGACTCTATGCCGTCAAACTGCTTAGAATGCCATGCGAAATGCGTGCTGATCCACTCGTGGTCTGGGTGAGCTGCGTGGCCTCTTGCCCGAGCCTTCTTGTGCTCTTCTGTTGCCTTGAACACGACGTCGCGGTTGCTCATCGTTCGCTGTGTCGCAAATGGAATCGAACCGTGTGCATCGTTTCGCACCGTAAAGCGAAGCTCTCCGTTCGGCATGGTAAAAGCAATGAACCCCTCTGCAACGTTGGACGAGGTGAGCGCACCAAGCGAAAACGAGCTCTCCACGCACCCGGAAGTGTACTGCCACGTGCTGCGAGGCCCGTTTGGAATTTTGACCAGCGCGTTGTAACATACGTCGATCGCCGGGATTGCGATCCTGTACGGGCTGGAGAGCGGGCTCGCGTTGTCTCCGATTGTGTCGACGCACACAAACCCAAGAGCGTTGGCCGCCATGTTCAAGATGCGGCAGCGGTTGCGCCGCGCCGCACACGAGACCCGGCGAAGGGCTCTGGCTCCGGGTTTTCCTTCCTCCGACAGGGCCTCGTCGAGGCTGACACCCTCCTTGAGCGACGCGCACAGTCGCGCGTGGAACGTCTGGCCAGCGATGCCCGCGCCGGATTTGCATATCAGATAGTACGCCTTGTGGGCGCGCGACATGCCATCGAGGTGTGCGTCTGGAGAACGGTTCTGTACGGCGGAGTACAGGCCAACGCAGCATCCGGGGCCGTCGAAGCCCGCTTCCCACTTTTCCATGTCGCGGTCTTGTTCGTCTCCATCGAGTCCGGGACCCACTTGAACGTGAGAGTCGTGCATCTCCGAAGGGATGCTCTTTGCCAACTTCTCGATGACTTCGCGACGCTTGGCGTCGCTGCTGAGCAGAGCCTCTGCCTTGTCTACCGGGAACTCAATCACAGAGACACCCGAAAACCACATTGGTGAAAAGACGTCTGGGTTCAGGTTTTCCTCCGCCCCGTTCAACCTCATCACCACATTTTTTACCGCTCCGCTCTCGAGTGATCTGTGTGCCTGTGGCAACACAACTGCCTCATCGCACACGCGCAGGCAGCTCACGATGTGCTGCTTGAGCTTGTGGTCTATGCAGTCCAAAGCAATCACACGCGCCATGCTTGCCACACACTCGCGCCTGCTAACTATCGGTCCCTGTTCCGGAGATATGACTTAGCGGAGGAAGTATAGTTAAATACCAGCTGTGTGGGCCAGGTCCTCCACGCGCTGCATCAGCTCTTGCAAAGTGAGGATGGCGTTTGTGCACACCGTGGCGTCCCTGTGATTGAAGCTGCGTGCAAGACGGGCTTGAAGCTCCATGAGCTGCACAAGCGCATCGTTGCGGCTAGGCAAAATGCCAGCCGCTCGCTGCCTGCCTACCATGTGCGAAACCGACACGCTCGTAGATTTGCCGAGAGATCGATTACGGCGTTCATCGTTCCTTCCGCCGTTTACGCCAGAGGGCCCGGGCTCGGCTGGCTCGGCTGGCTCGGCTGGCTCGGCGTCTTGCGCAACAGACGTCGACACAGGTGCGCTTTGACGTTGTCGTTTACTGCTGCGAGTGACGGGTCCGGATTGAGTATGGCTCTCATCTTCGCTCTCGTCTTGTATCACACAGGTCCTCCGCCCGACGCGTTTGCGCTGGTTGCATACCTCGTCTTCACTGTCGTCGTCTTCTACATCGTCATCGCTGCTACCGATGTATTCCTCGTCTTCTTTGCAATCGTACTTGCGTTTCGAATGGGAACGTAGAGACGTCAGCGTTTCAATAGCGCGATCCCTGATGATCTTGTTAAAGACGTCTTCCCGTCCTTTAGCGGCCTCGTTACGGCATTCGTCTATGATGTCCCAGAAGTCGTGATCCACCGGCACTTCCGGAACGGGACGCTTCTCGTCTGCCACGGCGAGCTCTATAGCGTCCTGAGCCTTCACAAACTCCTCGCATTTTTCCGAGCTCAGTGTGTAGAGCGTGTCGCTGCTCAAGTCGGCACCTGCCTCGCTATCGTCAATCAGCTCCTCGATGTCGCGCTCGCAATTGTAGCACGCATCGAGCAGCATGCTCTGAAGTAAGTACCTCAGCTTTGCCTTTCGAAGACACGTCTGTCCCACCACAAAACAACCCTTGTCCGTGTCTGGCATCCGCTTCGATCGCATCCATTGCGATGCAAAGCTCGGCCGAAGCGTGGTCGCGTATTCCTCCTTGAACTCTGAGTATTGTTGCATAACCTTATCCGGTCCCTTGAGCCACGCCTTGGGGTCGAGAGAGCCAGCCAAGTCGATTGCGTACCGGCAGTTTTTCTCAGTGCGTCCACACGCCATGCACTTTCCCGTGCCTCCGCTCAACACGGTCTTGCGTGGAAGTTCTATGCGCTCCACCCGCATGGAGTGCGAGCTGCTGAGAGCAGCTTCAAACTCCGGTTTCCACTGCGCGGATGCGCGCAGCATCAAGTATCGTATTTTAGAAGCAAACGCATCAAAACACCCGGCCAAAAGGCCCATTGTCTCGTCTTCCACATCATCGAGGTCCGGTACCAGCCCGCGGGCCGCGTACTCACACACTTTCAGCACGTGGTACGCTCGGTCCTCTCGAGAGATCAGTAGCGCGCTCATTCCGGCCCTACCCAACCTAACACTGCCCGCACCCATGCGCCCCTAGCGGCGGCCCACGTGAAAGCTTCACATCTGGACCAGCACACCCGTGACCAAGCGCTCCACCTCACCGTGGCTTGGCCCGGTGTCCGCAGTGGCATAGGCGCCGGCGGATGCGGCGTCCTCTTCACCCGACGAGTCCTGGCGGCTGCGCTTGTTCTTGCTCCGCTCGCAGTAGTCGACGGAGCCGCGCGCGCGCGACGACGACTGGCCAGTGAACGACGTCATCTGTTCGACCGTCGGGTAGAAGTCCTTGAGCCGATCCGACATCACGCGAATGGAGTCCTTGACAAGCTTGGCCCTGTAGTCGTTGTAACCCTGCTCACCACCGCCGTCGGCGGCGTAAAGCAGCTTCACGTTCTCATCGTCAAAGACGGTGGAGCACAGCGACATGGCGTTGGCATCGGTGACCAGCTCCATAATGCCGTCGGTGTAGTTCATGTAAAGCTCGTTGACCTCATTGAAGACCACGAACGGGAGGCGAATGTGAACCATGTTCGGGTCAGAGTCGGGGTTCTGTGCCTTGGTCTCGCAATCGGGCATCACAATCACGAACGAGTGCGCCTCGGGGAGCACCTGCTTGGAGAAAAAGTCGACCAGATTGGTCCACTTTACCTTGTACGTGGACGTGTGCTTCAGGCCCTTGGACTTGAGGAAGGCACGGTACTTGCGGTTGGTCTCGACACGCTCGCTGCTCTTGGCGACGACGTCGTCCTCCTTCTTCTTAGACCCGGCGGCGCGCTCTTCTGCCTCCTTGCACAGCTTGATGATCTTGTGAAGCTCGTCCATGCCACCCAGGTCCGCAATGGCCTTCTCGCACCTGGTCATCTGCACCATGTCTTCGCAGGTGCACGCCAGAGGAAGCTCGGAGAGGACGGTCGAGGCAATGGCTGCAGTGTGGGCCGCGCTCTTAGCCACCGCCTTGTAGTTCTTGATGTTCTGACGTTCCCTGTCTAGCTGCTTGCGCGCGCTGTGAACGGCATAGTCTAGTCTCTTGTGGTTCTGCAGCAGCTCATGCAGACAGTCGGGGGGCTTGTAGCGGTAGATGCCCGCACCCGCCGCTGCTGGAGCGGCGGCCGCCGCAGCGCCGGAATTGCCACCGTCAGCCATGTGCGTCCGGCGCTACGGTCTGACCGCACCGGTCCGTGTCAGTGGGGTAGGGGGGTACTGGGGCGCGAGAGGGAGGTCGACGACCTTCCGCACCCACAACTACTCTTCCGTTGTATCGAGCATTTACCGAGTCCTTCAATACTAAAATGTTACCGTGGCGCCGGAACCTACCGAGACAACAGTCTCTCACACCCATGGCGTAGCGCCGGAGTCATGCAACTTCAATCTCAATGTCCGGAAGCGGCAAGGGGCGAATCAAACACCCTCCTACCGTGACGGGTGGCCGCAGCGGGCCCGGGTCATACATGGACATAATGGCATGCATCACGGCGGCTTCGACAGAGGGAGCCGGCGTGTTCTCGATCGCCCGTATGTAAATGTCTGCATTCGCCAAAAGTTTGCGGTCGCTCTCGTCTGCCGACGCCAACATGTCCTGAGTGCGAAGCTCGTCGTCTGTTGCGGCTTCTGCGTCGGCGTCTGCGCCGGCGTCTGCGCCGGCGTCGTCGTCGACGTTCATGGGAACGTCGGGACGCCCGCCTCGCGACTGGTCGGTCAGGGCCAGCGCAGGGTTCTGCGGCTGCCCGGACTGCGGAGGCGGCAGGCCCGGCACAGGTCGCTGTGGAAGAGCAAGCGGCGCGTTGGAGGACGCAACGACAAGCTGACGCATGCTGCTTTGCCTTTTAGTCTCACCCTCCAACCACTTGCCAAACTCCTTGTCGTATACCTGTGCGCTGCCCTGTACTATCGCGGTCACGGAGTCCTCGTCTATGTCCTTGTCGTATGGCTGGCCCAAGCGCACTATGGTGCCCACGCGGGCTTCCTCGAGGCCATCGCTACTCGCAACTTCAACGACTTTGATTGCGGTGGCGAACTGGCCAGAGTACTTGTCTCGCATTGCGAGAAGTATTTCGTTCATCGCCTCTGGGCTGGGAGGGTTGTCGATGAGGCTGCGGATGCGGAACCTCATACTCTCGCTGGCAATTTGTGACCGGGCTACTACGATCTCAACCATCGGGTTGGTGAGATCTTCGAGGTCAAAGTCTCCCGAAGAGCCTATCGAAGAACCCAAGACCATGTCGTTCAACTCATCTTTGACTTGCGTCTGCTGGATCTTACGCGCAGCCTCCTCAAGCTCGGCCTTGCGGGTTCGCGTTTCGCTGCCCACGTTGGCGTACGGACTCATCCTGTAGGTCATGGGGTTTCGGCTTGCCTGTCTGTACAGCCTGGTGATCTTGTCGCTCTCCAACTTGTCCCGGCCACTTTGTTTGAAATCCGCCGATCTCCTTTTGTCTGCTGCAACTGATGCTAGCATCTGGAAGTGGGTGTCGACCCATTCCTGTCTTTGTGCCTTGCGCGACACTTCTAGGTCTCCCTGCTGCTCGAAATCGTCAAGCCTGCTTGAGACGCCCCTTAGGTCTGAGTCCATCGTTTCCGCGTACACGCGCGGGAATGGAGTGCTGCCCAGCACACCCTTTTTTGGCTCTGTCATGCCGGGTCCCATATGCCTGACCTTGCCAAGGGTGTCAACAACATCGACGAACCAACACCGCACGTCCGACACCTGATCGTCTTTTTGTATGTGCAGCTGGACCACCACGTAGGTGAACATGTTATCTCGCAGCTGGTTCATCCAATTGATCACATCAAGCATGTATTTCCCGTCCACCTCGTAGTCTCCGATCGGCCTCTCCCATGGGTAAAACAGGCTCATAAAGCGATTGAAAAACGTGGCGACTCTCGCAAAGAACACCGGGTTGTCGACCCACTTCTTGAAAAAGAACAGCCCATCGGCGTCTTCCATGTATTTTGGTGCGTCCGTCGACTCTGCAACCGTTGAAATGGTTTGCAAGGTGCTGTGCCGTGCCAGAATGTCGTCCACCTTGCTTTGAAGCACAGGTGATGCTTGCGCGCGAAACATGGGCAGACCATACACCCTCATCAGCAGCAGCTTTGTTTCAAACAACTCCTTTTTGCTTGCAACAAGTGCCTGTTCGATGCTACGGACGTTCTCGGGCATCTCGCCGGCCATTGTGTAGTTCGGAATCTTTTGCAGACGGTCTTCCTGGGATGGCAAGTCGTCGAGATTCACATCTAGAACATCCGCATCGTTCGCCAAAGGTGCCGCAGTCAAAGCAAAAGCATTCACCTTGTCCTGAGCTGCCACTTTGTAGGCTTCCTCTTTCTTTTGGGTGAGCTGCGCAATCTGCTCCTCCCAGTACGTGAGCCTTGCTTTCCCCGTTGCCAAATGCTCTCTGCTTTGCAAGATTGACTCCCACATTGCCGCTGTAAGCTCGTCGGCTTTTAGTTCGCCGTACCTAGCCCCGTTCTCGTCGTTGTTCCACCACTTGACTTGCGTCACATACAGATCACTCCCCGAGCCGAGGCGTTCGGCTTGCGACGCTGCAGCATGCTTGTTGAATTCTGCCAACGCCTCGTCGTTCGTCAGATGCAGCGGGTACATCCTTTTTTGAGCTCTGCCCGGTCGCTTGCGCACGATCGACAGCTTGTCGTCCACTGGAACAAAGCTGTCTTGTCCGTTCCTCGAAATCTGGACCCATGTCACCGGGGTTCGCTTGAGCCGTCCCAGTGGGTGCGACAAATGAGGAAGCCCCTTTCCGCGTTCTTCATCGGGCATTGCGTCGTTCATTTCTTTGTCGTCGGTAGTCACAACCATCAGCTCGCCCGTGATTGGATCGACTACGGCAGGAGTGCCATCTGCACCGACCGACGCCATTTGGCTTCGAACAATTTCAGCCATCTCTTCACGATCCGGGTGACTGCCAGCGCGGCGCTCGAGCGGCAGGCTGGCCCACTGCGCCAAAATGTACTTGAGATTGTTCGCAAGGTCCATTGTCTGCGACTCGGGTTTGTACGCGTCAACCAAATCCCACTTGATTGTAAACACGTCGTTGGTTGGATCAATCAAGCTGACCAGTTCTTCAGGATTTTTTGCCTGAGTGAACGTGCTGTTGACTGCGACTATCTGGGGACCATTCGTGCCGGCTCCCAACTTGAACCGATTCACGTACCAAGCGACAAGCGCATAAAAGTGGAGCGCTCGCGTAGACCCACCAAGAGCAAAAAACTGCATCTGCTGAATGGATTCGTCGTAAGACTCGTGCCGGCTCTTTGTCGCGTCTCTTTCTTGATCGCTGTCCAAGTACACAATGCTCAACATCCCAGTGGAGCTGGACTCTCCTTGGTCACCTTTGAGAGCCTTGGGCGCGACACGCTTGCTGGACGTTTTGCTAATCACAATCTTGTCGTAGGCGTCCGTGGCTTCTTGGTGTCCCTGCCAAGAAAGCTTCCGCGCCACCTCGTTCTTTTTGAGCTCCTCAAGGAAGGTATTTGTTCCGACCTCATATTCGTCGTTCTTTTTGCGTTTGTCGTATTCAAGCACCTCCAAGACATCGTCCAACAAGCTCTGCTCGTACTTCTTGTACAAGCTTGCGTCCAGAAAGTTCTTCTTGATGTTGGCCCGGATCTGCCCCTTGCGCTTGCGGTCCTCTCCGCGTTGCTTGATCACTGGGTCCGAGCTGCGCTCATGCGCAGCTGCGTTTTGAAGGTCCTTGTAGTCGTTTTTGTATGTTCTCTCAGCATCGTCTACCTCTTTTCGCAGCTCGATGGCCTTACGCTGCTTAAAAATAGCGTTTGCAATCTTGTCGATGTCAGAATCATCAGGGTCGCCGGACGCCGAGCTACCGGCAGCGCTTCCTGCATGTTGTCGGTACAACTCCAAAGCTGACCGTTTGTACGCATCTTGGAGATCCGCTCGCTCTTGCTTCTTCTTGATGGACTGTTCTAGAACGTCTCGGCATTCGCGTTTGATGGCTTCCAACTCCGTAGTGGCTCGATCTCGCTCTTGGACGAGTGACTCTACCTGCTCAAAGGACGTTAACTGGCCATCCGACACCGCCTTCAACCCATCCACGAGCTCGACAGCGCGAGACTGAAGGTATTCGGTGCTCCGGCCGCTGATTCTGAACTCTGATATCTTGGACAAGACGTGCCTATAGTCACTGAGCACGGTTTCTACTGGCGTCACGCGGCCAACGGCGAGCTTCTTGTCCTCTGCTGCCTTGGTGAGGCGCCTGCCGCAGTCGGTCTTCTTCGGTTTCAGAGCTGCAATCTCGGAATCAAGCCTTTTGATCGCATCGTAAGCCGACTCCGACGAAGAAACAGGCACATCCGCGCTGGACTTGGTGTACTCTTCCCATGCCTTCAATGCAAGTGCACTCCTACCACGAGCGGTGAGGCTTCTGATCTGCTCGCTTGCAGCCTTTTCAAGTTCTGAAGCCTCCTTTTGGACGCGTTCTTTCAGCGCTTTCAGACTGTCCTCCGAAACCTTTTTGTTTGCAGCTGCCTGTTGCTCTGTCGCGCACCAACCACCTATGGCATTTGTGAACTCTGCAATGTAATTGCGAACGGCATCTTCCTTCTTTTCTGCATCCCTCAGCGATGTCATTCGCGCGACATCCTCTTCCAGGACGGTGCCGAATTCCTCGAACGCCCTCTTTCTCAACTCCTCGTCTCGCGCTTTCTTGCTTCTCTGGATCTCTCGATGCTTTTCCAGCTGCTCCTCCGTTCTTTTTGTGCGCGTGTCTTTGGACACTGAAAGGATGCTTGAGTCGCGCCCCTTCTTGATTTTCAGATTCTCTCTCACAAAGACTTGTTGTGTCATCTGCTCTTTTGCGCTGAGAAGCTGGGCCAGCAGCTTCGCTTTCTGCTCTTTGAGATCTTCACATCTCTTCAGCTCAGCCTCCAACTCGGCCTTGCGCAACGCGATGACCTGGCGCTTTTGCTCTTCGGATAGAGGCACATCTTTCAATTCGTAGCCAATTTTTTTGTACAGCCTGTCTAAATTTTTCCGACCCGTTGCGCTGATGTCCGTGTCTAGCTGCACGAGCTCGCGGCTCATGCTGCTTAACGTTTCGTCGTCACAGTTTTGGAGTTTCTCGTTCAAAGCATCAAGCTCAGCTACTATATCATCATACTGTTGTAAGATGACCGACTCCATTTTTCTTTGTTCCTTCATCAGCTGCGTTGCTCGAGACACGTTAGACCTTGCCAAGCGAGTTGTTTTGTCGTCTTCCTCAATCCACGACTTGTAGAGATCAAACTGCTTTTCGTACTCCTGTTCGATGGCAACCCTCTCTGAAACGGGAGCAGTCTTCATTCGGTCGACTAGCTGGTTGATCGTGTCAACGTGTGGATTGCGGCGACCAGACGACCGCTGCTCAACCTTCTGCAGAGAGAGGCGTTTGTCTGAATTTGAGGGGCGAAGCAATGACTTGACAAGTTTGGTGGACGACTTGACCGCATCCTCGATCTTGTCTGCGACCCTTTTCATCCGCTTCACTTTTTCGTTCTTTCTACCCCAGGGGAGCTCTTGCATTGCTGCATGCACAGCTTCCAGGTTGTTCTGGATTTTGGAGAGAATGAGTTTGTAGTGCCGGATCTTATTCTCATACTCATCAGTGTCATCCCCCGTGTTGACAGCCTTCTCCAACTCAGTCTCGGCGTCGCTGAGCACCTGTGAGTAAGAAGCAAACTTGCCTTCCAACCAACTCAGGTTGTCAACATCATCTTGATCTTCGACCTTCGACGCGCGACGCTTTGCATCTTCAACATCATTTCGTGTGAACGTGTATGTTGGCCACCGCTGAAGAAACGAATCAATCGCATTTGGAAAGTTTTGTAGCACGATGATTGCGTCTGCGCGATTCGGCACCAGCCCGTTGTTGTGCACCATGTAATCTCGAACCCACGTATCGAGCATGTTTTGGTCTTCGAGGTCGCTTGCCTGTATGGCTAGTGTGTCGGTCATGTGCTGGGCTTCCTCCAGATCTTGGGTCCGACGCCACTCATTCTGTGCAAGCTCCTTCTGCTGCCTCTCCTCCGCAGTGTCCGTGGCTTTGCGCTTGATCGCATTCGGCATACTCTTGCTTGTCACCTCTCGAGGTTGAGGGCGCTGATAACGCAAATAGTTCAGCTCTTCTTCGATGAAATTGTTGGATACTTCTTCGTCGTCGTACACCTCTTCACCCTCTTTGCCCTCTTCGCCCTCCTCGTCCCCTCCTCCAGGTCCGGGAACCAATGCGGTCGACGGGTTGCTTGGGTCGGCTGTTGGTTGCACCTCATAGTTGTCGTAGCGCATTGGCTTCTTCCGAGCCCGTTCCATGGGAAAATCTTTGTCGGTGAAAAGACCATAGCTGATTGCATCCTCTCTCGAATATTCTTCAATGCGGTACTGGTCGGTAGGAAGCGACGTGCCCTGATCAATCTGGAAAGGTGCACTGCCATCCGTCGGAAAGGCAAAGAAAACTGTGTCGGTATTCTCTGGGCGAGAGCGCTTCAGTAGATCACCGGCTTCAATGGGCATTTTCACGGCCCTCGTTGGCTGAACGCTGGAAACCTGAATGTCCGACGCGTCGGCCTCGCTTCTCCGATGCTGCGCCATCTGTTCGAGACGCTGGCGCATGACGTCGTCTGCAAGCAGCTCGGCCTCGACGCTGTCTGACGCGGCTGCCTGCTGCGATGGATTGGAGAAGATAGGCGGCGCTTTCTCTTGCGGAACAACGAGCAGTCCCGACCCACCGGAAGCTTCACCTGTGGTAGGCTCGGTTTCCATTGCTTCTCCGTCTGCTGCATTTGGCGCAGCCGGAAGCGGATCCGCCGCGGGTTGAGCTTCTTCCTCTTCTCCATAGTTGCTGAACGCAAACATGGCGCGGACACCTCTGTTGGTGACCTGGCTTGGTCCTTCGACCCCAATCGACTGAAGCAGCTCTATACGCTTCCTTCTTAGCTCCCTCTGTCGTTTGTTCTTCTCCACAAGACGCAACAACAGGCTGATAGAGATAGTAGAAGTGACGCCGAGCGCCGGGTCTCCATCCCGCTCTTCTGAGTTGTGCACTTCCACGACCGCTGGCGCAACAAGCTCCGGAACGTCAGAGTCGAGAAGGCTCGTTTGCGTGGCGAGAAGCGGCACGTTCCCGCCTATGATTTCCTCTGGCGGCATGACTGGTTCATAGGAAAGCAAAGACGTCCAGTCGTGCATCTCGCCTGTCATTTGGTTGCACCGCAGGCCTTATCACATCGCTAATCAAACCAGACGCAACGATACCAGCTGGCATAAAAAAGACAGTGCGATGAAACGGAAGATGGTCATCGAGGAGTTTGACGAGGAATCGTCCCATGCGCGTCGGTCGCGTTTGGACAGAATAATAGACTTCTTCTGCGGGGCTCCGGGACAACAAGAGTTTTATCCGCGTGCTATGAAAAGGACATACCTTCACGACGGCAAGACTTACAGGAGTATGGCGTTTACAAATGGTGTGTTGTTCGGAGGGTGCATGATGCAGGGCTGCGTCAACACGTGTGTACCCATTGAACAATTTTGTCCGACCGACCAAACTGACGCCGCTCAGTACATGACCAACCTACAAGTCCACAACTCGGCCGTGTCAAACAACGACGTCGAGATCGCTTCCGAGTACAGGACACTAGTCGAAAGCCAACGGAGTGACATCTGCGTCGACTGCAAAAAGCGCTCGCGCCAGGTCGCGAAGACCGACGAGGCCTCCAAGGACAGCACACACGAACCATCTAGTCATTCCGGCCACCCAGAACAGTCCACACAAGCACAGAGCACCTCTTCTTCTTCTTCTACTCCTTCAACGCCCAACGGCTCACGCGAGGCTCACCCCCGGCCTGCCAAAAAGTGAAGGATTTCAAAGGCCCGTAGCGCGCGCCACTGTCATGGGTGGCGCCTTCGGGTTGGATGCAAGTGCCACGAGCTTTCCCGCCTCTTTCAGCTGCGTCTTCTCTTGCTCAGCCTTCTCAAGTGCATTGCAGTCCAGTTTGGCTTGGTGCTCCTCCTGCTGCTTCTTCCTTTGGGCGTCATGTCTCTCGTTTCGCGTGCCCTCAAACTCCATGTGCGCCATCAGCTCCTCGGTTGTAGGCTGGCGCTTTTGTGGCTTGGCTCTGGGTCTGTGAGACTTGCCGACTACCGCGACGCAATCCTGCTTCGGGTGAAGGGCCATGTACTGGCGATGGTTCTCCGCAAGCTCCTTGCGACGCTGCTCTGCCGCCTCTTGTTCGAGCTGCTGGATGCCCTTGCGGCCCAGGTTGATGCCCTCCTCGGAACTGGAAGAGTCGCGCCCGGCCCGCCTGGCGGAAAGAAAGCGGAACAGGGGGAAATGTACTGTACATTTAGGGGTCCGGCGTTTCGCCAGAGTGCCGCCTGGCGGAAACTTCACGGACGAGTAACGGTCGGGGGGGTGTGTGAATACTCTGGGCCGGCGCCGGGGCGACCGTTACACTTCCGCGATCTTTCCGCCTGGCGGAAAGAAAGCGGAACAGAAGAAAATGTACTGTACATTTAGGGGTCCGGGGTTCCGCCAGAGTGCCGCCTGGCGGAAAGATGTCGGAACTCGGCTCGAGGGCCCTGGATCGTTTTTCCGGATTTGTTCCGCCTCGCGGAAACTTCACGGACGAGTAACGGTCGGGGAGGG
>MDTG01283767.1_pt1 | contig 23963 bp, 24 predicted proteins | sample 811421 | NCBI WGS metagenome assembly MDTG01 (sample SAMN05326645, study PRJNA326480) | marine metagenome | isolation source: seawater | place: Pacific Ocean: South East | collected 2011
AAAGATATTCTTAAAGAAGAACATTTTAGGTTAATGAAGGATAAGGCAATTGTTTGTAACATCGGTCATTTTGATAATGAAATTGATATGGCTTGGCTTAATGATAAATATGGCCATACAAAAGATGAAATTAAACCGCAAGTTGATTTGTATAATATTGATGGAAAGGATATAATTATTTTGGCAGAGGGAAGGTTAGTCAATTTAGGTTGTGCAACAGGTCATCCAAGTTTTGTGATGAGTAACTCATTTACAAACCAAACTCTGGCTCAGTTAGAGTTATGGTCTAATTATAAAAACTATGAAAACAAAGTTTATATGCTTCCTAAGCACTTAGATGAAAAAGTTGCTAAATTACATTTGGATAAACTTGGTGTTGAATTAGAAGAACTCAGTAAAGATCAAGCAGATTATATTGGTGTTCAGGTTAATGGACCTTACAAACCAGAATATTATAGATATTAATTAATTTATGAAGGTAGTTATTTTAGCTGGAGGTCTTGGAACAAGACTTTCTGAGGAAACATCACTTAGACCAAAACCAATGGTCGAGATTGGTGGAAAACCAATACTTTGGCATATTATGAAAACTTATTCATATTATGGATATAATGATTTTGTTATATGTTGTGGTTATAAGGGATATTATATCAAAGAATATTTTTATAATTATTTTTCTCATAATGTAGATTTTACCATTGACATATCTAAAAATTCGACAAAAAGCTTGACAGAGATTAATGAAAATTGGAAAGTTACTTTAATAGACACAGGTAACAATACAATGACAGGTGGAAGAGTTTTAAGAGTTAAAAATTATTTAGAAAATAAGCCATTTATGTTGACATATGGTGATGGAGTCTCTGATATAAATATATCCTCTCTCGTAGATCACCACAAGAATAATAAAAAAAAGATTACAATTACTGCTGTACAACCTGGCGGTAGATTTGGATCACTTGGAATTAATCATAAAAATAATGACGTTCTTTCGTTCGTAGAAAAACCTAAGGGTGATGGTACATGGATTAATGGAGGTTTTATGGTTTGTGAAGCTAAAGTTTTAGATTTTATCAAAGACGATACTACAGTTTTTGAACAATATCCTTTAAATGAATTAGCTAGAATAAATGAAATGTCTGCTTTTAAACACAAAGGATTTTGGAGACCTTGCGATACATTAAAGGATAAAAATGACCTTAATGAATTATGGAACTCAGACAAACCAAATTGGAAAATATGGTAATCTTCAACAATAATTTTTTTAATACATTTCAAAATAAAAAAGTTTTCCTAACTGGTCATACAGGATTTAAAGGATCATGGTTTTTAGCTTTATTAAATATTTTAGGCTGCCAAGTTAATGGTTATGCTTTAGCGCCAAAAAATGAATTTGATTTATATAATCTAATTGATGGAAATTCTTTATGTAATTCTATTATATCAGATATTAATAACATTACTAAGTTAAAAGAAAGTATAATAAAATTTCAACCAGATTTTATCTTTCATTTTGCAGCTCAACCTTTAGTTATCGATTCTTATTTAGATCCTCTCTACACATTTAACACTAATGTTATTGGAACGGCAAATCTTTTAGATTGTGTTAGGTTTTTAGACAAGAAGTGTAATGTTGTTATAATAACTACTGATAAAGTATATAAAGATCAAGAATGGGATTCACCATATAAAGAAGATGATATTTTAGGTGGGTATGATCCATATAGTTCGAGTAAAGCATGCTCTGAGTTGGTAGTTGATTCCTACAGAAATTCATTTTTCAACTCTAAAAAATTTAATATTAACCATAAAATTGGAATTGGTGTTGGAAGAGCTGGTAATGTTATTGGTGGTGGTGATTGGAGTGCAAATAGACTCATACCTGATATTATTAGAGCATTTCAAGATAATGATAAAATAATTGTAAGAAATCCAAAAGCAGTAAGGCCTTGGCAACATGTTTTAGATCCCTTATTGGGATATTTAAAGCTTGCAGAATCAATAAGTTTAAATCCAACCAAGTTCTCTGAGGAATTTAATTTTGGACCTCAAAATAATGATGTTTTAAATGTTATAGATATAATAAAAAAGAGTCATGAATATTTAAAAAAAGGTAAATACATCATTGAAAGTAATGATAATGATTTTAAGGAAACTAAATTATTAAAACTTGATATTACAAAGGCTCAAGAAAAACTTGGCTGGAAACCACTTTTTAACTCTGATAAATCAATCATAGCTACTTTAGATTGGTATAAAAAATACTTAAATAAAGAAAATATGAAATTAGAGACATTCAAATTTATAGAAAAAATAATCAAATGATAAGAATTGAAAAAATAAAAAATTGTAGAATATGCAATTCAAACAATTTAGATATAGTAATTAGACTTAATAATATGCCATTCACCGATGAGTTTGTTAAAAATCAAGGAAAAGGCAAAGAATTTAAGTCAAACATTGAAATAGGAATTTGTAACAAATGTGGTTCAGTTCAAAACATGAATGATACTGAAATGGATGATTATTATAATGAGTATACCTATACTGTTCAATCATCAGGATTTGCTATGTCATTTATGAACAAAATTGCTAATAAAATCAAAGAAAATTTTTATGAAAGCAATGATAATCCTAAAGTTTTTGAAATAGGTAGTGGCTCTGGTGAACAGTTATTAGAATTTAAAAAAATTGGATTTGAAGTCTTAGGTATAGAGCCATCAGTTAAACTTTCAGATTATGCAAATAGTATTGAAGTAAATACAATAACTGATTTTTTTGATGAAAACTCAAAAACTAATATTGTTGAGAAATATGGTACTTTTGATTGTGTTATTACTAGCTATACCTTTGATCATATTCCTGTAATTAACAAGGTGCTTGAAAATATCAATTACATATTGAATGATAATGGAATATTGGTAATAGAAGTTCATGATTTAGACCTAATTATTGATAGGAACGAGTATTGTTTATTTGAACATGAACATTACACTTACCTTAATAAAGAAACTATGAAACAGTTCTTGTCAAATCATTCATTTGAAGTAGTTACATATGATTTGCTTTCTCAATCTGAAAAAAGAGCAAACTCTTTATTAGTGGTCGCTAAAAAGATTAATAATGTTTTAGCTCATAAAGTAGATGTTAACAAAGAAATTGATAAAATTAAATCTCTTAACTCCAATATTATAAAATCTATTAGTAGGATTGATAATTTTTTACTTCAAAATAAAAATAAAAAAATAGTCGCTTACGGAGCTGGAGGAAGAGGTATTATGACAATTGCAGCAATTAAAAATTATAATTTAATTTCATATATAGTTGATAAAAATCCAAAAGATGAGAATATTTATGCTCCAAAATCTCATCTTGAAGTTTCTCATATTGATAGACTTAGTTCAGATAGAGCAGATATAATATTAGTTTTTAGCTTTGGTTATTTTAATGAAATAGTGCATGAAGTTTCTACTAAAATGTCATATAGTAAAGATAATTTTATATCAATTTTAGATTTAATTAAAGAATGATAAAAATTAAATATATTATTCACGGTGGCTCTAGTTTTCTGGGTAAACATTTTATAAAGTTACTTATTAATAATAAAGAAAATCTAATTGTTATATCAAGAGAATCCTCAAATATAATTTTTAAGTCAAATTTTGTTAAACAGTATAAATACAAAGATTCTATATCTGAAATAAACTTAGAAAAGTATAATTTAAGTGATTCTATTTTTTTTGAATTTGCATGGTTTGGCGTTTATGGAAATCAAAGAAATGATATTAAACAATTTACAATTAATATTCCCTTATTTATCTCTGGAATTGAATTTGCTAAAAATAATAAATGTAAGCATTGGGTTGGAATTGGATCACAGGCAGAGTATGGAAATCTTAATAAAAAAATTGATGAAAACGAGCTTTGTTCACCAACAACATTATATGGTAAATCAAAGCTCTATTTATCTAAAATAACTCGAGATATTTGTGATTTATATTCGATTAATCATTCATGGCTTAGATTATTTTCAGTCTACGGACCAGATGATAATCATGAATGGTTTATTCAATATCTTATTAAAAAAATGTTGAAATCTGAAGAAATAAATGTTACTAAATGCGAACAATATTGGGATTATTTATTTATTGATGATTTAGTAAATGCTCTTTACAAAATAAAATCTGAAAAAAGTTTAGGGATTACAAATTTATCCTCAAATAATCCAGTTCAGATAAAAGAATTAATTGAAATATTACAAAAAAAAAATTAATTCAAAATCAAAAATTAATTTTGGAGCTATTCCTTACAGAGATGATCAGGTTATGTTTATGTGTGGAGATAATACTAGATTAAAGAATGAACTTAACTGGAAGCCTGCCGTGAGCTTTGACGATGGATTAAGTAAAACTATAGATCAATTAAAAAAATGAACTCAGAAGAATTATCAAAAAAAGTTAGAATTCAACTTTTGAAAATGAATTCTATGGCTAATGCTAGTCACAGTGGAAGTGCATTGTCAATGGTTGATATATTAAGTGTATTATATTCAAAAATTATCAATCATAATCCAAACAAATCAAGTGACGAAAATAGGGATAGATTATTTTTATCAAAGGGCCATGCTGGAAGTGCCTTATACTCCATTTTAGGTATTTTAGGTTATTATGAGTTAGATGAATTAAAAACATACTCTAAAGATGGAAGCTTATTCACAACCCATATTAGTCATAAAGTTAATGGCGTTGAGTTATCATCTGGAAGTTTGGGTTTAACATTAAGTGTTGCAACAGGTGTCGCATTGGGTGCTAAATTAAAGAACAGAAATTTTAAATCTTTTGTCATTTTAAGTGATGGAGAATTAAATGAGGGATCTAACTGGGAGCCAATTTTATTTGCTCCTCATCACAAACTAAAGAACCTAATTATAATAATAGATTATAATAAAATTCAAAGCTTTGGAAGAGTTTCTGAAATAATAGAATTAAATCCTTTAGATGATAAATTCAAATCTTTTGGCTGGGAAACTTTTATTGTCGATGGACACAATCATGAAGATTTATTAAGAGTATTCGAATCATTAGATAATTCTGAAAAACCAAAAGTTATTATTGCTAATACAATAAAAGGAAAAGGAGTTGATTTTATGGAAGATAAGTTAATGTGGCATTACAAATCACCAAGTGAAAAACAGCTTGAAGAGGCAATCCAATTTATAAATAAAAATGAGAAATAATTTTATTAATCAGCTAACGGAAGAAGCTAAGGGAAATGACAAAATATTTTTAATAGTTGGTGACTTAGGCTATAGTGTTGTTGAAGAATTCAGAGATAGTTTTCCAAAAAGATTTTTGAATATTGGAATTGCAGAACAAAATATGATAGGTGTTGCATCTGGTTTAGCTTCTGAGGGGTATTGCGTATATGTTTATTCTATTGGTAATTTTCCAACACTAAGATGTTTAGAACAAATAAGGTACAATGTCTGTTATCATAACAATAATGTTAAGATTGTTTCTGTAGGAGCTGGATACTCTTATGCAGCTCTAGGAGCATCTCATCATGCCACTGAAGATATCGGTATTCTGAGAACATTACCTAACTTAAAAATTCTATCTCCATCTGACCCAATTGAGTCAAAATATTTAACTAAATTTTCAGTTAATAATTATGGTCCAACATATTTAAGATTAGGTAAAACAGGAGAACAAAACATATCTATGCATATTAACAAAAACTATGTATTGGGCCAAATTAATTGTATAATTCAGTCTAATTCCAAAACTGCTGTTTTTTCAACAGGATCAATTTCCTCTTATGCATTTAACTATATTAAAGAAAATAATATAAACTCTTCATTATATACATTTCCCTTTTTAAATAATATAGACGAAGAAGCTTTAAGTAACTTAATGATGAAATATGAAAAAATTATAACAATTGAAGAGCATCAGTTAAATTGTGGATTTGGATCAGTCATGTTGGAATATAAAAATAAATTTGAATTAACTAACAATTCATTTAAAAATTTAACTATTGAAAGAAAAGGTATACCTAATATTTTTTTGAGTTTTGCTGGTAGTCAAAAATATTTTAGAGAACAAGCAAATTTGATTCTTAATAAAAATGATTTTAAGTTTTGAAAATTTTAAACTTATTTAATTTTTTACTAGACAAAAATTTTTCTACAACTATTCTAAATAACATTTCTAAACTTATTAGAGGACCAGTAACAGCATTTTTTATAATCCTTTATTTAAACCCAGAGGAGCAGGGTTATTGGTATGCATTTCAAAGTTTATTAGTATTCATCTCCCTTGGTGAGTTAGGAATTTCAAAAATAGTTACCTTAAAAATATCAGAAATTTTAATAAACATTAAGAACACAAAAAAAAAATCTATTTTTTATTCAAATTTTAGAGAATTATCATCCTTTATTTTTATTAATTATATATTATACTTTGTTATTGCATTATTTACCTTTTCAATTATTTTATTTATAACAAATTTTATTTATCCAGAGTGGCCACAAGACATTAAAGACACTTTCCTTTTATGTTTATTATTTTCTTCTTTATCTCTTTTTACTACACTACAAGGGGCAATATTTTATGGGTTGGATCTTGTTTATTGGAGAAATATTCAAGAATTTATTTTTGGTGTTGTCTTTAGTTTGTCCATAATTATATTTTTTTATTTTGGTTTCAAGATATATTCATTAGTTTACTCAATCTTAATAGCAAACATATTATGTCAAGTAATATTTATTAGGTATTATTTTAGATGGGTAAAAAAGATGTTTAAATATATTAGTTTAAAGCTAGGTAAAGACTTATTAATAGGACTAAAAAGTTTACAGTTTAAATATGCAGTTGTTACATTAATGTCTTTATATATTACAAACTCTATAGTCCCTTTTGTTATTAAATATTTTGATCCAGTTCTAGCTGGACAAGTTGGGTTTTCATATTTTGTTCTTACTTCACTTGTTTTAATGTCATGGACATTTTTTTACATCAAATATCCACAGATATTACAATTAATTTCCGAAAACAAATTAAGTGAAGTCTATTTTATTTCAAAAAAAACCTTAATACAAATTAATCTTTCAATTTTAATTTTAATTTTAATTTTTTTCTTTTCAATTGATTTAATTAATGAATATGTAATTGAGATCAAGTCAAGAATGCTCCCTTTAAATTTTATGATTTTAATTTCAATAAGCCAATTAGTTTTACTTAATATTGGTTTTTTTGCAAGCCTTGTTAGAGGCTTTCAGGTTGAACCATACTGGAAATTAAGTTTAATTCAAATTTTTACAACAACTGGAATATATTTTTTAGCTGTAATCTCTAATTCACTATACAATTTATTTTTAATTGATATGCTTTTGCATTTAATATTTTTATTTCCATTAAGTATTTTTTTAGGTAAAAAACAATTATATAAAATTTATGCTAGTAGATAAATTAATAGAAAAAAACTGGAGCAATTCTTTTAAGCTTAATTTCACTATTCCAAGTTATAATAGAATTGAAAATTTATTAGAAGTTATAGAAAACTTTAAGTTATGTAAAAATTCAAATTTTGGGGTAATAATTTTAGATAATGCATCTCCAGATTTCAATTTAAAAAAAATAAATAATTCGCTAAATAACATAGAATTTGGTTTAAAATTATACAGAAATAAAGTTCATATTGGTCCTGATGCTAATCTTTTAAGATGCATGGAATTATCAAAATCAGAATGGATTTATATGTTAGGTGACTCTAAGATTTTAAGAGAAGATGCTGTTGAAATTATTATTAATGATATAATAAGTAATAATAAAATCTCATCAATTGTCTATTCTTTTGATAAAGTTTTAAGTAAATCTACGGTAATTACTAATCTTGATCATTTTTTTATGACCAAAATTAAATTTGGAGATCTTTTTTTAGGGGGTAATAGTTTAGTAAAAAGAAATTCTTTTGAAGAGTTTTATCCAATAGCTTCAATGTTAACATTATCTAGAAGCATGTTGAGTATATTTCACATTTTAAACTTAAATGAATCAAAAGCAATTTTATTTTCTGAAAAAAGGATTGTTAAAAAATTTATTAAAAAACCAAACAAATATGATCCAGGCTTGTCTCTTCTAGAGTGTTGGGCTCAATTTGGATTGTTAACAACATTAAAGCTTAGAAAAAAACATCAAAAGAAATTAAATAAATTAATTATAAATAATGAAAAATACTCCAACTATTTAATCTTTATTAAATTTTGCTTAATTCAAATTTTTAGAAATAAAAAAGAAATATCTTCATACTTAAAAAAAATCATTAACTACAGGTATGTTCACCATCCATTTAGTATTGAAAAACTTTTTGTTTTTCCACTATTATTCCTTTCAAATTTAATTGAGAAAATTGGCAATTATGATTGATTTAATTAATGTAGGTATATTATCATATAATAGGCCTAAACTTTTAATGGAGTCTGTTGAAAGTTTAGAAAAGTCTGGATTAAAAGCAAACCAAATTTATATTTTGGATAATGGAAGTGATATTAGTAAAATGGCATCCATCAAAAAAAAACTTGGATCAAGGGTAATATGGCTTGGATTAGAAAAAAATATTGGTTATGCTAGTAATTTTTCTAGACTATTTAAAATTAGTAATGCAAAATATTTGATGGCATTACATGATGACGATATTATTTTAGAAAAAACCTTAATAACTCAATTATCAATACTTGAAAATAATGAAATTGATATTCTAAGCTGTAATGGATATGTTCTTGACGAAAATTCAAGATTACTTAAAAAAAAAATTTTAAGAGATTACTACAGTAAAGATTTGATTTTTTTTAATAACTCTACTGAAATCGCATCACATATTATGAATGATTCTTGCGTTCCCTTTTCACCAATTATTTTTAGAAATTCTACGACTAGAGATTATGCGTTAAAGATGAAAGATTATGAAGACCAGTTTAAACAAACCCTTGACGCAGCATTTTTGCATGACTTATCAGATAAGCTAAAAATAGTATTAAATATGAAACCATTATATGGTTGCAGGGTACACTCAGGTCAAGATTCAAATCTTATGGATGATTTTTACAATAAAAAATTAATTAAACATTTTTATTATAAATCAAAAGGCAGTGAAATTGAAATTAATAATTTAAAGAAAAAAATTAAAAAAGTATATACCTCTAATTTAATAGTTGAGCTAATTAAATATTTAATAAGTTTAAAATTTGATTTTGCCATTAAAAAATATAGATCATCAATTAAAGAGTTTTTGACTCTTAAATTTATTGGACTTTTTATTTACAAAAATTTTTATGAAAGGTTTAAAAATAAATAAATTAAATGCTTTTAATACATTAAGTATTTTATTAGTCTCAATTGGCGTTATATTTTTTGAGACACCTTCAATTTTTTACTATTCAGCACTTTTGTTTTCAATATTTACTTTAATAAACAAAAAAAAATTTTCCAAATTAGCTTTTTCGACATACCTGTTTATTTTCTTAATTTTATCTTTAACGATATTTTCATCTTTTTTTGATTATAAATATTTTTTAAATTCAGTTGGTTTTTTTGTTATTTCTTTGGCTATAACTAGTTCATTAATTAGTGAGAAAAAGTCACATGATATATTAGAAATCTTTTTAAAATTTATAATTACAATAGTTTTAATTTCTTTCATATATATTATTTTATCGTCTGCATATAAGTACATTTTTAATCTTGATTTTAATACAGTTTATTTAAAAATATATGAATCTCTTGGTGTATTTAAACAGATTTTTGGACAGTTATTAGTTATTTCATTTTTTTATTTTTTAAACATTTGTAAATGGAAAAAGCTATATAGATATACATTTTTAACTTTAATTTTTATTTTAATGATTGGTACTAGATCAATTTTATTTGGTTTATTATGTTTATTAATAATAAAATTATTTTCAAAGAAGTATTTCTTAATGATATCAGTGTTAATTCTAGTATTTCATTACGGTTTTATATATTATATAATTGATAATTCTGTTTTTGATTTTTTATTTCAGTTTGATATTAGATGGGGTTTACAAGCAATTTCTATATTTACGGCTGAAAAGTTCTTCTTTGGTATTGGGTATGGAGGTTGGAATGAGTATGCAGTCTCTGACCTCAATGAACTACTTAATTATACATATTACCTACCAGCTTGGCAAGGATTTACAGATGAAAATGTTTATATACCAACAACACTTGAATCTAGTCTTTTTCAATTAAATGCTGAATTAGGGTTTTTGCTAACGATTTCACTATTTCTTTTTTTATTCAAGTTAATTCTTAAAGGTTATAACTTTAAAAAAAATAGATTTTTGATCCTTTTTACAAATATTAATATTGTTATATTATTTTCTTCTTTTTATGAAGACAATCTTTTTCAACCTTTTTGGTATATTATCTTTGCACTATTTTTGGGTTTATTATATAATCCTAAATTAAATTATTCAAATGAAAATTCTAATTAGAAACTTTTATTCTGTAATACTAAAGATTGGATTTGATCCTCGCAAGTTTCTTTTAAATTTAAAATTAATACCACCATTTCTTTTAAGCTTCTTAAAATTTAAAATTAAGTCATTAAATCATGAAAATTTTAAACATGTTGAACTGAATGCTCAATTATTTGATTATAACAGTAGCGCTGGAGATGTTAATTCACATTATTTTTGGCAAGATTTAATTGTTGCATCTAAAATAAATGCACTCAAAATAAAATCTCATAATGATATAGGTTCAAGAATTGATGGTTTTATAGCTCATCTATCAGCTTCAAAAATTAAAACTAATATTTTTGATATAAGAAAACTAGAATATAAAATCCCAAATGTAAAATTCACTCAATTAGATTTGATGAAGAACATTCCAAAAGAATTAGAAGAATCGTGTTATTCATTGAGTTGTTTACATACACTTGAACATTTTGGTCTTGGAAGATATGGTGATACAATTGATCTTGATGGTTATATTCTTGGGCTAAATCAAATGAAAAAACTAATTAAAAGTAATGGTTATTTCTTTTTGTCAGTTCCCGTAGGCAGACAAAGAGTTGAGTTTAATGCTCATAGAATATTTGATCCAAATCACATATTAGCACTATTGAAAAATGAATTTGATTTACTTGAGTTTATATTAATTGATGATAGTTGTGAGGTGACTCATTACAAAGAAATTAAAAAGAATATGTGTAATCATTTAAAATACTCTTGTGGTATCTTTTTTTTCAAAAAAAAATAACAGAATTATTGTAAGATTGAGTGGTGGATTTGGCAATCAAATGTTCCAATATTCCTATGCTTTAATATTGTCAAAATACTTAAATAAAGAAATTTTAATAGATGATTTTATTTTAAGGGATTATCCATTAAAAAAAAATTATACAAAAAGAAATTTTGAATTAAGTATTTACGATAATAACTATAATTTTTTATTCAATGATTTTTTAAATGGAATACCAAAAAGAGGATTTTTTTATTCTATTTTTTCAAAAATTTTTAGAATATTTTCTCGCATTCGTATAATCTCTGACAATAATATTCCAGCCATTAATGAATTAAAAAATATTGAAAATGGTGTTTATTTAAACGGAGTTTTTCAAGAAAATATTGATTATAATAAACACAAAAATATTGTTACAGATTTTTTTTCATCTGATAAGATAATTAAAACAAATTTTAAATTTTCTGATACGATAAAAAACCTCATTACAGATACAAACTCAGTTTCAATTCACGTTAGAAGGGGAGACTATTTAAAACATAAAAACTTACAAACACACGGTTTATGTTCATTAGATTATTATAAAAAAGCTATTGATTATCTTTTAGATCAAAAATCAAACTTAAATTTTTTTGTTTTTTCTGATGATTTAGAATGGTGTAAAAATAACTTTGATTTCGTGCAAAATATTTTTTATTGTGAGGGGTCACCAATTGAAGATTTTATTTTGATGTCCTCTTGTAAATACAATATAATTGCAAATAGTTCATTTAGTTGGTGGTCAGCATTTTTAAATCAAAATCAAAATAAAATAATTATATATCCCAACAATTGGTTTGTAAACAATGATTTAAAAATATATACTCCTGAAGATTGGATAATGATATGATTACTGTTTTACTGCCAACATATAATGATGAAAAATATATATCTGAAACTATTAAATCAATTTTGAATTCTGATTTTAATGACTTTGAATTATTAATTATAAATGATGGTTCGACAGATAATACATTGGCTAAAGTTAATAACTTTGATGACCCGAGAATAAACCTTATCTCTAAAAAAAATTCGGGACTAATTGATACTCTTAACTATGGTTTTAGCATTGCTAAATATGAATATATAGCTAGAATTGATGGTGATGACTTAATGGCTGCCCATAGACTTTCTACTCAGATTGATTTAATGAAAAAATATAATTATGATATAGTTGGATCTAATGCCATTGTAATTGATGATAAATCAAATATAATTGGAAAAACTAATTTACCATTAAGCCATAAAGGAATAAAAAAAAATCTTTTGAATATGAAGCCGTCATTGATACATCCAAGTTTAATGATTAAAAAACAATGTGTTTTAAATTCAGGCGGATACAGTAATAAATTCAAACACACAGAGGATTATGAGTTATGGCTAAGATTAATTGATAAATATAAATTTCAAAATTGTAAGGAAAATTTAATTAAGTTAAGAAAACATTCAAAAAACATTTCAAGAGTACACATTAATGATCAAATTTTAAACTCTTTTGTAGCTAAATTTTTTTATATAAATAGTAAACATGAAATTAATGATGATAATTTTTTTGCTATTAAAAAAAAAATTAAATCTAGTTTTATATATGAAATACTAATCAAATTCTATAATAAAAAATTTAGTGTTAAATCTAAGTTTTTTAATATAATTTTAAGTTTAATAATTATATTATTAAATAAACTATCTAATTTATTTTTAAAAAGATTATGAAAAAAGCATTAATTACAGGAATAACAGGTCAAGACGGCTCTTACCTTTCCGAATTTCTTCTTGAAAAAGGATATATAGTTCATGGTATTAAAAGAAGAAGTTCTTCTTTTAATACTGAAAGAATTGATCACCTTTATCAAGAAGAGCAAATTAAAAATAGAAATTTTATATTACACTATGGGGATTTGTCAGACTCGCTTAATATTACAAAATTAATTGGGGAAATAATACCAGATGAAATTTACAATCTGGCAGCAATGAGTCATGTTGCTGTTTCATTTGATTTGCCTGAATATACTGCTAATATTGATGCATTAGGAACTTTAAGAATTCTTGAGGCAGTTAGATTCTTGAAACTTACTAAAACCAGAATATACCAAGCTTCAACATCGGAGCTCTATGGTAAAGTTCAAGAAATTCCTCAGAATGAGTCAACTCCTTTTTATCCACGATCACCTTATGGTGTAGCTAAACTATATGCATTTTGGATAACAAAAAATTACAGGGAGGCTTATGGAATTTATGCTGTAAATGGTATTTTATTTAATCATGAATCACCTAGAAGAGGTGAAACATTTGTCACAAGAAAGATAACTAGGGGGGTAGTAAGAGTTCTTAAAGGTTTTCAGGAAAATATTGTTTTAGGCAATCTTGATTCTAAAAGAGATTGGGGTCATGCAAAAGATTATGTTAGAGGAATGTGGATGACTTTGCAAACTGAAAAAGCTGAAGATTGGGTTTTTTCAACCGGAATAACAACATCAATAAGAGATTTTGTAAAAATGTGTTTTAATTATTTTGGAATTGAAATTAATTTTAAAGGAGAGGGTATAAATGAAATAGGTTTGGTAAAAAAATGTAATAATAAATTATATAATTTGAGAGAAGGTAGTAAAGTTGTAATAGTTAGTAAGAAATACTTTAGACCCGCAGAGGTAGATTTATTGATTGGAGACTCATCAAAAGCAAAAAAAATATTAAAATGGAAACCAGAATTTAATCTTAATAGTTTAGTTAAGGATATGCTAGAAAATGATATAGAAAAAATAAATAGTTAATGAATAAACAAAATTCAAAAATTTTCGTTGCTGGACACAAAGGGATGGTTGGGTCGTCACTTGTTAGATTACTAAGATTAAATAATTATAATAATTTATTATTAAAAACTAGAAATGAACTTGATTTAACAAATTTTAAAAAAGTAGAAGATTTTTTTAAAAAAGAAAAACCTGAAATAGTAATTGATTGTGCAGCAGTGGTTGGAGGAATACTTGCTAATGATAAATTCCCTTATGATTTTTTGCTGAGGAATATGAAAATTCAGAATAATTTAATAGAAATTTCAAATAATTTTTCAGTTAAAAAATTTATTTTTCTGGGGAGTTCTTGTATTTATCCAAAGTTTGCTAAACAACCAATTAGTGAAGATTCATTACTTACATCACAACTAGAAAAAACAAATGAAGCATATGCATTAGCTAAAATTACAGGAGTCAAAATGTGTTCATACCTAAAAAAACATTTTAATAAAGATTTTGTTTCTTTAATGCCATGTAATCTATATGGGATTAATGATAATTTTGATCCTGGGTCTTCACATGTAATCCCTGGGATGATAAATAAATTTCATCAAGCCAAAGAAAATAATAAAGATGTTGTTTTATGGGGGTCAGGTAATCCTTTAAGAGAGTTTTTATTTGTTGATGATTTAGCTAAAATTATAATAGAGGTCATAAAGTCTGAAATCATGAAAGAAAGCTTATATAATGTTGGCTCAGGAATTGAAATTTCAATAGCTGAATTAGCTTCATTAATATCAAAAATAGTTGATTTTAAGGGAAAAGTTATATGGGATAAGTCTAAGCCTGATGGTACTCCCAGGAAGATTATGGATTCATCTAAATTAACTTCACATTTAGGTGGTTTCAAAACCACTAATCTTAAGGAAGGATTAACAAAGACTTATAAATGGTTCAAGTTAAATAATTCAAGTATCAAAAAAAATATGGATAAGTATTATGAATAATATGAATTTAGAAACTAAAATAGGAGTTATTGGACTAGGATATGTAGGACTTCCGCTTGCTGTTGAGTTTGCTAAAAAATATAATACTGTAGGATTTGATATAGATTCTGAAAGACTCACATTTCTAAATAAATATCAAGACAAATCAAATGAGGTTTCATCTCATCAATTAAAATCAGTAATAAAAATAAATAAAGGAGACGAGAATAATTCTGGTTTGTTTCTTACGAATTCAATTGAAGATTTATCTGAAGTGAATATTTTTATAGTAACAGTACCTACTCCTATCGATAAATATAATAAACCTAACTTAGATCCTCTTTTAGCAGCTTCCAAATCAGTGGCATATGTAATTAAAAAAGGTGATATAGTTATATATGAATCTACAGTGTACCCTGGAGCTACTGAAGAAGAGTGTGTTCCTGTTATTGAGAAGGAAAGTGGACTTAGGTTTAACAAGGATTTTTTTATAGGTTATTCCCCAGAAAGAATGGTTTCAGGTGATGAAAGTAAAACTTTTTCAAAAATTCTAAAAATCACATCAGGATCTAATAATGAAACTGCAATTTTTGTTGATGAGTTGTATAAAAGTGTGGTTACTGCTGGGACATATTTAGCTCCAAGTATAAAAATTGCTGAAGCAGCTAAAGTGATAGAAAATGCTCAAAGAGATATTAATATCGCTTTTGTGAATGAGCTTTCTAAAATATTTAATTTACTTAAAATTGATACTAATGAAGTTCTTAAAGCTGCAGGAACTAAATGGAATTTTTTGCATTTTAAGCCAGGTTTGGTTGGTGGACATTGTATCGGAGTTGATCCTTATTATTTAGCTCAAAAAGCTGAAGAAAAAGGTTACCATCCTGAAATAATACTTTCAGGCAGAAGAATTAACGATTCAATGGGAAGTTATGTTGCCCGTCAAGTAATTAAATTAATTATTAATAAAGGAATTTCTGTAAAAAATTCTAAAATTTTAATTCTTGGAATCACATTCAAGGAAAATTGTAATGATTTTCGAAATACTAAAATTGTGGATTTAGTTAATGAGTTAATATCGTATAATACACTACCAACTATTTATGATCCTTTGATAGATTCATCTGAATTTAAAGATCAATATGGGCTGGATGTATTAAACAGCCCTCCGAAAAATAAATTCGATGCGATAATTCTTGCAGTACCTCACAAACAATTTTTGAAACTTGAACTTAATTCATTTAAAACTAGCTCTTGTGTTATTTATGACATAAAAGGAGTTTTAGATGAAGTTGTTGATGGAAAATTATAATTTATAAAATCAATTAGTGAAAATAATTATTGATGCAAGCTCAAATGGATCGGGTGGAGGTAGACGTCACCTTAAAGAAACCATTATTGAATTTACTAATCCAAACTATAATATTGATAAAATTTATATCTGGGGGCCAAAGTCACTACTAAATATATTACCTAAAAGTGCAATAATTATTAAGAAATCATCAATTCTCTTAAACAAGGGATTAATTGGAATAATAATTTGGCAATTAATTTTTAGAGATAGATGTTTTAAAAAAATAGATTTTGACTGTATTTATAGTCCATTCGGTAATTACATTGGTAAATTAAAACCATATGTTACAATGTCACAAAATATGTTAATGTTTGAAAAAAAAGAAAGAAAAAAATTTGGTTTTTCATTAGCTAGACTTAAACTTAAAACTCTCTATTATGTTCAAAAAAAATCATTTATTAACTCATCTGGAGTAATTTTTTTGTCAAATTATGCAAAGAAAATAATTTCTAATAAATTAAATTTTAAATTCAAATCTAGTGTTGTTATTAATCATGGAGTTTCAACTGAGTTCAATAAGCGACCAAAAATTCAACTCTCAATTTCTGATCACACCAAAGAAAGTCCATTCAAATTATTATATGTTTCAAATATCCTTCCTTACAAGTACCATTTAAATGTTATTAAAACTATTAATGAATTGGTCCAAGAAGATATACCAATAAAATTAACTTTAGTTGGTAAAATTGATTCTGGTTATTTAGGGAAAAAAGTAAATTACTTAGTTAATAAAGTTAATAATAGCAACAATTATAAAATAATTGATTGGTATCAAGACGTATCAATCGATGAGGTTAAAAAATATTATCATGAATCAGATTGTTTTATTTTTGCCTCAAGCTGTGAAAACATGCCTAATATATTGATTGAAGCTATGAGCTCAGGTCTGCCAATTGTATGTTCTAATCTGGGTCCAATGAAAGAATTCTTGAAAGATTCTGGTATTTATTTTAACCCTTCTTCTTTAAATGAATTAAAATATGCTATTAAAAAAGTTATTTATGACAAGCGTTTAAGAACTAAATTATCAACTGAATCATATAAATCATCATTTGATTATTCTTGGGAAAAATGTGCTAAAGAAACAATTTCTTTTATTATAAAAAATAAAAAATAATAAATGCGCTCATTCAAAATTAGTAATAATCAAATCAACTTTTATAAGTATATTTAAATTTTATAAATAATCTTAAAATATTTTGAAAAAAATCTATGATTTTGCAATTATTGGTGGAGGTATAGTAGGGTTAACTATCGCGGAAAACTTAATTAAAAAAAATAAAAATGCAAAGATTGCTATTTTTGAAAAAGAGAATTCTTTAGCTCTTCACAGTAGTGGAAGAAACAGTGGTGTATTACATGCAGGATTCTATTACACTGCAGACTCCTTGAAGGCAAAATTTACACGTGATGGAAATTTTGCGATGAAAAAGTTTTGTGTTGATAACAAACTAAAATTAAATTATTCACAAAAGGTTGTTGTGGCAAAAAATAAAGATGAAGACTCAACAATATATGAGCTGTATGAAAGAGGTATTAAGAATAACGTTGATGTTAAAATCATTAATAAAAATGAATTAAAAAAAATTGATGATAATGTCAAAACTTATGATGTGTCATTATATTCACCAAATACTGCTACTGTTGATCCTGTTGAGATTTGTAAAAAACTTGAATTTAATTTATCTCAAAAAGGAGTGAGTTTTTTTAAAAACACCCCTTTTATCTCAATAAATGGTAGTAAATCTTTTTTAAGTTCAGAAAACAGAATCTTTCATTATGAAAAACTTATCAATTGTGCCGGTTTATATGCTGATAAAATCGCAAAAAAATTTGGATACAGTAAAAGAATGAGTATCGTTCCATTTAAGGGAATTTATTTAAAGTACACTGGTAAAAAGCCACCTGTAAAGGTTAATGTTTACCCAGTGCCCAACTTAAAAAATCCTTTTTTGGGTGTTCATTACACTCTAACAGTTAATAATGAGGTAAAAATTGGACCAACATCAATTCCTGCGTTCTGGAGAGAAAATTATACAGGTCTTAAAAACTTTAAGTTAAATGAACTTGTAAATATTTTATTGGTTGAGGGAGAACTTTTTTTGAAAAATAGTTTTGGTTTTAGAAGCTTAGCCTTTGATGAAATAAAAAAATATAATAGAAAACATTTTGTAAATCTTGCATCAAGTATGGTTTATAAATTTGACGCAATGGGGTTCAATAAATGGATTAGACCTGGAATAAGAGCCCAATTGTTAAACCATGACAATAATGAATTAGTAATGGATTTTGTTGTTCAAGGTGATAATGAAACTACGCATGTTTTAAATGCAGTTTCACCAGCCTGGACATGTAGTTTTCCATTTGCTGATTATATTGTTGATAAATATATATTAAATGAAAAATAAAAAAGTTTTAATTGCTGGTGGATGTGGATACATTGGAGGTTATACAACTGACCTTTTGAGCCAGAATAATTTGGATGTAACTGTATATGATAACCTTTTGTATGAAGATAGGTTTTTGAAGGATGTAAAGTTCATAAAAGGAGACATTAGAAATACTGAATTTTTACTGGAAACAGCTAGCCAATTTGATATTATAGTCTTATTAGCAGCACTTGTAGGCGATCCAGCTTGTAGTGTTGATCAGCAACTCACAAGTCATATTAATTATGATTCAATCAAAAATTTTTGTGATAATATAAGTGATGAAAAACACATTATTTTTATGTCCACATGTTCTGTATATGGAGCTCAAGATGGTTTGTTAAATGAAAATAGTCCAACCAATCCCCTATCAACATATGCATCAACCAAACTTAAATCAGAGCAACATGTTTTAAATAAAAACGGAACAATTTTTAGATTAGGAACAGTTTTCGGGCTTGGAGATGTTCATAGTAGATTAAGAATGGATTTAGTTGTTAATGTATTAACTATGAGGGCAATTTTATTCAATGAGATAACTATTAATGGTGGTGAGCAATGGAGACCAATTATCTCGGTTGTAGATATTTCTAATTATATTTTAGAAGCATGTTTAAAAGGACACAGGGGAATATATGTGCTTTCCAAAGAGAATGTTATTATAAAGGAATTAGGTGAAAGAGTTGCTAAATTAATACCAAATACAAATGTAAAATATACTGAAATTTCTTTTCAAGATGCACGAAATTATAAAGTAGATAATTCAAAATCTTTAAATACTTTTAATTATAAACCAAATGTAACTGTTGAAGATGAAGTTTTAAAAATTAAAAAATTACTTAACGAAAATAGAATAAAAGATCCTATGCAACAGATTTATCATAATGGTAATTTTCTAAGAGATTTAAAAGATAAAAAAGAATTTAATTAAATAAATATGGAAAAAACAAGAATTATTAATGGTGGTATAGCGGTAGATGATAGAGGAGATGTTAGGTTTGTAAATGATTTTGATTTCAAAAATGTAAAAAGGTTTTACCATGTATCGAACCACAGACAAGGATTTATTAGGGCTTGGCATGGGCACAAAAAAGAGGGTAAATATGTTTATGTTTCCTCTGGAAGTGCGTTGATTGGTGTAGTAAATATGGAATCTAATGAAATTTTAAAGTTTGTTCTTAGTTCAAAATCACCAAAAATTTTATGGATTCCACCTGGTAACTATAATGGTTTTAAATCCTTAGAAGAAAATACTTCTATCCTATTTTTTTCCACAACTACTCTTGATGAAAGCTTAGGCGATGACATCAGGAAAGATTTTGATGAGTGGAACATATGGGATGAAGACTATAGATAATTAAAATATGAAAATAATTGTTTTAGGTTCAACTGGTATGCTAGGCAACTATGTTGATAAATATTTAAGTAAAAAATATGATGTCATTTGTATAAATAGAGATAAGTTAGATGCATCTGATGTTACTAGTCACAAATTAAAAACTATCTTAAATAGTTTAAGTATTGGCAAAAACGATGTAGTTATAAACTGTATGGGAACTATAAAACCCAGAGTTGATCAATTAGGAGATTTGAATGCAATTCTTGTCAACTCTGTTTTTCCTAGATTATTGTCTCAGGTTTCTAAAGATTTAGGTTTTAAAGTTATACACCCTACAACAGATTGTGTTTATACTGGATCAAAAGGAAACTATAACGAAGATGATTTATATGATGTTAATGATGTTTACGGTATGTCTAAAGCTATGGGCGAAGTTCAAGATGTCTGTGTTGTCAGAACATCCATAATTGGAGAAGAAATTAATACTGGGAGATCTCTTGTAGAATGGGTAAAGTCTGAATCAGGAAATTCTATTTTTGGCTATACTAATCACTACTGGAATGGAGTAACTTGTTTACAATTTGCAAAGATTTGTGAACATATAATTGACAATAACCTTTTTTGGGAAGGTATAAGGCATTTACATTCAAATAAATTAAATAAGTATGAGCTTGTTTCATTAATAAATGAGATTTATTCATTGAATATAAATATCTCGATGAAAGAAACTGATCTTCCATGTGATAGAAGCATGACCTCAAAATTTACATTTAAAGATTTTAATATACCTTTATTGAGAACGCAAATTTTTGAAATGAAAGAATTTTACAAAGAACTAAAATGAAAATAGTTACAATAGTTGGTACAAGACCAGAAATTATAAAACTTTCAAGACTAATAGCCGAGATTGATCTTCATTTTGATCATAAAATTATTCATACAGGCCAAAACTTTGACTATGAATTAAATGAAATCTTTTTTAAAGAATTAGGTATTAGACGTCCTGATTTTTTTTTAAATGCTGTGGGAAAAAATGTTGGAGAAACAATTGGCATGGTAATATCAAAATCGTATGATGTTCTTTTGAAAATTAAACCAGATGCTGTCATCGTGTATGGTGACACTAATAGTTGCTTGTCTGTTATATCTGCAAAAAGATTAAAAATTCCTGTTTTTCATTTTGAAGCTGGTAATAGATCTTTTGACCAAAGAGTTCCAGAGGAATTAAATAGAAAAATTATTGATCATTTGAGTGATATAAATTTTCCTGTAACTGAACATGCTAGAAAATACCTATTGTCGGAGGGATTGCCACCAGATAGAGTTATAAAGTCAGGCTCTCCAATGAAAGAAATTTTAGATTTTTATAAACACAAAATTAATTCATCTAAAATACTAGAGAACCTAAAATTAAAAAAAGGAAAATATTTTTTAATTAGTTCTCACAGAGAGGAAAATATTGATTATGAAAATAATTTTAATGATTTGATTGATACCTTAAATTCAATTTCTGATTTATACAACTATCCAATAATATTTTCAACGCATCCAAGAACAATGAAAAAAATTCAAAAACTAGATAAAGGTAAATTGAGAAAAAATATCAATATTCTAAAACCTTTGGGCTTTTTTGACTATAATTTTTTACAAATAAATGCATTATGTGTAATCTCTGATAGTGGAACAATAACAGAAGAATCATCGATATTAAATTTCCCCGCTATTACAATTAGGAATGCTCATGAAAGACCTGAGGGGATGGACGAGGGCGTAGTTATAATGACAGGTCTAAAAAAAAATGAGGTATTAAAATCTTTAAAGATTGTAATAGATCATCATTCAAGAAATATAAAAGCTAAATTGGTTGATGATTATAATATTGATAATTTTTCCACAAAAGTTGTTAGGATAATAACAGGTTACATTAAATACGTTAACAGGATTGTTTGGAGAAAAGAAATATAAATTATAAGAATTGAAAAAAATATTATTAATTGTAGATGATATTGATTCTAACAGATCCGGTGCAATTATTCTAAGAAGCTTAGCTAAGTCAATTAATAAAACTAACTTTTCATGTTTAGTTTTAGCTCCAAAATCTAATTTAAAAACTTCATACATGCTTTCTGAAATTGAAAACTTTGAAGTTATTTTCTTCAAAAATGGTCCTATAAAAAATATTAATCGCTTAAAAAGAGCTATAAATGAAAGTTTGTTGCCTCTAAATATTCTTAAAATCAAAAAAACTATTTTAGATTATAATATAGATGGAATTATATATTATTCACCATCAATTTTTTTTGGATATGCAGTTAAAAAATTAAAAAACCTTTTTGGAGTTAAATCATATCTTATTTTAAGAGATATATTTCCTGATTGGGCTATTGATCATGGAATAATTAAAAAAGGAAGTCTAATTGAAAAGTATTTTAATTTTTTTAAAAAAATAAATTATCAGGCAGCTGATCATATAGGAGTTATGTCTAAAACAGTACTGCATAAATTCGAAAAAAATGAACAATTTTATAATACTGAAGTTTTACCTACATGGATTGATTGCGACATAAATATTAATCCAGATTTTTCATTTAGATCCAAATATAATTTAAAAGATAAAGTTGTTTTTTTCTATGGAGGCAATATAGGTACAGCTCAAAATATTTCAGCATTACTTGACTTAGCTAGAAAACATATCAATAATAAAAAAGTATCTTTTGTTTTCTTTGGTGATGGTGATGAATCTGATAAGGTCAAGAAACTTTCTTTAACTCAAGAAAACGTTTTATATTTCCAATTTATTGAAAATGAAAAATATAATCAAATTATTAGTACGTTAGATATTGGACTTATATCTCTTAGTGAATATCATAATTTTAGTAATTATCCAGGTAAAATAATTAACTACATGTTATTAAAAAAACCTGTCTTAGGTATTGTTAATAACTCTAATGAGCTCATGCATATTGTTAACAAAAATAAAATTGGTTTTATTTGTGATTACTCTAATGGTTGGAAAAATAAACTTTATCAATATTCTATCGACTTAATTAGTAATTATCAATTACTGGATTCTATGGGTTTAAATGGTTATAAATACGTTAAGACTAACCACAGAACGGAATCTATAAGAGATAAAATTCTAAGTCATTTTTAACTATATTAGTTTTTTTATAACAAAGGTTACAACCCCCCATATTAATAATTCATTATCCTCCTTTATTTCGATTTCTTTATAATCTTTATTTTCTGGTTTTAAGTATAATTTATTCCTTGTTATTTTAATCCTTTTAACTGTAAATTCACCATCTATATAGCAAACAGCGATTTTATTGTTTTCAGGATTTAAACTTCTATCTATAACTATCAAATCCCCATCTAAAAGACCTGCTCCTTCCATTGAATTTCCACTAACTCTTGCGTAAAATGTAGATTCTTGATTACCTACTAGTTCTTTATCAAGACTAATCCTAATCTCTTTAAAATCATCTGCTGGGGATGGAAATCCAGCAGAAATCCCTTCTTCTAATAGCCATTGTCCTAAAGAATTTGTTTTTTCTGGTTTCAAAAAAACTAGTTTTTCTTTTTTCATCTTACTTTAATAATTTCATTTATTTTACACGTATAGTTTGGACTCAAACTTTCTTGCTTCATTTTCCACCTTTTTCTTAAATCTTGAGAAGCAAGTTTAATTTTATTTTGACCTTCTTTTTTTTGAATATAATCTATAGTTTTCATCAAATATTTATGTTTAGGATTTTCATTTTCAAATAAATTTAGCTGATGGTTGTTGGATGAATCCAACCCCATGACTATAGTTCCT
>MDTG01400450.1_pt1 | contig 23959 bp, 28 predicted proteins | sample 811421 | NCBI WGS metagenome assembly MDTG01 (sample SAMN05326645, study PRJNA326480) | marine metagenome | isolation source: seawater | place: Pacific Ocean: South East | collected 2011
GTATTGAAACTGCGGTTGGTCTTGGCACCGCGGCTGTAGCTGCCTCAACAACCGAAAAGGGCTTTTCAACCTCTGTTGCTGATACGGTTATTGAAGCCAAGCTTACAGATAAATTTATTCAGGAAGATACATCGCTGGTCACCAGTTTGGAAAAATCTGTCAGTAATGGTGCTGTGCTTTTGACAGGTAAAGTGGAAACACAGGAACAGAAGATTCTAGCGACGCGCCTAGCGTGGGAAATTAAAGGCGTTAAAGAAGTTGTGAATGAGATTCAGGTTGTAAGTGATACATCCTTGAAAACAACAGCGAAAGATCTAGCTGCCAGTGCGCAGTTGCGGGCTGCGCTGATTGGAGATCAGGATATATCATCACTAAATTATTCGATTGATGTTGTAAATGGCATTGTCTATCTGTCCGGGGTTGCAGCGGATGAGAAAGAGCGTGAGCGTGTGATTGCACATGCCCAAGAACTGCGGTTTGCCAAAAAAGTCGTCAATTACATTATTTTGTCAACAGACAAACGGGACTAAACCCTGATGGGTTTGCATGTAGCCATCCAGATGGATCCGATTGATACGCTGGATATCACAGGTGATACCAGCTTTGCACTTGGACTCGAAGCTCAGGCAAGAGGACATCATTTATGGTATTACACGCCTGACAAGCTGAGCTATGAGGCGGGTGAGCTATCAGCCCGCGGCCAGACACTGACATTGTTTGAAAGCCCTGAGAAATTCTATGAGGCTGGCGACATGGAACAGCGGTTATTGAGTGAAATGGATGTCATATTGATGCGTCAGGATCCACCCTTTGATATGGCTTATATCACCGCAACACATCTGCTGGAGATGTTGCCCGCCGGAACCTTTGTGGTAAACAATCCAGCTGAAGTCCGCAACGCGCCAGAAAAGCTTTTGGTAATGCGTTTTGCTGATCTCATGCCACCCACCATAATCAGCCACGATCTAAATGTGATTCGCGCGTTCAGAGCTGCACATAAAGACATAATCATAAAGCCTCTGTTTGGAAATGGCGGTGCAGGCGTTTTCCGGCTTCAGTCTAATGACCAGAATTTGAATGCGTTGCTTGAAATGTTTTTTACGAAAAACCATGAGCCTTTAATGATACAGGCATATCTTCCTGAGATCAGGAAGGGCGATAAGAGAATTATTCTGATCGACGGCGAACCTGTGGGCGCCATTAATCGCATCCCACCGGACGGAGAGGCACGGTCAAACTTGCATGTTGGTGGCACAGCACACACTGTTAAACTTACTGAACGTGACCGTTATATTTGTGCGCGGATTGGCCCTGAGCTGAAACAAAGGGGGTTGCTACTTGTAGGGATTGACGTTATCGGCAAATACTTGACGGAGATCAACGTTACCTCGCCAACAGGTATTCGTGAAATCCAACGTTTCACAGACATTAACTGTGCGGCCAGACTTTGGGACGTTGTCGAGAAAAATCTTGCGCATCACAAGACAAATGGCCCAATTTATCCAGCCACTAAAAGGAATAGCTGAAAAGACATTCCTAAATCAATTATGGTTTAGGCAACGCGTACAAACTATGAAAGCCACACGCCGCCAAGCATTTCTTATCAACCATCTGTGATAATAATATCTGCGTTTAAGGCTCCAGTAAGATATGGTTTTGACGCTCAGCTGAGCTTATTCCAGCGCTCAGATGCAGTGTCTGTAATTGACTCCAGGGGCTACTTAATCCTGTATCAGCTGTTTCGCGAGCGCATCGGCCCAAGTGGTTCTCCGCCCAAAACATGCATATGCAGATGAGGGACATCCTGATGGCCATTCAGACCCGCATTGGCAATAAGACGGAATCCTTTTTTTGTAACGCCAGTCTGTTCTGTCACGCGGCCCAGAGCCGAAACAAAGGCGGCCTGTTCTTCTGCCGACGCATGTGCCGCGAAATCAGCCATATCAACATAAGCGCCCTTTGGGATTACCAGAATATGAACCGGGGCCTGCGGCTGAATATCCTCAAAACTGAGCGTATAAGGACATTCATCGACCTTATTACAGGGGATTTCACCACGCAAAATACGGGCAAATATATTTTGATCATCATAGGAGGATTGGGTCATAATCATTTCCTCAAAAGTAACGAGTTTTCTGCTATTTAAGCTGACGGTTCTGTTTTTCAATAAGGCCGGATACACCCTGTCTGCTGTCAAGTTCCTGCCAAACATCGAGTGGATCAAGGTCAGCCGCCGCCCATACCACAAGCAGGTGATATAACAAGTCTGCAGACTCAGTAGCCAGTTTTGCCTTGTCATTATTCAAAGCCTCAATTAGAACTTCTGTTGCTTCTTCACATAATTTACGGGCTGGTTTTTTAGGTGCATCTGCAAAAAGCTGAGCTGTATAACTGTCCTTAGCTGATTCGTTTTTGCGACTTGTAATGACATCATAAAGCCTGTCAAGGCTGTGTCTGATATCGGTTTTGTCTGTCTGCCCTGCCATTTTTTCATTCATCTCTCAGCTCTTATCTAATATCAACCGGCGCACAGGCACACCAGCAGCCTGCATTGCTGATTTTGCATCATCAATTGTGAATTGTCCAAAATGAAACACAGATGCAGCCAGAACAGCACTTGCGTGCCCTTCCAGCACAGCTTGTGCAAAATCTTCTGGCTGGCCTGCACCACCTGATGCAATCACAGGGATGCTAACAGCATCACTGACTGCACGTGTCAGAGGAAGATCAAAACCGTCCTGAGTACCATCACCGCGCATCGAAGTCAGTAGAATTTCACCTGCGCCCAGTCTTGCTGCCTGCTCAGCCCATCTGATCGCATCAATACCAGTTGGCTGACGGCCCCCGTGTGTGGTAACCTCAAACATGCCTTCTTCATTCAGTCGAGCATCAATCGCCAAAACCACACATTGGCTGCCAAATTTATCTGCGGCACGTGCAATCAGACCAGGATCTTTCACTGCTGCAGAATTCACAGAAACTTTATCAGCACCACATAACAGCAATTTGCGAAAATCAGCAACCTCACGCACACCCCCTCCAACAGTAAGCGGCATGAAACACTGATCCGCTGTGCGGGCAATAACATTATAAATTGTTTCACGGCCTTCATGAGTTGCGGTAATGTCCAGAAAACACAACTCATCAGCACCAGCTGCATCATAAATTCTCGCCTGTTCAACAGGATCACCTGCATCAATCAAATTTACAAAATTGACCCCTTTGACAACGCGCCCATCATGAACATCAAGACAAGGGATAACACGTACACTTAACATTGCGCACCTCTAGCCACTGCAAGAGCTTGCTTCAGGTCAAGCCGCCCATCATAAATGGCGCGTCCTGTGATTACCCCCTCAAGACCTGTATGCGCTAATGCAGCACAAGCCGAAATATCCTCAATTCCACGCACACCGCCAGAAGCGATGACGGGGACAGATACAGCAGATGCGAGTTCGGATGTGGCCTGCGCATTCACACCTGACAATGCCCCATCACGCGCGATATCTGTGAAAATGACAGCTGCCACACCACAATCCTCAAACCGGCGCACTAGGTCAATGGCCTTAACCTCGCTTGTTTCAAGCCAGCCTTCAGCTGCTATCATTCCCTCACGCGCATCTGCGCCGACCGCAACCTGGCCAGGAAAAGACGATGCCGCATCTTTCACAAGCTCAGGGTCCTTTAACGCAACCGTTCCTAGAATAACGCGGCTAATTCCTAGTGACAGCCAGCTTTCAATGGTCTGCATTGTGCGGATACCGCCTCCTAACTGCACCTTGACACCAGTTTCGAGAACTGCCTTTACTGCCGCACTGTTCCGACTTTCGCCAGCCAATGCCCCATCAAGATCAACAACATGAATCCACTGACATCCTGAATCTGCAAAATCCCTCGCTTGAACACCTGGATCGGGAGCGTAAACAGTAAGTTTATCAAAATCTCCATGAAGCAGCCGGACAGCCTTACCGTCTTTTAGATCGATGGCAGGATAAATTGTGATCATCGGGTGTCGAGCTTTCTGCTGGAAGGGTTGGACATTCATGGAGTCTGCAAAAGTTTACTGAAATATAGTCCGGGAATGAATTCATCACCAACATAAGCATAAAAGGGATTGGTACCAAATTGCTGATATCCTCGCTGGCGGAAAGCCCGAATAGCTCTGTCCTGTGTTGCCCGGACATCAAGGTTTAGTATCTTAAACCCTTCAGAGCGAGCAAAGTCTTCAGCCTCTGCAACCAACTTTCCAGCTAAACCGTGGCCTCGTGCCCAGGGCGCTAGAAAGAACGTCCTTAGCTGGCATGCAAGGGCTTGCGCCTCATTATTGCGGGGAGGGCTGACAATCTGGCAGGAGCCGGCAATCACATGATCCAGCTTGCCCAAAAACAAGGTCACATCAGGGATTAGCAAAACACCACGCCAATAATTTTCAAGAATTGTACGGGGTGGCGGTGCAAGCCAACCGAACCCACCTCCAGCATCAATTGCTTCTTCTGTGGCATCACAAAGCTCAGAGATGTCATAGGCATTCAGTTCTGTTACCATTTCAACAGTTACAAGGGGTTGTCTTCTATCTATGGAGGCTATCATTTGCACATCTTCTTTATGAACAGTCTAACAATCAGGGTCGCCACTTCAAGAACTCCTGCAAAAAACACTGGCCAGCCCGCTGACTCTTTTCAGGATGAAACTGCGTGGCAATGATATTTTCATGCCCGATCACCGCGGCCACATCCACGCCATATGATGCTGTGGCCAGACAGTGCTTAGACTGAGCAAGCTGGAATATATAGCTATGCACGAAATAAACCTGCATTTGGCTGTTCATTTGCGCCAAAACAGGATGAGCTGGCTGATGAATCTGAAGATGGTTCCAACCCATATGTGGGACTTTAAAAACAGGCAGGCCCTGTTCTTCTATCTGGCTACCAAGATGTATGACTTCGCCTGGAATCCAGCCTAGTCCAGGAACAGCTTTACCACCCTCATTTCCTGTCCCCGCAAGAAGCTGCATACCGACGCATATGCCAAGGAATGGACGTGCCTGTACTCTTATCAAATCATTCAAACAATCAATCATCTCATCTAAAGCTGCAAGGCTAGAATAACAGTTAGCAAAATGACCGACACCTGGCAGAATGATCCGATCACACCCCTTCAGTTCAGAGGCTGATGTGATTCGTACAATTTCATCACTTGGGCAAGCGACTGAAGCTGCCTGACGAACAGCATTATGGGCAGAATGCAGATTACCTGACCCATAATCTATGATTCCAATTTTCATTTGACGCCTATTTTAAAGAGATCCGCCCAGAACGCCTTTTGTTGACGGTATGCGACCCTGTCCCCGCGGATCAATTTCACTGGCTTGGCGCAATGCACGCGCCAGAGCCTTGAAGCAGCTTTCAACAATATGATGGGTATTTGCACCATATTCATTTTTCACATGCAAGGTTAGCCCCGCACTCATTGCAAAAGCCTGAAACCACTCGCGGAATAATTCAGTTTCCATAGTGCCCAACTTTTCCGCAGGAAGTTCAACCTGCCAAATCAAAAATGGCCGGCCAGAGATATCTAACGATACACGGCTAAGACATTCATCCATAGGCACGTATATGCTGGCATAGCGATGAATACCTGCTCGTTCACCGAGCGCCTTATTCAAGGCCTCACCAATTGCCCATCCCGTATCTTCAGTCGTGTGATGGTCATCTATATGCAAATCACCCTTTGCGTTCAACGTCATATCCATCAGGCTGTGCCGTGAAAGCTGTTCAAGCATGTGATCAAGAAACCCAATACCTGTATTGATATCAGCCTGACCCGACCCGTCAATATTAAGGGTAACTGATATTACCGTTTCGTTGGTTTTTCTCTCAATTTCCGCAGTACGTGACATGGTGGACAGCCTTATCTGATTTGAACCTGATCACTAACTGTAGAGGTGATAACAGCTTTCCACTGAAAATGCCAGACGAAGCTCAGGCCTAACCAGAGGGTTCTTCATGACTGTCAGGGGGAATATAACTGCCTGTCCCCAACTGCCGGCTCAGAACATCACTCAGAGCCGCGCACTGCGTGTCGGACAAACGGTCAATGTTCTGCGCCAAGAGATTAGCCAGAAAAGTTGCCTCTGCTGATAAGCTCCCTGTTTTCACCGTTGGCTTCGGGTGTGACATGTGCGCTAAATATTTTAGCTGCTCTGCATCATCCCAAATTAGGCCGAACCAGACACATATCTGATCAACAAATGCTGGTGAGGGCTTGCCTCTTTGCCCGTGCTCAAGTGCTGAAATATACGCAGCTGAAACACCCAGAACATCTGCTTGTTCCTGCAAGGTCACGCCTTTCTTTCGGCGTAATTGTCGTAACTTGAGACCAAAGGGGGTCATTTTATATCCCCACGCTGACGCTTCAGGCGGATATATAATGCACCCGTTCCGCCATCTTGCGGCTGTGCATATGAAATGGCGTTTATATACTGACGTAATGGCAAATCCTTCAGCCATGTGGGTACCTGCTGACGCAAAATGCCATATCCTTCACGGCCCTTTCCAGTGATGACCAGCACGTGCCGAAAATTTTGTTGAACAGCCCGGCTAATGAAACTAATAAGTTGTTTATGTGCCTGTTGTTGCGATGAGCCATGCAAATCTAGTCTGTCCTCTATTCGAAACTGCCCGCGTTGCAAACGACGAGCAGAAGATCTGTCAATTCCCGATGTCTCACCGATTCTGAAATCTGCTAGCTCTACTGCAGCTGGTATTGTCCTGGTTTTTTTGGTAACCGAATTAACAGATTGAAAGTTATCTGACTGCGATTTTACTTTTGTTTTCTGTTTAGCTGATTTAGGAGATAGTTGCCGGTTTCTTTTTTTAACAGTTTTGGCCACTTTTTCCCAAAGCACCTGACCATCATCCTGTTGCTCTGCAGGTTCGAGAGAGCTGTCTTTTCGATAGCGTCCCATAGATGCCCTTTCGTTAACTAGAAACTGGTCCCACAACAGGACCTTTGTCCATCCTGTCAGCTGTTATCCTCGCTTTGTGTTTCAATCAGCTTCCAATTCGGATCATTAAGCTGTGTATCCCGCTCAAAAATCCAAAGGTCTGTGATAATAGCCCTCTCCTCTGATTCATCCTCTATAACATTTCCATCACTGTTTTTTAGGGTGCGGCTTTGTTCACTGACAAATCTTACTGTAACTGACGCAATAAAATCTTTCACTGACCCATCTGTAAGCTGAACGTCGTTAATCGAATGGACAGTGATCGCAAGCTGGTCGCCACCTTTATTGCGGATATGCACGCTTTGCGCAAATTCTTCATAGAGTTCAAAAGCCAGCAGACGCCGTAATGTGGCAAGGTCCCCATCCGCAAATGCCTCTAAAATCATACTAAACGCACCGGCTGCGCCTTGCATGAAGTCATCATCTTTGAATGAAGGGTCTGCCTGTCTGACAGCTTCAAGACCTACACCGTTTGCCATCTTCTCTGCCATCTTTTTGGAGCGCAAAGGAACAATTTTCTTTGGAGCATTATCATTATCGGTTTGAGTGTTCGCATCAAAAGAAGATTGTTCAGGCCGCTTTTGTTCAAATCCATCACGATTGCCCAGAATGGACCTTAAACGAAAAATTAAAAACAGCGCGATAGCAGCAAAAATTAGAATATCAATGAAAGGCATGGTTCACGTCACAAATAGCCAAAGGGTTAACCTGTCAGTTTCAGTATGGCACGAAAGCACAACAGATTGCATCTCAACAATCTCTTACTATATGTACCAGATACTTAGTAGACATAAACTCTACCGGACCAAGTTACAAGCGAAGGAACGAAAATGCCTCTTCTTCTTCTCATTTTTTTTGGCCTTTATGGCTGGATTGAATTCGAAGCCTTTATTGTGATCGGTAATATGGTTGGTGGACTAGTAAGCTTTCTGGGCATTTTTTTGACTGCCTTCATTGGCGTGGCGCTGATGAAGCGTCAAGGGGCAGCAGTTTTGGGACATTGGCAAACCAGCCTCAGAAAGGGCGAAGTACACACATCAACGCTTGCTAATGGGGTTTCTGTAATCCTTGGCGCTTTTCTGATGCTGCTTCCAGGCTATGTCACTGATTTTGCAGGTTTACTATGCTTTGCACCAGGTCTGCGAATATTGATAGGCCAAGCGTTTCTCAGCCGGTTAGGCACATCCGTTTTCTCATCAGGTTTTGCCACAGGCTTTTCAACTCGGTTTGGCGCGACAGAAGGGTTTTCAACCAAGCACCAAACCGACCAAGAAGCTGACAGAACTTCACCTTATGCCCGTCACCATTCTCTGGAAGGTGATGTGATTGAAGGGCAATTCAAATCAAAAGACATTCCACAAAAATAAAGCCCACCTTGGTAAAGACTTGAGAGATGATGCATGGCCTGTTAGAGACATACTAGTCCTCAATCATCTGCGCTTATTGCTTCTCTAAACATGACAGGAAAACACGATGACCGAGCAACTCTCATCCTCCGACAGCCAACAGCAAATCAGTATTCATGCGCAATATGTAAAAGATCTATCGTTTGAAAGCCCAGCTGCACCGGATTGTTTTGTAAAAGCACTTGGTCAGCCAGATGTGCAAATCGGGGTGAACGTTACAGCACAACGCATTAATGAAACCCTATTCGAAGTTCAACTCAAATTGATAGCCACTGCAAAAGTTGAAGAACAAAAACTGTTTATCGCTGAACTTGTCTATGCCGGTCTGATATCTGCAACCGGCATTGCTGATGACAATCTTCAGCCATTGATGATGACAGAAGGACCACGCTTATTGTTTCCGTTTGCCCGTGCAATCATGTCAGATGTAACGCGTGATGGTGGCTTTTTACCACTCAACCTTAACCCGATTGATTTTGTTGCACTTTACAAAAACAATATGACGAATTCTGATGAAAAAGATGAAGTCGATTTAGATTCATCTGCTGAATAAAAACTTTAAAAACCCTCAACGCAGCCAAATTGGGTCTTTTATCTGAGCTAGCAGAACCTTATGCGCAGCAGTTTCAGAATCAGACACGGCAAATGAACGTGCTGGCCGGACACAGCGTTCATTTAGTTCGAATCCGGACAGTTTTGTGTCTTCGACCACAATATTAACCGGTAATGCATCTTTTATGTCATCATCTAATTGCAGGCCCGGCTGACGTCCGCCTTTCAGCTCCACAAAGACAGCCGCCAACAGATCAGCATCAATCAGCGCGCCATGTAAATCACGATGCGTATTGTCAATATTAAAACGTCTACATAACGCATCCAGACTGGCCTGCGCACCTGGATATTTTTCACGGGCAAGTGGCAGCGTGTCGATTACACGCTCTATAGATAAAGGTGAGCGACCACAGCGGGTAAGTTCTGCATTCAAAAATCCGATGTCAAAAGGGGCATTGTGGATGACCAGCAGATCATTACCAATGAAGTCTAAGAATTCGGCTGCTATATCGGCAAAGACTGGTTTATCAGCGAGCAATTCAGAAGAGAGCCCATGGATTTCCTTTGCACCGGCGTCAATTTCTCGTTCTGGATTTATATAAAGATGAAGACAGCGACCGGTAAGAGAAAGATTGACCATCTCCACAGCACCGATTTCAATAATACGATGACCGTCTTTTGCTGATAACCCAGTTGTTTCAGTATCGAGAACTAAATGACGCATAGGCTGAACCGACCTTTTTTAAATGAGATTTTCTGATTTTAACCATCTTTTCAGGCGTCTGAAGGTTTCAGCCTGACCTAGAGATGACGGAAGTGCCAGATCAGATAAATGACATTTGTCTGATTGTGGCCATTGTGCCTCAACGATAGAAGAAAGTTTTTCTTCTGTCATACCCTGCCGCCGTAAAGCACGCACAGTTTGAAGGAATGTTGGACACCACACAGTGATAACACGATCACAGTCACGGTCCCCACCCGTCTCAAATAGAAGTGGGACATCCAGAAACACCACTTTTTTGCGCTGGAATCTGTTATGTTGAATGAATTTCAGTTTGCGCTCATGGATAAGCGGGTGAAGGATCTGCTCGAGCAGCTCGCGCTTGGTCGGATCGGCAAACACAAGGTTTCCTAGATGAAAGCGGTTTATACCAGAAGTCATATTACCCACTTCGGCGCCAAACAGAGATATAATATTTTCAACAGCGTACCCGCCAGGACCCATTAGCTGATGGGCGGTTTTATCAGATTCATAAACCTGAAAATGCAACCGGCGAAGCATAACTGCTGCTGTTGATTTTCCTGTTGCAATAGAGCCGGTTAAACCCACAATCAGCATTTTTCAGCCTGTTTTTTCAACTGTAAGACCACGTTCACGCAGAAACGCCAATAAGGGCAGTAATGGAAGTCCCAATATATCATAATTTGTGCCAACAATATCAGTAAACAGATGCGCGCCACCCGTTTCAACCTGATAAGCGCCAGGCGTGGCCTGACAAGCCTCCGGAAAACCAAGAATATAACTGTCTATCTCAGCTTCAGATAAAGTGCGCATCGTCAAGGTAGATCTTGAAAGATGATGCCATATTCGCTTTTGGTCATGAAATAAAACCGAGGCTGTTATCAACACATGCTTTTGGCCCTGCAAGGCTAAAAGATGTGCCTTTGCCTCAGCCAGACCCAATGGTTTGTTGAAAAGCTGCTCTGCACAAACCAGAATCTGATCACATCCCAGAATATACCCTCTGTGTTGTTCGCTAACAGTTTGCGCTTTCATCTCAGCCAGCAAGATCACAAGGTCGTCAAAAGAGAACCCATCCTGTAAGGCGCTGCGCTTTATAGCTTCCTCATCAATAGCTGCCGGTACGGTCTCAAAGAGAAGTTTCGCCGCTTTCAATAATCCAGCACGTGTCTCACTTGCAGAAGCAAGGATCAAGGGCTGACCGGACAAAGTCCATTTTATCATGTAGGTACCTCTTCAGAAATCTTTGCGTTTAATTTCTCCTCACGCTTGTTGACATATAAATGAAGGATGGTAGCTGCTGTTTCCTCAATAGAACGGCGTGACACATCCAATACTGGCCAGCCTTGTGCAGAAAACAGCCGTCGCGCTAATTTCAACTCATCGTTTATATTGTCAAGATCTGCATAGGTATCATTTTGACTGTCAGACATATGTTGCAAACGGTTGCGTCTAACCATGGATAGTCTTTTTGCATCAGTTGTCAGGCCAACAACAAATAAATCGGGCAAGTTTTCAAGCAAATGCAGAGGGAAATTTACACTCGGTACTAGTGCATAATTGGCAACTCGATAGCCACGGTTTGCCAAATACATAGATGTCGGGGTCTTTGAAGTGCGTGATACACCAACCAATAGAATCTGGGCATCTTTGAGTTTATCCATATTCAACCCATCATCATGATTTACAGCAAATTCAACCGCTGCCATTCTGTCAAAATAAGCTTTATCCAGTTTGTGCTGGCCCCCAGGACGGGTGTTTTGTCGATAGCCAAGAACAGAGCTGAGCATATCCATCAATGGATCAAGAACTGACAGGCTGGGAATGTTGCTTTCGGAACAGAGCTGTTCAATCGACTTCCTGATCTCAGGATTCACGACTGAATATATGAGAATGCCGGGATTGCGGGACAGTGCTGATGCAAGCGTTTCAACGTGAGCTGCTGTACGCACCAAAGTCCATATATGCTCGGATACCTGCACATCAGGAAATTGGGCTAGTGCGGCACGTGCAACCTGATGAACAGTTTCACCTGTTGAATCAGAAACCAAATGGATATGTAATGATGAATGATTCATGAATGCAGTTATTACATATTCAGTTAATGTTCGTCATCTGTTACACAAATCTATAGCATATTTGTGGTTAATGTTGAAAATATGCATTTCAGTGGACAATTTGCGACTGTTGGCAAAATAATCCTTTTTATACACATTTCTTCTAAATTTATGACTTCAGTTGGGAAACATAACTTAAACAGATTGACCAACCGGGGATAACATAACTAAAGAGATAGTATCATTGATTTATCTTCATAAATCTCTGTCTCGGAAAAATCACTTGTGGATAAAACTGTGAATATGAATCTGGAATGCTGTATTTCAAGATTCCACATACCCTACTACCCCAACTAATCTTATATTTAAAACATAGAAGTAAAAGATATGCAATTTATCAAAACTTTAAAAGGAGACCGCTCAACACGACTACCGATTTGGATCATGCGACAAGCTGGGCGCTACCTACCCGAATACAGAAAGGTCAGAAAGACTGAACCTAATTTTATATCGCTTTGCTTAAATCCAGATAAAGCCAGTGAAGTAACACTTCAACCAATTAGACGCTTCCGATTTGATGCATCTATAATATTTTCAGATATCCTACTTATACCATGGGCAATGAACCGTAACCTTCGTTTTATAAACGGTATAGGACCTAAATTGGATAAGTTAAATTCTATAAAGGATATAGAGAAATTTTCTGATGAAGACCTCTCAGATAAATATAAACCTGTTGGAACAGCTATAAGGAAAACCAAGCAAGCTTTGTCTGATGAAACAGCTCTTATAGGGTTTGCAGGAGGACCTTGGACATTAATGACCTACCTTTTTGAAGGAGGTAGCTCGCGCGATTTTGTAAATACAAAATCATTTTTATGGCAAAACCCTGATGAATCAGTTGAAATTATTAACATTCTAACTCAGAAAATAGCTGAATTCTTAATTGTCCAAGCGAAACAAGGTGCGGATGCCTTAATGCTTTTTGATAGCTGGGCGAGTGCAGTTCCAGCCAGCTGGCGCAATCAAATAATATATAAACCACATCAAAAACTGATAGAAATTTTGCGAAAGAAGAATATCAGCCTTCCTTTTATTGCTTTTCCAAAGGGTATTGGAGAAGGACTAATTGAATATGCCGACAGGGTTGAAACAGATTGTATAGCTCTTGACCAACATACTGATCCCTTATGGGCAAATTTCGCTCTGCCTCCTAGTTTGGCTATTCAAGGAAATTTAGATCCTTTATGCCTTGTTACAGGCGGTCAACAGATGAAGGATGAGATAAGTAAAATCATGGATTGTTTCGCAGACAGGCCACATATATTTAATTTAGGACATGGCGTTGTGCCAGAAACACCTCCAGAACATGTTCAAGAACTTGTAGATTTCATCAGGATTAAATCAGGTGAATAATAATGGATTATTTATGGGTAAAAGCCCTACATTTAATTGCCGTGATGTCATGGATGGCTGGTCTATTGTACTTGCCTCGTTTATTTGTTTATCATGCGATGGTTGAGGCTGAATCTGTAAGAGCCCAGACATTCAAATTGATGGAGCGCAGGCTTCTTAAAGCCATTATGAATCCGGCGATGTTTTTATCTTGGGCGCTGGGGCTATGGTTATTATACAAGAACCCCTCCTTATTAGTAATGCCCTGGATGTGGGTAAAATTTATTTGTGTTGTAATGATGACGGTAGTACATATGGCATTTGCACGGATGCGCCGCAAACTTGAACAAAATATCGCTTTAAGTGATAAAGCTTATCGTTGGTGGAATGAGGCACCGACAGTGTTGATGATCATTATTGTGATTATGGCAGTCGTTGAACCATTTTAATTCACATATCAGGCTTATTTTCATCTACAATATTTGACAGCATTACGTTATATATGGCATGTATAATGCCGACATAGACGCATGGTTAAAAAATTCCTCCCTGCTATGCAATCAGTCCTATTTCTTGGACGTTTCTCCCTTTCATACATCTTTGTTCCAAGGTCAAAGAGATGCATTTACAAGAACTGAAATCTAAAAGCGCTGCAGAATTGCTTGCTTACGCTGAAGAGCTAGAAATTGAGAACGCGTCAACTTTGCGGACTCAAGATATGATGTTTGCGATTCTTAAACAACTGGCTGAAAATGATATAGTTATTCGTGGCACGGGCGTACTAGAAGTACTGTCTGACGGTTTTGGGTTTTTGCGTGCGCCAGAATCGAATTATCTACCTGGTCCAGACGATATCTATATTTCACCGAGTCAAGTAAGACGATTCAGCCTGCGGACGGGTGATACAGTTGAGGGGGAAATTAGGGCACCAAAAGATGGCGAGCGTTATTTTGCTCTGTTAAAAGTTGAATCAATTAATTTTGAAGATCCAGACGCTGTACGTCACCGCATTAACTTTGACAATCTGACGCCTTTATATCCAGATTCTAAACTAGCCATGGAATTACCCTTTGATCCTGACCGAAAAGATAATACACCGCGTGTCATGGATCTGGTCTCACCTATAGGCAAAGGTCAGCGCGGGCTAATAGTTGCTCCGCCACGCACTGGTAAAACCATGATGCTGCAAAGCATTGCACATGCGATTTCTGTGAATCATCCGGAAGTTTATCTGATTGTTCTGCTTATCGATGAACGTCCGGAAGAAGTTACAGATATGCAACGTTCCGTGAATGGAGAAGTAATATCTTCGACATTCGATGAGCCTGCTTTACGCCATGTTCAGGTCACAGACATGGTAATTGAAAAAGCAAAGCGATTGGTTGAACATAAACGTGATGTCGTGATTTTGCTTGATTCAATTACCCGTTTAGCTCGTGCATATAACACTGTTGTTCCGTCCTCAGGGAAAGTGTTAACTGGCGGTGTTGACGCAAATGCGCTGCAGCGACCAAAGCGTTTTTTTGGTGCTGCTCGAAATGTGGAACAGGGTGGCTCATTGACGATTATTGCTACTGCGTTGATTGAAACTGGGTCACGTATGGATGAAGTGATTTTTGAAGAGTTCAAAGGCACTGGTAATAGTGAAGTGGTACTTGATCGCAAACTATCCGATAAACGTGTTTTTCCAGCGATTGACGTAACGAAGTCTGGTACACGTAAAGAAGAATTATTGGTTGACAAGCAAACTCTCTCAAAAATGTGGGTTCTGCGGCGCATTCTGATGCAAATGGGGCCAGTTGATGCGATGGAATTCTTGGCTGATAAAATGCGACATTCAAAAACAAATAATGACTTCTTTGAGCAGATGAATAGTTAGATATTTCTCTTGTTTTTTGCTTCTAGATAAATAAGCCACTGTTTTCTTTTCGTATTATTGGGATGTTTTGGGTTCGTTCTATCCCCACCACTATAATTATTAAATTTGCCATCGGCCTTTACTATTCGGTGACAGGGTAGGATAATTGGTATTGGGTTGCGTCTACAAGCTTGGCCAGCTGCTCTGGCAGCTCTGCTATCACCCCATCTTTTTGCTAATTCTTTATAGGTAATGACATGGCCAAACGGCACAGCGGCTAGCACATTCAGCCATTTCACAAAAGCGTGGCTGTGACCGGACAGATCAATTGGTACCGTAAAGTCTGATAACTGACTGTTCAGATATTGTTTAATCTGTTCAATTGTTTCACGTGAAACATCATTTTCCTGATCGGTCTCTGTAAAAGGGTGTTGTTGCCAATCAAGCGCATAAAGGCCAGTGTCATTTGAACACGCACGCATATGACCAAGGGGAGATAGAAATGAGCTTGTAAACATAGTCTACACCAGTTTGAGTTTATGGCTCTGGGTAAGTTTGTATATTGAAGTTTAACACAATTAAATTTTTTAACTATTATGATGAAACCACTTTCTGTCAAAGACACAATTTTCGCGTTAGCAACACCACCTGGCCGCTCAGCTTTGGCGGTTATCCGCGTCTCAGGTCCGCAAGCCTCTGATGTGCCAGACTTGTTTGGCGCAGCACCACTTCTTCCTCGTCAGGCACAAAGGCGATGGCTCAAAGATAAAGATGGGAATCTCATTGATGATGTGATGATGGTTGCTTTTGTTGCCCCGTTATCAGCCACAGGGGAGGATATAACAGAAATCCATTGTCACGGTTCGCCAGCTGTGATTGAAGATATTCTTGGCCATCTCACAACCGTGACAGGGTTTCGCTTAGCTGAGGCAGGTGAATTCACCCGCCGAGCTCTTGACCATAATAAGACTGATATCACGGCAGCTGAAGGACTTGCAGATTTGATAGATGCTGATACATCCTTACAGCGGGCTCAAGCTGTTGCGCAGATGGCGGGCAGTTTACGTCAGCCGGTTGAAAACTGGCGAACAGAAATTATTTCCTGTCTCTCTGCTTTAGAAGCCACAATAGATTTCGCCGATGAAGAGCTTCCAGCAACATTGGAGACGCAAATCAGAAACCGAATTCAGACCATATACGATGATATGAAAGCGAGTCTGTCTGATTTCCGCAAAGGTCAGATCATCAGATCGGGTTTGTCTGTTGTCCTGGCGGGCCCTGTAAATGCTGGGAAATCTACTCTGTTGAATCTGTTGGCGCGACGGCCTGCTGCGATTGTGTCAGCTATACCGGGTACAACGCGGGACAGTATAGAAGTTGGACTTGAAATAGCGGGTGTTCCGATAGTGGTAACAGATACTGCAGGGTGGCGTCAGACGGATGACCCTATTGAAAAAGAGGGTATTGCGCGGGCTAAACAGGCAGCAACAAAGGCAGATGTGTTGATTGTTGTTGTTGACGGCAGCCAGCCTGGCTGTTCTGAGGATATTAGTGAGATTGTCAGTTGGGGATCACAAACATCTCTTGTTTTGCTTAATAAGAGTGATGAGGGCACAGCGCTTAATGACAAGCAACATTCAGCGATGCACATTTCTGAAGATAATGTTTTTTCAGTCAGCGCTAAGCACGGCTCAGGGCTGAGTGCAGTAGAATTGCGATTAAAGGAGATGATTCAGAATCTGAACCGCACCTCGTCATCCGTTATATTAACGCGTGTACGCCATCAGCAGGCAGTACGCCAGGCTCTAGAGCATTTGCAGGCAAGCTTAGATTTAACCGCAGGTGACCAGACAGAATTAGTGGCAGAAGAGTTTAGGTTAGCTACATCGGCGCTGTCACGTATCCTTGGTCATGTTGATGTTGAAGATGTTCTTGATCATATCTTTTCATCTTTTTGCATTGGCAAATAGAGCAAACACAGCTCTTTAGCTATTGCTTCAGATTGATGTTTCACGTGAAACAGCGTAGATTAGCGACAATATAATCAGATATAGCACATGAGAAACCTCATCTTAACGTTTTATAATTTTGTCGGCTGTCAGGACTAGAGAATATGACAAGCAAGAGCTTCGATGTTGTGATAATCGGTGGTGGCCATGCTGGGACAGAAGCGGCTGCGGCTGCTGCACGCATGGGTGCGAAGACCGTTCTTGTTACCATGAAAGCAGATAAAATTGGTGAAATGTCATGTAATCCAGCGATTGGTGGTCTTGGTAAGGGTCAATTGGTGCGTGAGATAGATGCGCTTGATGGGTTGATGGGTCGAGCAATTGATCAAGCGGGTATTCAATTCAGAATGTTAAACAGGTCAAGAGGTCCAGCTGTTCATGGCCCCCGTGCACAGGCTGATCGTAAATTGTATCGGCGGGCGATTCAGGAGCTTTTGGCTGAGCAGGAAAATTTGACAATACTTGAAGGTGTAGTTGCCGATATTCAGTCAAATCACGGCCGCATTTCGGGAATTATCACAGAAAATGGTGATATAATTACATCGGATGCTGTGGTTCTTACAACAGGAACATTTTTGGGTGGACTAATTCATGTGGGTTCAGAGCGGACACCGGCTGGTCGTGTTGGCGAAAAGCCATCAATAGCCCTTGCAAAGAGATTGCGGGAGATGAAGTTGCCTGTTGGCCGGTTGAAAACAGGCACGCCTGCACGACTTGACGGGCGTACAATCGACTGGTCACGTCTGACGATGCAGTCAGCTGACAGTCATCCAGTTCCCTTTTCTACGCTGACAGACCAGATAGACGTCCCACAAATTGACTGTGGTATAACTCGCACCAATAGAAAAACACACGAAATTATTTCAAAGTCTCTTCATTTATCTGCTGTATATTCAGGCCAAATTGAAGGGCAGGGTCCACGCTATTGTCCATCTATTGAAGATAAGGTGCATCGTTTCGGAGATAAGGATTCTCATCAGATTTTCCTGGAACCTGAGGGTCTTGATGACCACACAGTTTATCCCAACGGAATATCCACGAGCTTGCCACGTGAGGTACAAGCCGAGTTGATTGAATCAATTGAGGGTCTTGAGACGGCTAAAATTTTGGAATTTGGCTATGCTATTGAATATGATTTTATCGATCCAAGAGCATTATCATCTTCTCTTGAGCTGAAAACTTTACCTGGGTTGTTTTTGGCTGGACAGATAAATGGAACGACGGGATATGAAGAGGCAGCTGCGCAAGGTCTGATAGCAGGAGTGAATGCTGCCATCAGTCTTTCCTCATCAGCGAAAGAGGAACAAGCGTTTGTTCTTGATCGGGCAAATGCCTATATCGGTGTGATGATAGACGATCTGGTCACGAAAGGCGCGCCAGAACCATATCGCATGTTCACATCACGTGCAGAATACCGATTATTTCTGCGTGCTGACAATGCAGACCAGCGATTAACTGATAAAGGAATAGAAATTGGCTGTGTCGGATTAGAGCGGCGGCGTCACTGGGTGCTGAAAAAGAAAGCGTTGTCGCAGGCACAAGCTCTTTTAAATACACATCCAAAGCCGCCAAAAGAACTTGCTATAAAAGATTTGCCTGTCTCACGTGATGGCAGCGCCAAAACACCGTCAGATTTATTAGCGTTAGAAGGGGTTCACCTTGTTGACTGTCAGAGGTTGTGGCCTGAATTGGCTGACATTGACACCAAACTGCACGGTCAACTTGAGACAGATTGCCGATATGCTGGCTATCTTGCCCGTCAGCAGGCAGACATAGAGGCCATGCGGCGTGATGATGCATTGAAAATCCCCCCCCAAACTTCATTTCCTGCGATTGGTGGTTTATCGGCAGAATCCCTTGATTTGCTCCAGCGCTACCAACCTGAGACAATTGGCCAAGCTAGCCGTATTCCAGGCATGACGCCAGCAGCTCTTGTTGCTGTTCTGCGGTATCTCAAAAAAGATCGCACGGTCAGATCGTCTGAGGCTGAGCAGGTTCACCCAACTGGCCAGCAGAGTATGTAGTGACTTTAAATCGCATTTTTTCACCCAAAATTACCCAACAAGAGGTATGTGCTCATTTGAATGTTTCACGTGAAACAGAAGTGAAGCTTGAGATATATGTAAGGTTGCTGGAAAAATGGCAGCAGCGCATTAATCTAGTCTCTTCAAAAACCTTGCCCTATATCTGGCAACGCCACATTCTGGACTGTGCGCAGTTGGCCTCTCACCTACCCACCAGATTGGGCCGAATCATGGACATTGGAGCTGGAGCTGGGCTGCCAGGTGTGATTTTAGCCATATTAACAGAATGTGAAGTGCATTTAGTCGAATCAGATAGCAAAAAAGTGGCTTTCATGCATACGGCTTTGGCTGAAACTGATGTGCAGGCAACTATCCACCACGCCCGCATTGAAGAGTTGCCGCATTTGGACATTGATGTCATAACAGCACGTGCGCTTGCACCACTTTCAAAACTATTGCAGCTGACACAGACACAGGATCATCCCGGACTCTCCTATTTATTTCTAAAAGGAAAGGGGGTAAATCAGGAATTGACCGATCTATCTACATCGACAACACTTACAGCTGTTTCTTATCCAAGCATAACTAATCAGGATTCAACAATTATATATCTCAAAAGATAAATTACTGATAAATCAGAGGGTAAAGTTTTTAATGTCTGCTAAAATTATCGCTGTGGCAAATCAAAAGGGAGGCGTTGGCAAGACAACGACCGCTGTGAATCTGTCCACAGCATTGGCGGCCTGTGGTATGACTGTTTTGCTGGTTGATTTTGACCCGCAAGGCAATGCAAGCACTGGATTAGGTGTCGACAATCACTCACGTGAGGTGAACAGCTACCGGCTGGTGATTGGCGAATGCAGCGCAACAGAAGCGATTGTTACCACACAGGTCCCTGGTCTGTCTCTTATACCCGCAACAATGGATTTATCTGCCGCTGAAGTAGAATTGAGCTCTTTGGACAGACGCGAATATCGCTTGGCAGATCAGCTTTCTGCTTTTCAGTCTGGCTTCGATTACATTTTTATAGACTGCCCACCTTCGCTCGGTTTATTGACCGTAAATGCACTCTGTTCTGCCCAGACTGTAATAGTGCCGCTTCAATGTGAATTTTACGCACTTGAGGGTTTGGCGCAGCTAATACAGACTATTACAACAGTTCAGTCTGGGTTGAACCAAGAGCTTGTACTGCAGGGTATAGTGCTGACCATGTATGACACACGCAACAAACTGTCTGAGATGGTCGAAACTGATGTGCGCGCTCATTTTGGAGCAACTGTTTACCAAACCGTTATACCTCGTAATGTCCGTATTTCTGAGGCCCCATCATTTGGTCAGCCGATATTAATGTACGATTTGAAATGTGCTGGTGCTCAGGCTTACGCTACCTTGGCAGCTGAACTTCTAAAACAGGAACAAAAAGTAGCATGACAGACAGCACACCAACAGGAAAATCCCCAAAAAAACAAGAGGCACAACGACTTGGCCGTGGCTTGTCTAGTTTGTTGGGTGATTCTCCTTTTCAGGCTGCAACTAAAGGGGGAGCGCAGACCTTTGATTCTGTGCGTAATACTTTTGACAATGCGGGGCGTGATATTAGGGCTCTGCCTATAGAATGGATTGTGCCTGGCCCGTGGCAGCCACGGCGTAATTTTGATTCTGATGACCTGAAAGAGTTAGCCGCCTCTATAAAAAGCCGCGGATTGTTGCAACCTGTGATTGTTCGCCCCCACCCAGAGCGCAACTCTCAGTATCAACTAATCGCGGGAGAGCGGCGCTGGCGTGCTTCACAAATAGTTGCTTTGCACGAGATTCCAGCAATTATTTCAGACTTTGGGGATAAAGAAGCGGCTGAATTATCGTTGATTGAGAATATTCAACGCCGCGACCTCTCTGTTATTGAGGAAGCTGAAGGATATCAAGCACTGTTAGCTAAACATGAATATTCGCAGCAGGAACTTGCGAATATTGTGGGCAAATCCAGATCACATATTGCTAATATAGTGCGTCTTTTATCTTTGCCGCAGGGAATAAGGGACAATCTTATTCAAGGCCTTCTAACAATGGGTCAGGTCCGCCCTCTGATTGGTCGCGAGGATGCTGAACAGTTAGTAGATGTTATCATCAGGGACAATCTCTCCGCTCGTGACGTTGAGGCCTTGATCAAATCACAAGGTAAGTACAAAATAGCGTCACTTCCGAAGGAAAAATCCGCTGACATCAGAGCTTTGGAAGTTCGTGCTCGCACTGAGCTTGGCTTGTCTATGCGTTTGGATTGGGATGAACAAAGTGAAAGAGGCCAAGTGGCAGTAAAGGTGACCTCGCTCGAGCAGCTTGAGGGTTTATTGGCAAAAATCGGTTTGGGGAAGGAAAAATAGAACTATTTACGGTTCAGGCTGCGGCTGCGCAACACGATCCCAAGTAAAGTTTGGCCAGTGAGCGTTGAAGGGTTAACTGCGCCTGTGGTTTTCATCTGAATCTCTGTGGAAATCAAGCGGTAAATCACTTCGGTTAACTGATCTGATGTCCATTTGGCAAGTTGTGCTGTAACCACAGGTTTAATTTTAAAATGAAGAGCTGGTCTAAGGCTGGAAAGAGCGGCTGAACTTGTTTTCCCAGTTTCTAAAATTAGACGGGCCTTCAGCATATTTCTGAATAACGACAAGACTTGTCTGAGAAGACTTATTGGAAGCAGGCCATCTTGCTGTGAGCGGGAATAGAGCTGCTCAAACTGTTGGAGATTCCCGTTCAGGATAGCGATTGTGATTAGATCCTGCACCACAGCGCCGCTGTCACCAAGTGCGTTGTTAATATCTTCTTCTGTCAGTTTGCCACCTGACCCGGCAAATAATGCTAGTTTTTCGATTTCCTGACGAGAAACAGCTCTGTCACTGCCCAGACGAGAAACAAGCAGAGAAAGGGCCTCTCTGCTAATCTGTATGTGATTACGGTTAAAAATTTCTTGGGCTAAATCGCCCAGTGAGCGGCTATCATCTTGATAACAGCCGATAGAAGCACAAGAAGGATGCTGATCGCAAAATTTTACCAAGGCATGTCTTGTATTGACGTCACTGGCCTTAATCACCAGCCGTGCCTTATCATGCAGCGAGTCAAATGCAATTTTCACAGCTTCTGTCAATTCTGTGCCGGTGCCAGACAGCATAACAAGGCGCAATCCGCCAAAAACAGGCAGTGTGTTAATGCTGTCGGCTATGCAGGCTTTGTCAGCTACCACATTCTGACCAGAAAGATGGGAAACAGCAAATGGGTCGTCTAGTTGGTGTACAAAATGAAGTGCAATTGTTCTGGCGCGCTCCCTGAGCAGACCGTCATCATGGCCGTAAAGCAAATAAGCTTGATATTTTGGATCTGGTTTTGACAGCAAAACAGAAATATCGCGGGGGGCGATTTTCATTTAGTTCTCAGCAGCTAAGAAATAAAGCTGAAGCCTTTGGTACATGCGCTCAGCCAAAAGTCCAACAAGCCGTTCAGCTGCAAATTGCGCCGAGACATCTTGACCATAGTAAGATGTGATGGTGCCCGATGTGGCTGTGGCAGAAACTAGACCGCTGGTCAGTTCACCGCCAGTCTCATTATCTCTGAGGCTATAACGTAAAGACATTTTTGTATTTTTCAGATTAGACGAGGTTCCTGAAGCAGATAAGGAAGACTGGCTTGCTCCTGTTAGGTTGTAGCTGAGCTGATAGTTTGTATCTGTATCTGCTGTGCCAATCTGTCGTTCCAACGTTTGTTTGAAAAGCTGCTCATTACGCGAATGCGCTTCTGGGAGGTGAATTTTGCGTAGATGGCTTTCTGTCAACTGGTTAACTTCGCCAATTGTGTGCAGTGAACAGGCAGGCAGGAGCAGATATATACTTGCCAGAACAACCCCCAAAATTCTTTTCACTGAATTTTTAACAAACAACATTGATAATCCTATTCGGTACTACAATGACCCGTTTTGGTGGCTGATTATTTAGATATTTTTTCACTGTATCAAGGCCTAGGGCGTTTTCTTCGGCTTTCTGTTTGTCACAATCTACAGGCAATAATAACGTTGCCCGCACTTTTCCATTAACTTGAACGGCGATCTCAACTTCGTCTAATGCAAGCCATTTCTCATCTGTTTGTGGCCATGAAGCTTGGCTGACAAGACCATCTGCACAGGTAATCTGCCAGATTTCTTCAGCAATATGTGGTGAAAATGGAGACAAAAGAATAGCCAGATGGCGCAGGGCATAGCTGCGTATCGTCTTGTTATCCCTCTGTTCGCCTTTATGTTCTGATATGGCGTTGACTAATACATGAAGATGAGCAACGCATCTGTTAAAGGCGAATCGGTCAATATCTGCCTCGATAGACTTAATGGCTGCATGAAGAGCGCGCAATAAAGTTTCATCTTGATCTGATAATTTGGCTTCGTCAGGTTTGAATTCACGGCCTGATGCATCTGTTTTCTGTGCCAGTTTCCATATTTTCTGCATAAATCGAAACGCACCCTCAATGCCTGCTTCTGTCCAAACCAAATCACGTTCTGGCGGCGAATCAGACAACATGAATAGGCGTGCCGTGTCTGCTCCATAGGTTCCCAGAATGCGTTCAGGGTCAACAACATTTCGTTTGGACTTACTCATTTTTTCCACACGGCCGGCTTGAACAGGTTGTCTCGTTTTCTTATGCAGCCAGACATCGCCTTTCTTTTCCACTTCCTCAGGAAACAGCCATTGGCCGTCATGTGACTTATAGCTTTGGTGACAAACCATGCCTTGTGTCATCATTCCAGAAAAAGGTTCAACTAGATCTAAATATCCAACTTTTGAAAGTGCCCGGGTGAAAAAACGGGAATAGAGCAAATGAAGTACGGCATGTTCCACACCGCCAATATATTGATCCACAGGCATCCAGTAAGA
>MDTG01139353.1_pt1 | contig 23957 bp, 41 predicted proteins | sample 811421 | NCBI WGS metagenome assembly MDTG01 (sample SAMN05326645, study PRJNA326480) | marine metagenome | isolation source: seawater | place: Pacific Ocean: South East | collected 2011
TAACACGCCTAAGCATGTGGCTCAATCAGCATCGACTCCTTACACACTCGACGTGCTCGCTGAAATGGCGGCGGTCACGGTCTGTCGAATGGCTCGTATAATGGGTGCTCCTGAGTCCGTATACAAGGGTGTTGGTGCGAAAGACCGTTCCATCACATGGATTGGTGACAACCCAACCCTCATCGCCAAGTACGATGCGGCCCTCTGAGTAGGCTCGCAGTAGTCCGTTTGTCGTAAGCCGTTGTACTGTGTGCAACGGTAGCCGCCTCCTCACGCATTCAGGTGCGTGAGGAGGCCTCTCTCTCGCTGTTCGCCCCCCTCCCTGCGTGGGAGGGGGGCTTTTTTTTATCGCAAAATCCTACATAGCACGTAGCGTACGGGGTGCTGGACTCTTCACTACGCCCTCGCATTGCGCTCGGCCTTGTTCATTGAATTGAGTCGCACCCATATGGGTTGGACTCTTCACGGCTCTCGCATTTGTACGTGAGATTTTCTCTTTGGTCCGAGCAACGCACGACAGCAGGGCTTTCTCCTATAAGCACGAGGTTGATTGGTGGGGTGTCGTCGCACCACCCTGCATATACGGGGTGTTGATTCAACACCCTATACAGATGCAAGTCTATGGTTTCAACGTGAAAGCAAAGCACGTCACTATGTTCACTTTATTCATAGGTCTATTCACACAGATGACCATAGCGAATAGTCAATACTCATAGGGTACTACTCTCAATATAATATATACATAGGAGTATGATAACTTGACTATACCTGCTGTAGTCATCGGCTTGAACATAGCGGTGAACAAAGTGACCACATGACCACAACGACACCCAGCAAAAAATCGAGAGACTGAAAGCCCTGCTTTATAAATCGGCAAAGAGAAAGGAGTCGATGATTTCGGCTTCGATAAAACGGATATTCAGCCCTTCACATAGAAGGTACATACACATCAAACGTACCAATGATGGACGGCATCTCTATGCTGTGTACTCAAGAGACAAGAACCACAAGTACGGAGGCGGACAGATACTCACCGACCTACGAGCAACACCAAAGCAAATCGCTATGGCTTTGGCCTTCGCAAGACGAGAGGGTTACGAGGTACTCTACTGGACTGGTTACGAAAACTGGTGGACTCAAGATTGGATGCGTGTCAATCCATTCCCAATCGAGGTGAGCGAATGAGCGACGTAACAGAAGGACTTCTGTTGGTTCTGTCACTCATTGACATGGATGAGTTGGTGCTTCGGCTCGATGATGCTGTGACTTATCATGGCATGAGCATGGCAACAGCGAGAGAGATAGCACGCCAGTACGATAAACAATTCAACACGGACCTAACACTATTTGTAGAGGTGAGCGAATGATTGGTGGAACGATAACAAAGGACGCAGTAAATGCATTCATGAGACACAAGAACTTCAGGCGAGGCAACATGGTTGTCTCCCATTGGCGAGGACAAACCGAGATGTACCTATACAACAACCTCATCGCTGAACACTACTCGGACGGACGAATCCTCATCAGCAATGCAGGGTGGCCTACGCTATTAACGAAAGACAGACTCAACGCTATACCTAATGTAAGTATTTACCAACGTAACTTCCAATGGTATCTCAATGGTGAGGCATGGAACGGCAATTGGATTGAGGTGACAGCATGAAGTGCAACTGTGGTCCTTGCATCCATTGTCTCATTCGTGAGGTAAGAGAAGCACAGTACGAGAAAGAGAACAGGGAGGAGTACGAATGAACATGGTCGAAGTGTTTCCCCTTCTGTTCGTCGGAGCAGTGTACATTACCATCGCATTCAAGTTGCTTTATAACTCGGCAAAGAGAGAGGAGTTGATACAATGAACGCTGATACCATCCACCAAATGATACGAACTTTCGTGGGCTACGGTGCTCCCGACCACAAGGATGATGTCGGTCCGAACAAACCTGACTGGCCGTTCTTCTCACGCCTCGCACATCAACAGCAACTCGATGAGCGTGAACTCATCGAAGCATCGGAACGATTCCACAAGTACCGCAACACACAGATGTCTTCCATCCTACGTGACGCTGGTATCGAAGGTTCAGTTGATGCATTCCTTGACGACCTACGCAAGCGTGGCGAGGTTGCCAAAGAGAAGTACGAGCGTGAGCAAGAGGCACTTCGTGCCAAGCGAGATGCCATGCGACCATACGACAAAGCGGTGAAACAATACATCCGTGAGCACATGCTCAACACAGGACAGAAGCCTGACCTCGCACACGTACAACTTGAGTACGAGGAGCAATCACACATGGCAATCGGTGAGCAGTACGCTATGGATTTACTTGAGAGTACAAACGTACCAACCATCACAGCCTTCCATGTCAATGACGTATGGAAGAACCGATACGGCAAAGAGTTCACAAGCGTACGCATTGGTTTGTCTTATCCATTCAACGAACATTGGAACGTCGTGCTCAAGTCCGTTGCACCATTCCCGAAGGTCAAGTTCAATGGCGACCTCAAGAAGTGGACGATTGAGAACACACAAGAAACACTTGACCTCGTACGCCAACGCTTCAAAGAAGAAGGTGTGTACATCAATGCCGAGCAACTCACAGCCGAGTTCAATCAAGCCAAGCCCGAAGCCCCTTCGGTCACGCAAGTAAGCGCACGCTTACAAGGTACAAGCATCATCCTACAATGGCCGTTCATTCAAGACCCAACAGCACGCAACCGCACACTTAGTTTCATCAAAGAAACACAGGGTCGCAAGTTCAATCCTGATGACAAGACATGGAGCATCGCATTGTCCGAAGCATCACCGTTGGTTGATAGGATTCGCAAAGCGAACTCTAAGACTCCATACATCAACGAGATTGCTGATGCCATCGAAGCCATACCTGAAGTCGCATCCTACATGCGGGAGCGTGCTGAACGCATCGCCATCAGCAGTGCATCCGTACTCGATGACGACGAAGCCATCCGAGACATCAAGGATATACTCATCGAATCGTTTCCCGAAGACCGTGAGTTGTACCCCTTCCAATATGTCGGAGTCAAGTTCACTCAACTCGCACATGGTCGTGCTTTGATTGGTGATGACATGGGAATCGGTAAGACCATCCAAGCCATCGCACACATAGCATTGAACATGCACAACACACCCGCACTGGTTGTCTGTCCAGCATCGGTCAAGTACAACTGGGAGAAAGAAGTCAAGGCATGGCTACCTGAATGGAAGGTCGAAGTCCTTAGTGGGTGGAAGGGTGACATCCCTCGCCACTGCGATGTAGTCATTGCCAACTACGACCTCATCTCACGACGACGTGAGCAACTGCTTGACTATGGATTCAACATTGTTGTATGCGATGAGTCGCACTACCTCAAGAACAACAAGGCTCAACGCACACAAGCAGTGCTTGAGATTGCCAAGCAATCCGAGTCGGTCATCTGTCTTTCAGGTACGGCCATTACCAACAGACCAAACGAGTTCTATACCACACTCAATCTCCTACGCCCGAACGAGTTCAGCAACTTCTTTGAGTACGGCAAGCGGTACTGCGACGGACATCAGAAACCAATTGGTCGTGGCAAGTATGCGTGGGATTTCAACGGGGCATCCAACACAGAAGAGTTGCACAATCGTACTCGTGACTTCTGTATTCGCAGACTCAAGAGCGAGGTGCTTACTGAATTACCTGCTAAAGTACGCTCGCTTCACTACATCAATCCAACGTCGCAACAGACGAAGGACTACAATGCCCTGCTTCGCAAGTGGCTTGACGAGTATGATGCACACCGACACTACGGTACACTACCCAAAGGATTCGTTCTCAATATGCTGACTGACCTGCGTCATGAGTGTGGTCGCATGAAGATTGACCATGCCATTCAGTATGTCAAAGACTACGTGGAGATTAGTGGTAAGCCCATCGTTGTCTTCGCACACCACAGGGATATTCTTCAAGCCATCTTCACCACACTACGTGAGGATGACAACCTACGTGGTATGGTTGGTGCTATCGCTGGTGACATGCCAGCACAGAAGCGACAACAACAAGTCGAAGCATTCCAACGTGGTGACCTCATGGTACTCGTGTGCTCAACCATCGCAGCGAAAGAGGGCATCACACTTACAGCATCCGACACCACCTTGTTCGTTGAACGTGAGTGGGTTCCAGCATACGAGGAGCAAGCCGAAGACCGTGTGAATCGCATCGGTCAAGAGAGCCAATCCGTAAGCGCAGTATACCTGTCCGTCGAGAATACCATTGACGAGAAATTCAATTACGTTATCGAACAGAAGCGTAAGGTCGTACAAGCAGTACTTGATGGTGGGACTGTCGAGGAGCGTGAGGGCATATCTAACATGCTCATCGCTAAGATGATTGAAGACGGTGACATACCATCAGACTTCCTCTCTAAGAAAAGGAGGACTGAATCGGTTTGATTTATAAATCGGCAAAGAGAAAGAGGATGAAAACATTGGAGGTTAAAGTATGACATCACAGAAGGCAGCAGCATTAGCGAAGTACACGAAGGCACACGAAGCGGGAATGATGAGTGGACATTGGAAACCATTGGCCACCATGCGGTACAACTTACTCCTTGAAGAGAGCGAGTTGTCTGAAATCATGTCAAGCATCGAGTCGAAGGAGAAGTTGAGTGGTTATCTCAAGAGCGAACTCATCAGTACCGAGATGATTGAGAAGTTCGTCACCAACATCACGACATCGCAAATCACGCACACATACAGTGACGGCAAACTTTCACATCCAGTCTTCGTACGTGCCTGTCCACTCACACCACGTCCGGGGGTTCTCGAATCCTCACCTACATTCACACTCGATGAGTTGCGTGACACATTGACTCGCATCGCTGACAAGATGTTGTCCGTCGATACTGCTGACACTACAGCCTACGACCACGGACTCATTGACCCATTTGGTTGTATCATCGTACAGCGTTTCGTTGAGGCTGACGCATCGGCCGTTGTCGCACCGAACTCATACATCATGATGGGTGACACCCACGATGGTATCACAGCAGGGAGTGCAACGCTTCGCCTTGCTCTCCCCCACCAATCAGACTGGAACACAACAAACAACTTGAGCACACTCAACATTGACCCTGCTCTCATCGAATTGGAGTTCATCTCACGCATCAATGGTGAGGGTAAAATGAACCACCGTGTAGCATATGCAAACCGTGACTCATCAGCCATCAATCACCACTCGTACATTGTGCAGTTGCGTGGCTCATCAGGTCACACTCCACTGGTCACTCCACCTGCGGGTGTGACCATCAACGGTTCGATTCCACAAGGGAAGGTCAAGGTCAAGGCCGTACACACTGTTCACAATTCAGGCGACGAAGAGTTGGCTCGCCTTGAGGAGATGCTTCGCAGTGACCCACCAAAGGGTACAGTTGTATCACACATTGGTACAGGTGCATCGCACTTGTCCCACCATGCAGGGCAGTGCCGTAAGTATGGAGTTCCTTACATCGTCAATGAGGTCGAGGTCGGACAGCAATGGAAAGAGGTTGCATCAGGATGGGTGACAACCAACATGAAGTTGAAAGCCAAGCCGTACAATCCATTCGAGTACAGTGATGCATTTCAATCAGGATTGCAAGTAGGCTTGTATCGTTTCGCTCGCCAACATGGTTGGCTCTCCAATCACTTCCATCAATTCGTTGGTGCTCCAATGATTGACCCATCCAACACTGCCTTCTTCGGTGGTGTGTTTGTCGGATGGCTTGTCAATGCAGGGCTGTCCGTATCTGTTGGTGAGTTGCGACACTCCGCAGGTATGCGTCAAGAGAAGCACACGTACATGACACCACTGGTTGTATCATCCATCTATGGTGACCGCTTACAAGAGAACCATGATGCAACCATGAGCAGCAATCGTAAGCACTACTACATGGCTATTGAGGACAAGCCTATCACACTCGACTCCATCATTGCTCTCCTCAAGTGGACGAGCAAGCAATACTACGGTGGATGGTCGGGTGGCTACGGTGGACAGAAGTACAAGATGTCGGTGGACAACACACTCAAACTTGCACAAGCAATCAAGCGTTTCCTCAAGACACCTACCGAACAACACATGCTCGATGTCATTGGTGTAGCAAACACGTGTGAGAACAACATTCACAACACTGGGTTCTTCTTCAACAAGTTCCTGTCAAAGACTGCGCTCGATTGGGGTACGAATGCGGGATGCATCGAACTCAATCCACACGACTTCTTTCGTGTGTACTATGCGGCATTCGATGCGTACCAACATCGTGACGCTGACCATGACTCACAGGATGTCAAGCACATCCTCAAGTATGTACAGAACATTACAAACGAGACACTACAATCCCAACCTATTTTCCTACGTAGTGACCTGCCTCAAGAGATGCGTGACCTTGAGGAGAGAATTGTCAATCATGGTCGATTCCACGGTTCAGGCAAACATGGACTTTCAAATGAAGATTCAAGTTTTATCCCATGTGGTTCAAGCCACTGCGATACATGCAAAGACCTCGCACTTGCGAAGTTCAAGCGAGCACTTCCACTATACAATGTGTCGAGTGTGACCACACAAATACAGGCACTTTCCTATCCTCAAGACAACACAGTGGATGACCAACAATCCAACATCATGTATGCAGGTGTGGTCATACTCAAGCAAGTGTTGCGAAGCAAGGGCTTCAATCCTACAACGGACTTCATTATCAAGACACTTGAGATGGGTAATGACATTGAGAAGTCCTTGCACAAGATGACTGACTACCACAAGGTCAAGACACACCAAGCCTTTGCCAACTTCTATGCACTCACTATTGACAAGCCTGAGTTTATAGAAGCACTCGACGCACTCATACAGGAGGAAGAATGATGGGACGACGAAACAAACGTAAGACTCGAAAGCAACAACGAAAGAACAAGAAAAATACTGGGGGAAAGAAAATGAAACCGATGAAAGACAAGAAGACAACGACGAACACATGGAGCAAGCACAACTGCCACACAGGACAGGAGGCTATCTTTACATCAGCCGATGGCATCACCTTCTATGGTGGTGGCAAGAACCGTAGCGGTGGGTGGCACAAGATGTCACCATTGCCCGACCTTGCGATGGGTCCGAGCGAAACCATGCATGGTAGTGTTGCATCCAAAGACGACACCACTGTTCCCGATGGGTTCTCGTGTGCCAAGTACATTGGTTCATCCGAGCCTGAACCTTTGTTCATTCACTTGGACTTTCCCGACTTCGGCATCCCTGCATCACCTGCATTGTTTTGGTATGCATTGCTTGATGACATTCGTGAGCATCAACTTACTCGTGTATCTGTACAGTGTGCAGGTGGTCATGGTCGCACTGGTGTACAGTTGTGTATCTTCCGTTACCTCACTGCTACACAAGAGGAGCGTGCTTCTTACACGAGTGCGGCTGACCTCATCGAGTGGGTGCGTGATGCACACTGCCACCACGCTGTCGAAACCACAGGGCAACAACAGTACATCGCTGATGTGTGTGACCTGCCTGTTGGTAAGGCCATGATTGAGAAGCCGACTTACGCATTCAATCATTACACGAACATCTACAAGGACTACACGATGGGTAAGAAGTGGGGTGACACCGACGACGTTTTTGAGTCGGCCACAGGTTCACAGGACAAAGACATCTGTGAAGGCTGTGGCTCACACATTCATGAAAGTGATTACGAGTATGGTGATTGTGGCGTGTGTGGTCATCCTATTGGTGGTCATGCTGATGTGAAACTCGATGCTTGCCCTGCCTGTCTTGGTAAGCACATTGATGACAATGGTACTTGCATGGATTGTGACTATGATATTACTCGTGAAGGTGAGTCTAAAGAGAAGAAGATTTGCTACGATTGTGACCGTGACCTCAATGTACGTGAGATGTACATTGAAGAGGGTGACACTTCCTGTGCATCCTGTATCGTTGAGCGAGCAAATGCAAACAAGGGTGATGGTAAGGCTTTGGTTTTTACACCACCAAAGAAAGACAACGAGGCTACCCTGCAATGTACAGTGTGCGTCAAACACAAACCTGTGCGTCACATTTACACACACGAATTGATTGATGGTAAGTCCACAGTCACTTGCTTTGAATGTAAAAGTAAGAACTGATTTATAAATTGGCAAAGAGAAAGGAGATGATAATATGGGAAGAACACACCACAATACATACAAAAGCGCAAACGAATGGGAACAACAAGGACTCGTAGGTAAGAGTCTTCAGTTCACGGATGATGAGATTGTATCGACACTGGGCATTGGTAAATCCAAAGACATGTGCAAACAGTCTTGTGCGATGGACATGGCACTGACATACACACTGATGTCCTTCGGCCCTGACCGTGAAGTGACAGCGAAGGATTGTATCAATGAACAGACACGTCGTGCCTTTTGGTACGACACACGACTGCTTGCACAGGCTAAGGTAACTGCACCCGACAAGACCGACACTGAATACTTTCAAGAGCATGGTAATTACCCAACGGTGGCCCGCATTGGTTGGAACATCAGGACGACCTTGTGGGATGCGATTGAAAGCGGGGCTACATGGAAGGAGTTGGACACCAACCCTCTCTATCGTGCGAAGATTATTTCAAGTTGGTCGAGTAATAATGCACACTTTAGAAACTGGGAGAGCACATCGTACCTTACCCCACTTGAAGACCACATGGAACGTGGTATGAACCGTGTGCTCATGGACAAGGATGGTGAGAAGGAATTACTACGTTGCATCAACAAAGGTTTCAATCGCATGGTCAAGAACGGAAGATGCATACAGACATCATCAGGTCGTGGCCGTACATTCATATGGACACAATGGGATTGGTTGGAACAAGTACGCCAAGAAGTTCTTGTGAGTAACTCGTTCAACCGTAAGATTGGTGACACCATCAACGACTGGGTGTACAGTATCAAGGACACAAAGGATTGGTGGGGATGCACAGTCAATACGTATCATTGGAAACCAAAGAACAAACTACAATTCTACAAGGTGCGTATTGCGAGTGGTATTGTAGGACAGGGTAATGGTTTTTATGTTTCTGGTGAAGGGTGGAAGTACCCGAAGGTATACAAGGACCAGTTCCAAGACACACCGTATGTCTTTGGTACAGAAGCACAAGCAGAGGACTATGCTTCAATGCTCTCCGAGCAAATGACTCCACCTGCCACATGCTATCCAGTATGGCGTGAGGTTGATGAGGACTTCAATTCAACCGACAAGTCCTTGTCGGCAATTGCAGTACCAGTGGATTTCAATCTGTGGCTCAGGCCCGAAGTGTTTGTTGAAGACCTACCCACACCACAGGAGATACTGCTTGAGTTCCTCAAGTCACCTGCGGCTAAGTCAAACTACATGGGTATGTTCGACCAACTACCAAAGATTCCAGTGAACATCGTAAAGGTGGAGAAAGAAGAGGCGGAGGCTGATGCGTGAGTCTGATGACTATCATCAATCACTGCTTTATAAATTGGCAAAGAGAAAGGAGATGAGAACTATGGATGACTACTACAGACTGGTATTGAGTACAACGCATTGGTATGAGATGCAACGAGTGAACCCGCATTTGTTTCAAGTGACCTTCGTTGAGAACGGTGACAAGCGATACGTGGGCTACATGGCACGCAAGACGACTCGTGGATGGGAGTTATTCAGCGACCTATCAGATGCGGGACCGTCGTATGTCGTACCCAATCGAGCAACACTGATACCGTTGAACACACCTGACTACACAAAGGAGGAGGAATGAACATGACCGAAAACAATGAAGACAAAACTACAGAAGAAGAATTGAGCAAAGAGCACAAAGATTTCATTGCGGAACTATTCGCACCAATGAACATACAAGTGATAAACATGAACGGACAACCAAAGCAAACAATTGACGAAGAATATATGGAGAACAAAAAAGTGGACGGACCGACCTTACAGATTCGTACCGTGAGCGATGGAGGCACAAGCGTGATGCACCTTCAAGGCTATGGTGAAGTCACCATCAATCGTGACTACGGATTTGCGGCCAAGTATGACATGCCACACGACGTAGGAATGTACCTTGCGGCACTCAAGCCCAAGTTCCAATCCTTTGCTACAGAAACAGTGGCCTACGTACGCAACGTGACTGTCGAGAAATACGACGACGGTTACCAACTTATCGTTGCAGGTTCAAACAATGCTGACATGATTGAGAGTATTGACAACATCTTCAAGTTCAACTTCTCAAATCAATGGCGACTCAACATGCACTTCCAATTGTGCAACGAGTTGATTGACTTCGTTGAGCAAAACAATGCGTACATTCAGTGTGAAGGTAAGCGACCAACACAAGGCGTTGAAACAAGCGAGGAGTGAGAAACATGGAGCACGAAATGATTGACACAGACAAATACGAAGACGCACAAAAACAAATATGGAGAGATGCATGGGGGAAACCCTACTTTGAATTGAACGAAATGCAACGATTCATTTCTGACAATGGGCCTAACTCATGCAACGACAGTGATGTTGAATTGTGGGCAGATGCACCACTACTACTCGCAGAAGTCAAGCGGTTGCGTGGGCTACTCAACATGATTGTTGACAAAGCACTGCATGAAGTGAATACTCAACCCAACGGTGATGACTCACCATACAATACCATACTCAACATTGCATACGAGGGAGTGATTGAATGATTGACACAGACAAATACGAAGGACACATCGAGGGGCCGTGGACATTTGATGAAAGTTCCTTTCCACCTCATGTTCCACCGAACATAGTCACAGCCACTTGCCAAGAATGGCGTGGGCTGAAAGGTAACGAGTTCCATGATGGTAACATCATTATCGCTGACTTTACAGACATAAATGACTGGCGAATTATACCCACAACACGACTCATAGCAGACGCACCACTTCTCCTTCAAGAAGTCAAGCGTTTGCGTGAAGGGATTGTGGACATGATTGACAGCATGGACAACTATTACGTTCGTGACATACAACACGCCACTGATTGCTTGAGAGACATGATAGGTTACTACGAGGATGAGGAAGAATGAAATATCACATCCATACAATACAGCGAGAGCAGGGAATCGAGTACCTCGATGGGAACATCCATGATGGCCTCGATTGGGATGTCACGGAGATTACCTCGACCTACGAAGAAGCCGTTAGTTTCATCAATGAGGACAATGAAAAATCGCCCCTCGTCTTTGCCGCTATTTGGGAATGGGATGAAGATGCTGTAGTTCACACCTTCCCCAATGGTACGAAAGACTTAGGACAATACACAGACAATTACGAGATTATTATTTGGGCTGACCCCAAAGTGTACGAAGACCTTGTGCGCTTTTTCATTGAACAAGAAATCAATTGGCACACTAAAGATGATGTACTCAAAACAATATATGATTTTCAATTGAACGATGCATCTTTATCGAAATTAATTCTCAATAATGACGCTCTTTTGGAGACACTCGTACATTACATTAAACAAGCGGAGAGTGAAGAAGAGTGAATGACCATCAAGACAGTGAACACTTCTCCTACGAAAGAACGTGGGCGGAGATTGAAGAGATGCTCGACAAAGCCGAGCGCAAACAGAATAAGCACATTACAGCCATGCAATCATGTCCAAAGGACGAGCGCATGTATCACATGAGAAACTACAAGGCACTGGAAGGTGTCGTCAAAGCATTACGATGGGTACTGGGTGACTTGAACATCATACACCCACTTGAATAAATTCACATGGGTTTATCCAATAATAAGGGCAAAAGGTTTGACCTCGGAGATAGTTGTTGTGTTTTCTCAACGAAGCCCTTCCCCATCTGAATTTATGTACAACGATTACATGGGATGACCATGCGACCAGTTCGATTCTTAGGAGGCTCGACTGGTGCAACCTTGTACGACACAGAACAAGGACCACGAGTAGGCAAGCAAGGAGCGCACCCTGCACACATTCAGAACGAGTTCGATATGAACCGATACTTGAATGCTTTAGGTGTGAATGTACCTCAAGCCGAGATGATTACACACAGGGGAAGGCCGACCATGCTTGCCGACTTTATATCCGATTCACAAGAGGTTGGTACAAGACCGACTCAAGAAGACGTACGGCAACTACAGCGTGACTTCGTACCCCACGCATTAACAGCCAACTGGGACGTGCTTGGTATGACTGGTGACAATGTACTACGCCAACCTGACGGCTCTCTCTCCTACGTCGATGTAGGAGGGGCGGGTGCGTTCCGAGCAATGGGCGCACCGAAGGGAGATAGATTCACCACGAATGTAGGTGAACTCGACTCACTTCGAGAACGTAACCCTGTGTTTCAGGGGATGGGTGAACAAGACATTGGACGTTCACTCGATGCACATGGAGGTATCGAACCAATGGAACAAGCATTGCAGTACCTCCGTGATGCACAGACTCGCAACGTCATGCAACAACGAGTGCAAGACATTGCACGACGAGTGGCTTGATTCAGTAATCTTTGCTTTATAAATCGGCAAAGAGAAAGAAGGTGAAAACATTGGAAGTGAAAGTATGAGCGAAAGCATTGAAGAAATACAAGCGGGAGTAATCGACCTCAAGGTACAGGCTAACCGTCTAACCGACAACATCCTGTCCTTCTATCACATACACGAACTGAATGACATGAGTGATTGGCTAACGATATGTAAGCGAGAGTTACTCAAGGGCATGGGTATTGTGAACGAATGGTTGAACCTGTTAATGGATGAGGTGAACGAATGATTGACACAGACAAATACGAAGGACACTCAACCGAATACACTTATGAGATAGTGGTTGTGGATGATGGAAAGGAACTGATTGCTACTTATGCACTACTGAATGACGCACCACTACTACTCGCAGAAGTCAAGCGACTACGTGACATCATCAACAAAGCCATGCAACAACATGGTGTCCTTGAGATGAGAGGATGGTTGTTTGAATCAGGTTGCATTGATGCCGAAGGACAATACGAATCAGGCCACTGGGAACGTGGCTACTTGAATGAAGGTGAAGAAGAATGAAAGCAAAAACAATTGAAGGAATGAAGAACGAATTATGGGAGAAGGCATTTGAAGACGTAGTTAATGACCGTGAGCGTGTCATTGCACTGGCAATGCATTTTGGTGACGACTACAACTTTGACTTTGAAGATGTGGACGGTTTCATTGACAACGGTTACCTTGTCTACACTGATGAGGAAGCGGATGAAGCAGTGCGTGAGTACATCGAGGAAACGGTGTGGGCGTTCACCCCATCCTTCCTCCAAGCACACACTGGTGTAAGCACTGACATAATCAGGCAAATGCAAGAGAGCATGAGTGAACCTAACGAAGCCCTCACTGCGATGATTAAGGACTTCGACCACTTTGTTGAAGATGCTATTGCTTGTGATGGTCGAGGACACTTCCTTGCACGGTATGACCACGAAGAAAACTATGCGTCCTTCTCAAACGAAGAAGGCAAGAATGTCACGTACTTCATTTACAGGGTGGACTAATCATGGGTACAAGTTACGGTAGTCAATGGAAACCTTGCGAGCGAACAAACGGTACAATCATGATGAAAGTACCTGTACCTGTTACCGTATGGTCGCTCGATGACTGTGCTCGCAACCTTGCGGCATGGATGGAGCGTCAATACTTTGAAGCAGACGAGTGGGCTGTACTCAACAGCAAAACGGAAGTCAAAAACATACTTCAATTGTGTGCTCGATTGAATGCATGGGATTCAGAATACATGTATCACAATCACACTCCCGACGACATCATGGTGATTGCCGCAAAGGAAATCATCGCACATCACTTTCCTGAATTTACACAAGAGGAGGAATGAATATGACAGACGAATGGAATATAGCAGTATGGAAGAAACAAAGTAGATTTGAAGAAGCCGATAAAGCGTGTAAGCACGCTTGTGGTTTAGGATTGGAGAAGGCATGGGAAGAAACAAGGGGCTGTTACGTTAGAGGAGGAGGGTTCATGTCACCCGAAACAATAGCGGAAGCAATTGCTTTCCTGTACTTTGATTACAGACCTTTCGAAATGGAGGAATGAGAATGAGTGCTGATGACATACGTAACTCCGCAAAGGACATGACAATGGCTGAACTCATAGAGGCTCAACAACTTTGTGAGGTAGAGAAGTGTTTGTGGGATGAAGCACTCGATACCGTCACATACTATCTTACATTGATGGAGGAAGAAGAGTGAACATATTTGTACTGGACACAAACCCAATCACTGCGGCACGAATGCATTGCGACAAACACGTACCAAAGATGTGCGTGGAAGCGGCACAGATGATGGCATCAGCCCTGCGCCGATGGGGTGCTACCGATGAGGACATGCCACTCACCAAGAAGGGTACACCCTACAAGGGTGGCTATGCTCACCACCCATGTACAGTATGGGCTGGTGATTCATGGGCTAACCTCAAGTGGTTGTGTCTTCACGGTATGGAATTGACTATTGAATACTCAAGACGATTCAATAAGATTCATGCTTGTGAAGACCCTGTTCTACGAATGGCGAGTTTAGCAAAACGAATGTGTCGTGCATTAGATATGCCGCATGATGAAGATGCCATGACTCCATTCGCACAGGCTATGCCTGACGAATACAAAAATTATGATGCAGTCAAAGCATACCGAGCGTACTACCATTCCAAGGCATTCGCCAAGTGGGAGAAGGGAACACCTGCCCCCGACTGGTGGCGAGGCGTGGAGGTGACGGCGTGATTACTTGCTTTTCATGTGTAAAAGACGACCCTGTATTTCAAGAATGTCTTGATGATTTAGCGAGGGCTTTGGACAACATAGGCTACAACTCTTGGAACTCTTACTGCCCTTGTTGCGGTAAGCGTTTGGAGGTGAAGGAGTGACGAAGAAACCATTGTGTGAATGTGGGCGTAGGACTAAAGTCGTCTATTGGCGACCAAGCGGAGATGAACGAAGGATACGAGGCGGAGGCGATACCATGCAACCCATTGGTTTCATTTGCCTCACATGTAAAGCCTTCACTTGGAAAGAAGAAAGCGTGGAGGTGAAGGCGTGAAGGTACAATTCAGATTCGGTGAGAAGCGATACACACCTACGGTATTGCACACAAGCATTGACGGTAACACATACCTGTGTGGTATGGAACGTGAAGGCTCATGGCATGACAAGTGCATGACGGATGCCTTCGCTAAGTCCCTGCCGAAGTGTAAGGATTGCGAGGAGGCGAAGGAGTGAGCATACTTTCACTGTTGATTTATAAACTGGCAAAGAGAAAGAGGGTGATAAAATGACGGCAACTGACAAGATAATTGATGCGAAGATGAAGATAAGTGAAGAGTTGCAAGCACTGCAACGACGACTGGCACTGCTTGAAGAGTTTGAGAAGCAAGGCTACAGTATACACACCTGTGAAGAACCGTACCATGACTGGACGGACATACCGTGGGAAGACGGTCATGTAGGTCTTCGGTACGATGGTCATGAGATTGTGAAAGACTTGGACATCTGTATGAATTGTGGTGTAATGCGTACAACATTATTCAAACTATCTAACACTGTTATCGAAGACCCATTCGATGTACTGCGGGAGGAGGAATGAACATGGACAAGAAAGAGATTAAGGACGTGGGCAGTTGGTTCAACAGTTGGTGTGTAGCATACCACAACGAATGTGGTGATGTTGGACGTGATGGATTTATCGAGGATGCTTTGGAAGCATTGAGATACTACATCTTTACTCAAATCGAGGAGGAATGAACATGTACGACTGGTACGAAAAGATGGACGCACAGATGTGGGAAGACCGAGCGAACGCAACGTACGAATGCGACGTGTGTGACAAGATTGTCGATAGCGTTGAGGAGTATGATGTGGACGGCACGATGGCTTGCTCACATTGCTTTGCATTACGAGAGGAGGAATGAATATAGCAATAAAATGGGATTATCACATTGACGGTAACAAGTCGATTTGGAAGTCGGAGTGCAAGGAATACATGGTCGTGGTCGAACACGGCTTTGACGGCACTGCAATAGCCTACGACTTCACAGGCGATTTTGGGTATAGTGAGATAGTCAAAGGTGTTAGAGCACACAAGCGAGCCATGAGTATGATTGAGATATGGAAACATGGTGCTAACGAGGAGGAATGAATATGAATACAGAAAAACAACGAGAGAAGGTGAAAGTATGAAGAACACACCAATCACATTTGCGAATGGCTCGTCACTGACCATGTGTGACCTTGAGGATTTTCGAGATACACTCAAGCCGACACACACGGTTGTGACCTTGTGCCGATTCCCGCCACGATTCATTGACAGTGATAAGCAAGAGCGACATCACTATTACTTCCGAGCACACAACAACGACCCGTTCATTTGGCAACATGCTTCGGAGTTGGTGCTCGACTTACTTGACAAGGGTAAGCACGTACTGCTACACTGTGTACATGGACGTGACCGCACTGGCGGTGTAGCATTCATTGTGCTTTCTCATTTGTTTACCAACAATACCGATAAACAGACATTGGAACTCATGGGTACAGTGCGACCAAAGATTGGAGTTGATACTTTCACCGAGAAAATATACGGGAAAGGGAGTTTGTATTGGAAGGTCATAGATGAACTGAATAAAGGGAGAGATGACAATGAGTAAAGACATGAACGAGCACAACATCAAAATCAAAATCGAAGAAGATGAGTTCATTTACATTGAATACTTTGAGGCGTGATTACAATGAGAGTACTTGTAGCCTGTGAGTTCAGTGGTCGAGTGCGAGAAGCATTCCGAGCGAAAGGCCATGATGCATGGTCGTGCGACCTACTACCTGCTGACGACGACTCGCCCTATCATTACCAATGCAATGTCTTTGACGTACTTGACAAGGGGTGGGACTTGATGATTGCACATCCACCTTGTACTTACTTGACGGTGACTGGCAACAGTTGGTTCTATCATCCTGATGACAAGCACCTACCAACGGATGAGCGTAGACCTCATCCACGATTTCCAAACAGGCGACAGCATCGAGAGGAGGCGGTTGAATTTTTCATGGGGATGATGGAAGCCGACATTCCAAAGATTGCTGTTGAGAATCCTGTGGGTATCATGTCTACAAGATTCCGTAAGCCTGACCAATACATTCAGCCGTACGAGTTCGGTGACCCTGAACGTAAGAAGACAGGGCTGTGGCTCAAAGGGTTACCATGTCTCGTACCTACCGACATCGTTGAACCGAACATCATTCAATACAAGAACGGTAAAGGTACAGACTCAAAGTGGCACATGGACACAATGAAGTTGCCACCACTTGAACGCATGAAAGCACGCAGTATCACATTTCAAGGCATCGCTGATGCAATGGCTGACCAGTGGGGGAGCACAAATGGATAAGAAAAAATTGATGAGAAAGACGAAGAAAGAATTGTGTGAGTTGATACTTTCACAACAAGAGCAAAAAGAGGTTATGCATTGTCCCTCTTGTGGAACTGACCAGTTACGATACCGTAGCGATTTCATGAGTGGGTCAATTGAAGTGGGCTGTACTGAATGTAAATCAATGTGGTTTGAAGTATGGCAATTCAAAGATATTGAAATGATTATGGGAGAGGATAACCGTGTGGATAGCAACGAATGAAGGATGGATAAGCGTCGTTAAGCGACGTGGTACGAATCAATTACTGGTACGTGCTCGCAAAGAAGAACACTTGATAGCAATGTTCAGAAAACGATGTTCATCACGAGAAGATGGAAGATGGCACACGCATCCTGATGATGCGGATTTACCATTTAAAGAACGAAGAGGCCATCCTGATTATCCATTATCGCAAGAGATATTTGTAGACCCTGATGCTGATTATCCTTACCGCATGTACATTACCCGTACTGTGTTTAGACAAATAATGAACAAATGGATTACAGACATTGACTATGACAATTTCAAAGCAAGCGTCCCTGACCCAACGTATGCTCGTGCATTGAACGATGTGTGGTACACGATGTACCAATGGGGCATACCACATCGACCCGAAGACGGGTACACTACACTGGACGATTATGGTATGGTGTACGACAATGAGCGCATTGCTTATGAGGAGGAATGACCGATTTCCTTTATAAATCGGCAAAGAGAAAGAAGGTGAGAAAAATGGCAGTTTACAAAAGACAACCAAAAGAAACGAAGCGCAACTATGTTTGGCGAGTATTGCACGAACAGTTTGGAGATACGGAATGTTCACGAGAAGAACTCTTCCCATACATCTCTAAGCGTTCCAATGTATCGTGGAAGAACTTGTCCGAACAATTATCGAACATGGCACAGATAGGATATGTAACCAAGCGTAAGTGTCCGTCACGGCAACGCATGGTATACAGTCGTATCATTTCAGGTGCAAAGCAATGGAATCAATCGCATGTTGATACACAACAAGCGAGCGAAGTCGTTGAGGCAATCAAGCCTGAATACCGAGTGGGTGACGTTGAAGACGTACCCGTTGGGGAAGTACTACTCATCATGGGTGTACAACGAGATGACTTGTTGAGTGTGTTTGATGATTTGATTTACCACACACCAATCAAGACCCTGCGTGATACCCATCCTGAATTGTTGGCAATGGTATTGCATTATGGACGAGGTGCTTGAGATGAAAACATTCATGGTCAAAGTAACGTACGAAGGCGAGATACTTGCTGACAGCGAAGAAGAACTTGAGGAGAAGTTGTGGGTGGTACACAAGTTGTTCGGCAAACCATTCGATGATGCATTGTTTGACGCAGTGGATTACGAGATACTACAGGAGGACTAAGTATGGCACACGATTTAGCACAAACAGCAAGCGGAGAATACATGACAGCATGGGCGGGTAGTACACCGTGGCATGGACTGGGAACATCTGTCGAGGGTCTGATGACTACGACGGAAGCATTGCAGAAAGCACACCTTGATTGGGAAGTTGTAAAGTTACCGTTAAACTATGATGAATCGGATAATGGATGCGGTCTGTACAAACCCGTACCTGATACATACGGTGTCTTCCGTGAGAGCGAGGAGGGACTTGTCCCACTCACTCGTGGAGGCAAAGCCGTAGGTCGAGTATGGAAGCCACTACAGAACGTGGATGCGTTTGCATTCATGGATGAGATTCTACAATCGCACGAGGCGGCTATCGAGGTTGCAGGTGCATTGGGCAACGGGGAAACCGTATGGATTTTGGCGAAGTTGCCTGATACCATCATCATCAACGGGCAAGACCCAGTGGAGCAATACTTCCTTATCACGAACAAGCACGATGGTACAGGTGCAGTGAAGTTTCTTCCTACACCAATCCGTGTCGTTTGTCAAAACACATTGAGTGGTGCTATTGGACAAGGCAAGTCATCTACGTACAACGTGCGTCACACATCCAAGATGGGTGAGCGTGTTGATGATGTGCGTCGAGCACTGGGTATCATGAACAAGCAGTTCATCGAATGGGGTGAACATGCGGGTGAACTGGCTACTGTTGAGTACGAGATTGATGAAGTCAAGGAATACTTCATTGATGTGCTTGGCCTCAAGCGTGACCCTGAAACGGGTGAGATGGCCGAGAACACCAAAACAAAACTCAAGATGAATAAGTTGATGCAGTTGCTCTCAAGTCCACAGAACAATGTGGGTAGCATGGGTGGCACATGGTGGTCGGCATACAATGCTGTCACCGAGTACATCGACCACCACGCTACGACTCTCCGCAATGGTGAGAAGAGTCGTAAGGGTATTGAGTCGGCCATCTTCGGTCCTTATGCTCGCAAGAAGAAAATTGCTTGGGAGTTGGCATTGGAAGTGATTCAGTGAGCATACAGGTACGGATGGACAATCACGAGTGTCTTGAAACGGCAACCATCAAAGTCTTCGGTAAGAAGTACGATGTAGCCGTTACACTAAAGAACGAAACTGAATGCCCTGTATGTGATGCACCGAATGCTGACGTGTATGTGCTTGACAGGGACGACTTGGTTTTGACTGCATGTGAGCATTGTGAGATATTCACGGTGTGTAAAGTAAAGAGAGGTGAATGACATGACAGCATTTGAAGTAAACGAAGAACTGATTGTATGGGCGAAGGAGCACATTGACAGTATACCCGTAGGTGGCACATGGTCACCACAGGGCGCAGGTGTCCAGTACCATAAGCAAGACGAAACCACATGGGCGTTGATGTCCATGTACGACCATCCTGAAACACACGCATTCCACAACAGCGTGATGGACTTGTTCAATGAACTGGGTGTCACCGTTCAAACACCTGATGGTTTTGAAATGGTTGTACCACCACTTGACCCGACACAAGTTGCGGAGCAAGAGTTCCAACAACGCCAAGCAATTGCATCAGGTTGGGCGTGCGACTGTGGCGAGCCACTTGCAAACTTTAACCTTGAAAGAAAGTCTGATGAATACGTTGAAACTATTGATGCTCAACTCGATAGCGGGAACACTGCACCAGTTGAACTATGGCGCACACACATTACATGCCCTGCGTGCGCTGCTGATATTGCAATGGAGCCACAAGACTACCACCTGCTTGCGGGTGACGAGTTGTATATGACGTGGCACACAGGCGACCACACCTACAAGGCATTGACTCGCATCGAGTTGAAAGAACGAGCCGATAAGGGGTACTTTACCACCGAGAGTTTGAATGACAATTCACTGTATCACGTCTTAGGAAGCGACCACGATGAGGGTAAAGTACCTCCGTGGATGTGGGGCTTGTTGGTTGAACGAACCACACGTAAGAAGGACGAGGAAGAAGAATGAGCAGTTTTGAACGGGACTATCTTCTCCAAGACGGGAAGACCCAAAAGTGGGGTGCGGGAAAGGGAAAGGTTCGCACTGCATGGATTAAGTTCAAAGGACGAAACTGGATTGACATTCGTATGCTAAAGCGGAAGGACGATGGTTATGAACATACAAGAGAAGGGGTACGATTCACACCGAATCAAATCCGAGAACTTCTCCCAGTGCTGGTCGAGATACTCGACCACATCGACTCCCATAGCGAAGAAGAAGAACGAAGGATTGCGAGGGAAGAAGATGAAGGCATACCTTCTCCGTTGGAAACAACGGAATAGGACATGGGAATTTGTCGATGGACCACTCGCAGGTGAGAGCCTTTCCTTCACGCTCACCGATGTAGTACACAGTCTATTGCGTAGTCAAAGCGCATTGATTGCACGAAGTGCATTGCACAAAGGATGTCATCTCATAGTAAGCAAGAACTTTCACCCTGAAACTATGCCGTTCTTCAAAGTCCGTTCTGATAAGACGGGTGCGTTGTACGAGCATGATGAGCATGGTTCGGGGTGGATTGAGAACCTCATCGTTGATGATAGTGATAGGGTATACTTGGGGGTACACGTATGAAGTTTCAGCGTCTATGTGCATTGGTTTCAAAGATGCCACGCCATCTCACGACGAATGATTTGGCAATGGAAGAAGCCCTCGTAGTGTGGCGTTTCTTGGATACCAAAGAAAGGTTGCCCATGACAGCACGACGTGTCAAGATACAACTTGCAAATGAGTGTGGTTGCTTTGTTGAACAACTTGATGCAGTCGGTGACAATGCACACATATCGAAAATCTTGACATGGGAATCCAACGACCAAAGCAAAGGCTTGAACGTTGATGAACTGATGGCGTTGGTACACAACATACCTGATGAGGACTGGTTGCTTGACTTGTGCCGTTCAATGTCTTTAATCGAAGCCGAGATGTTTTGGCGTTGGGCATTGGAGTACCGTTGGTCTTCGGTGCGTTACCGTATGGTCAAGTGGTTGAAGATGAGTCTCGACATATCGGACATCAGCAACTACAATCCTGAAATGCTGATACAAATGGTGTTTACAGGTATTGGTAAGGACAAATTAGCGGAGGAGATGTTCGTACCACTGCGTCCCTATACAAAGAGCAAACTTGGAATTGTTGGAACATCAAGTGAGTATTGGTTCGTTACTGATTGCAGTACACTCATACAGATACATCGAGGTGCTGTACGCAATAGAGGCAAAGAACTCATGGTAGACCTAATGATGGACATACCGACAGATGTACCGCTTACATGGTGTTGGTTGAATCCACTTCAAACAAATTACATTCACAGCGAAAGTATAGAACTTCCGTTTTCTAAATACAAAGAACCACTTCCTACATCGTGGGAAGAGTCTTTGCAACTCTTACACAATTACCCAAAGGGTGGTTTCCTCATCAAAGAGCATGGTGAATACTTCTTGATGACCAGTGGCACAGTATCACTAACAGGCCAACTCATGTATTACAAGCGAGTCGGTGACAACATAGAGTTCACACTCGGTTTCCGTGACGGGCTTGATGTTGTTGATGTACCTGACACCATTGTTATGACAGAACTGCCGTTTGAGATTGAACAGCAATTGCGTAAGCAACACATCAACGTCACAGCGAGGCAGGTTTCCGAACCGCTTTCTGATAATTTAACAGTGAAAGTAGAGTATACTTGGAGTCCACGACGCAATTGGCACTTCATATACACTGGACTTTTCACTTCATACGGCTTGTCCGACGTGGATGAAATAGTCGATTACATATCACTGGTAGGTGAAAATCGTGAGTAAGACAAAGGACTGGCTGACCAACGTAGGGCTTGGTATTTTACTGTCGAAACTACGCTTCTCTACCACAGCCGAGAAGGTACACACTGGAGTGGGGTACAGGCTCAAGCGCAAAATCGACATCACTTACGACGGCGACCAAGAGTTGCCTGTACAGATGTGGATTGAGGAGAGTGGATTGCCTCCGCTACCTGCAACCGCTAACGCTGATGTGACCGAGTGGTTGGACACACTTGAGCCGTACGCTCACTTGCTGACCAAGCAACGCTACTACGACACAATGGTATACACATTCAACAATCCCGTACCCAGTACATCCTATGATGACTTCATTGACTGGGCGGAGGAGTTTGACCGAGTGAGGGATGAATGATGAATTTATCTGGACGCACGTATTCAATGTTTGATGAAATGCTAACAGACATCTTTGGATTTCCTATTGAACGTGTTAGGAAGTTTAAAAATACAAGAACAGGACACTCGCTTACCAGTTTTATGCAAATGAAAATATGGGATGTCTTGACGGAAGAACAATTCAATTCATTATATGTCGTTCTTCATACCGAATCAATTGAATCATTTATTGAGATGGCTAAACACATGAATGAAGAACTTCGTAAGAAAACAAAAAAAGAGAGAAGGAAATGATTTGCTTTATAAATTGGCAAAGAGAAAGAAGGTGAGAAAAATGGACAATTGGAATGAGCAACTACGGCCTGTTACTGTCGATGAAATCGTCGGCAACAAGGAGTTCACAGATGACATGCGTCACTGGGTTGAAAATGATGATTACCCATCAGCCGTCCTCTTACTCGGACCACCGGGTACAGGTAAGTCCAGTGCGGCCAATGTCATGTGTCGTACCATACTCGGTAAGGCTCACAACGCAATCAATATGCTTTGGACGAATGCCAGTGATGAACGAGGCATCGCCTTTGTCCGTGAAGAGGTCAAACAGTTCTGTCGCTTGCGTGGTGTAGGCACAGAAAAGAAACCCATTGTGCTTGATGAGTTCGATGGTTTCACTGTACAGGCACAGCAAATCCTACGTGGTATCATGGAGCAATACGCCAATCGTATTGTGTTCATTCTCACTGCAAATCAAGGTGAGAAGATACACGAAGCAATCAAGAGTCGATGTCGTACCTACGTGTTTGAACGTGTTGTTCCAAGTGAGGGTGCAAAGCACCTGTCACGACTTGATTTCTTACCGAGCGAGTGGGTAAAGAATTACCCTGCGCTCGTTGAACGAATGGATGGTGACCTACGAAAGAGTGTCAATTACCTGTCCACCCTCAAGCGCACA
>MDTG01401654.1_pt1 | contig 23948 bp, 21 predicted proteins | sample 811421 | NCBI WGS metagenome assembly MDTG01 (sample SAMN05326645, study PRJNA326480) | marine metagenome | isolation source: seawater | place: Pacific Ocean: South East | collected 2011
TCGAAAAATAATTATAAAGTGCAATATAGTTGCAATATAGTTTTTCAATTTTTGGGACCCCATAAGGCATAGATTAAGCAGGTCGAGAATTCGAATCCCTTCGCCCGCTCCAAAATTCTAGTCTGGCCGAGGCTGTTTAGGTATTCTGGATTAAAAAAAATTAGAAAAGAAGAAAAAAAATATACTCAAATTTTTAAAAAAAAATTTTAAGATTGGCTTTTTTTAATAAAACCAAAAAATAAATTTTTAAGCATGTAATTTACTAAAACTAAATAGTTGATAATTTCAACATTAAGATTTTTTAGAATAAATTTTCTTATTTTATAAATAAATTTATCTTTTCTTAAGTCACTATAAATTAAATATTTATTAACTTTTTTTGAAAGATCTAAATTATTTTTATTTATAAATACTAGTGTATTAGCTTTGAAATAGTAAGGAATGTTTTCGTTTATAATATGTGGCCTTATATAATCATAACAATTATAGTTTTTATTTTTAAATTTGTTAATCCAGTAATCTAATTTTTGCTCATTTATATGATTAAGACCACCTTGACCTTCTCTTGCAGATGAAAAAACCACTAAGTCTGAGTGTTTTGTTATATTATCAATTACAGTGTCACATTTTGAATTATCAATATGTTCAAGTACCTCAAAACATAAACAACAATCAAATTTTTTTTGAAAATCTATTTTTTTTGTTAAGTCTAGCTTATAGAAATAATTTTTTTTATTCAAAAATTGCTTATCTATATTTTCATTATGATTATCTATGGCCACAAATACTTTGTTTGGTTTAGAAAATCCATACACAAGGTCACATGTACCACTTCCAAAATCTATAACACTGCTGATCTCAAATTTACTATTAAGTAATTTGGATAGTATTTTGCCATAATTGTAAGATGATTTAGCAAAACTCTTATAATATTGTTTTTGAAAGGATAACAATTTCATTATAATTTCATAACATATTAAATTCTCTTTAAAACACTAAATTATAAGATTATTTAAATCTTTTTATAGTCTAAATTAAAGCTAGCTTCTTTAATTAAGCTTATTATTAAAAAGTTTATACTTATTTAATGATTATATAATATAAACATTGTTTAATTTTTATAATTCAAGTATTTTGCAACAGTGTTGTCAATTGTTGTATTGTGTTTTAAGTCTGAAGAAAAAATAATATTTTTTTTAGAAAAGCTCCAATCCTTACTTTCAAAGGAAAATATAAAATATGAATTAATTCTTGTAGGGAACTACATAGATTTAAAAACTGATAATACCCCATTAATTTTAGAAAATTACTCGAAAAAATACAGTAATATTACCACAATAAGTGAAAAGAAAAAAGGTGGCATGGGCTGGGATGCTATAAGTGGTCTTAAGAGATGTTCAGGAGACACAATTGCCTTCATTGATGGTGATGGACAATATGCGCCTGTCGACATTATAAGACTTTATAAAATATATAAAGATAGCAACTTTGAATTTGTAAAGACATACAGGGAGGAGAGACTAGATGGTACTTTTAGAAAAGTACAATCTAATATTTTTAATATTTTTTTTAGGATCTTATTTCCATCTACCTATTTTAAAGATATTAATTCTAAGCCTAAAATGTTCTCAACAAGCGCATATAAAAAAATGAATCTATCTTGTAACGGTTGGTTTTTGGATGGTGAAATTATATTGGAAATTAATAGGTTAAAACTACAATATAAAGAAATACCAACAGTATTTAAAAAAAATGATCATAGAAACAGCTTTGTTAACAAATCTGCAATTTTAGAAATGATAATTAGTCTAATAAAATATAGATTTATTTATTTTTTTAAACGTTAATATTATATTAGGCTAAAAACTAATTGTTTGTATAGTTTTATTTTTTAAATCTGTTACCACTGTAATAACCATTAGAGTAGACCATAGGGTAATCAATTATGTAGGTATCTTCTTTTTTAAGACTTATTTTATCTATTCTGAACCGGTTGTTATAACCTGTGTTAACATAAATTACAGATTTTACAAATCCTTGTTCAAACTTTATATCTTCAGTAGTTGTATACACTTTTATATCTTGATTTTTTGTAATATATTTAATCATCGAGTAAAAACCCCATGACTCAAAACTTTGAGAACCCATATATGTATTTAAGACATTATATTTATTGTATTCTTTTTTAAATTTTTTTAAAAAATCTTTATCAAGGAGACTATACTCAATATTATCAGCAAAGCTTTTTGCATCAACAATAACATAATCAAACTTTCCTATCTCTTCTTTGTTTTCCAATACATACTCATATATAGAATTTGGTATTCTTAGCGATATAACCTGTGCTAATCCATTGCCTTGAGAAATTATTAGAAAACAAAATATAATAAATATAGTTATATATTTTAATTTATTATGAAAATAACTAATGAAATAGAATATTAAAACAGAAACACCCAAACTAGATAGTATTGTGCTTCTTCCACCAAGGCTTCCATTTATAACATATGGCACGACTAAAATTAATGCAAACAGAACAAAAAAAACTGTTTCTTTTTTATTAATTTTATTTAATTTAAAAACATAATAATTTTTATTTATAAAATAAATTATAATAAAATTTATAATTAATAATATTAAAATAGTTATATGGCTAAAGCTTATAAATTGATAAAATCCATAAATAATATTTTTAATAAGATATCTTCCAACGAAAACATGAAATAGATCATTAAAACCGTAAGGAATATTTGACAATAAGACTTCCCTTCCTGTGTCAGAAGTATAAAAAAAGGCACCAGTGAACCTGTAAATTAAATACAAGCACATAATCAACACAAATGGTGTTAGGGTTTTATAATAATATGACAAATTTCTTTTGCCATCTATTAAATACAGAAAAATTGCAAATATTATAGGTATAAAAAAACCACTTTCTCTTGAAAGTATTCCTATCAAATAAACTAAAATTGTAATTAAATAAAGACCTCTTGAATTTTTACGAATAGCAATAATAAATAATAATAAACATAAAATGAAAATACTATCATGTATATTAACCACAGCCAAAATAGATGAGTGATATGTTTCAATTTTATATGGAAGAAGTATATAAATAAAACTCAACCAAAAAGATATTTTGCTATTGAAAAATAATATAAAAAAAAAATAAATTATGGTTGTAAGAAGGAAAACTGAAAATAATAAATATGCAAAGTGCAAATTAAAATTATATCCCAGAATATAATATTCCATCTCGTGAAGAAAATACTGAAGTGGCCTACTTGGATTCACTAAAAAGTTTGAAAGACCATGTTTTTGATCGCTTATCAAAGAAAAACTATCAGGAGATATTATAACTCTTTCAAAAGGCACATAGTGAGAAATTATGTTTAGTCCAAATAATATGAAAAGATGAAATATAATTATTAAATTTCTGTTATCTATTTTCATTAACTTGACTGTTATTTTTATTTTTTAAAAATAAAGATGAAAAAATTACAATTAATGATTTTATACCTTGTGCAATATTAGTTTTTTTACCCTCTTCGTATGATCTCGCAAAATAGCTTACTTCTATTTCGTTAATGTAAATTTTATTTTTTACCAATTCAATTATTTGATTAATGTCATAATCGACACCTTTGTATCTATTATCTATTTTTTTGATAACCGATGATTTAAAAGCTTTTAAGGATGTAAATGGGTCTGCAATATATTTATTATAAAACAATAGTATAAATAATCTTATTGCCAACCCACCCATATTGCTAATCCAGTATAAAAAATAATTATTTTTATATATTTTCTTTAAATATTTTTTTTGATTATATTTTATCATTCTACTTCCATAAACCACTGATACTTCATTTAGGAACAATTGATTAACTAGCTTTGATATATCACTGACTAAAAACTCATTATCTGAAGGGTAAGTTACAATTATATCACCTTTAGATTTTTTAATTCCATAATTTATTACTTCACCTCTACCTTTATTACTTAAGGTATAAAATTTTATATTTTTAAATTTTTTACAAATTTCAATACTTTTGTCAGTTGATCCTCCATCTACAACAATAACTTCTTTATCCAGACCAATATTTTTGAAATCAAGCTTAGATAGATTTTCTAGCACAGTTTCGACTGTTCTTTCTTCATTAAGACAAGGCACTACTATAGATACTAAAAAATATGTATTTTGATTATCTTTTAATTCAAAATTTCTCCTACTCCGTTTTGATATTTCATCAAAGACTAGTTGTGGAAGATGTTTTCCACTCTCACCTTCAAAATCTAATATTTTAACCTTAGAATCATTATATATTTCAGAGGGAAAATACTTATCTGTGTCAATTAAATTTATATTGTCTTCATCATATTTATTTAAAAAAATGAAATCAATTATGTCTTTATCAATTATATTTTGTTTATTTGATAAATAATAATAAAACTTTTTAATTAAAGTAAGGCTGTTTTCATAAAATAAATCATTATCAAAATAAATATTTGTAAGCATTATTTTGTCACATTTTATTTTCGAAATAATTTCGTTTAACCCATTTGTTAGATAGCTTGGAAATAGTGAAGAATGTTGTGTACCAGGCCCAAAAATCACTAAATCTGAATTTTTAAGAACAGACTCTAATGAATTATTTAATTTTGGTAAAACTTGAAGATTATTAAGATACTTTATTTTTTCTTCCTCTTTCAAAATCTCAATTTTATTAATTTCTTCTTCATTTAAATTCTTTTTCAAAAGAAATATATCTGTAATTTTTTCTAAAGAAGAATTTTCAATTATTTCAACTTCATTTGATAATTTCCCAATACTATTCAATGCATATAAATAAAGATTATCTCCGTTAGTAACATTTATTACCTTGTGTTCTATTTCAGCAAAGGCTGAAATTTTTTCTAAAGTAATATTAAAATCTTTATATTTAATAAAAAACCCAGCAAATAAAATGTTTCCAATTGAAAAGTCTAAAAAAAAGTTGTCTTTATCATGAACCAACTTATTATTTTTAATAAAATCATCGAATATTTTAATATATTTTGTAAATTCATTAAATTTTTGAAATGGGAGGTTTAGTATTAAGTTTGATAATTTAGAATTTTTTTGGTCTATATGTTCTACATTTATCAAATTATTATAATCTGATTTGTTTAATAACCTGTAGTCAAAGATTTCTTTTAATAAATTGTTTTCATTAATTAAAAGAGATATATTTTTTCTAAAATCAGAAGGTGCAAGCATGTTTGGAATTATATCTCTTATTTTGCCACTAGATTTTCCATAGTCATATCCATTTACAATTAAATTAATATTCACATCTTGAAATTTACTTAAATATTTAATAAAACCAGAACAACCTGATCCACCGCAGAAAATAGAAATATTTAGATTATTTTTGTTCAATTAAGTAAAATGTGTTTTTTAAAAATTTATAAGGAATCATTTCCATTTTTGTATTAAATTTTTTAGTAAAAAATCTCATAATTTGACTAATTACTTTAATTGGATGAAATATAATTTTCCAGAAAAGAAAATAACCGTAGAAATATAATCTTGTTGAATTTAGTTTTTTATAGTCTTTTCTCCATAATGGTGAAAATGTAAGCTCTGAAAGATTTTTGTAACCTTCAAAGTTTTCAAATATTTCTGATCCAGGTATAGGCGTTATAATAAATATAGCAATCTCATCAACTCCGTTTCTAGTTAAATCAAAAATAAGATTTTTAGTTTCCTTTAAATCTTCCTTAGTTTCATCTAAATAACCTAAGACAAAACATGCTTGTGAGTAGATGCTTCTATCATTCATTCTTTTGATAATTTTATTTGCATGCTTTAGATTAAAAGGCTTATTAATATTTTTCATAACTTGTTTAGAACCACTTTCAGGAGATATTGAAATATATTTGCAACCAGCTTTATGCATTAAGTCTATCGTCTCTTCATTTTTGATAGATTCAATTTTTGTTCCAGCACAAATTTTCCATTTAATTTTGATACTCCTATTTATTATTTCATTACATAATTCTCTTGTTCTTTTATCGTTTACTGTAGGATTTAAATCTTCAACATGAAATTCATTAATAGAATATTTTTTTTGAAAATATTCTATTTCATCAACTACATTTTTTGCACTTCTATATCTCCATTTTCTATTATTTAGTTCTGGAACAATACAAAATTTGCAAGGATACGGGCAACCTCTCGAAGTTAAAATAGGAAGATATTTTTTTGAAGTTAGTGGACCATGAGCATGTCCTATTGACCAATAGTTTTCAATTGGAAATTTATCCCAATTTGGAAATGGTAATAAATCTATATCATCTATAATATCTTTATTGTTTGAAAATGATTTTCCAATAACCCCATTAATTTTGTTTAGCGGATTATTATTTTTTATTGAGTTATAAATCTCATATATTGACTTTTCATTCTCTCCAGTTAGTAAATAATCACACCCATTTTCAAAAAATTCATTTGACATTTTTTTTAAAGAGTAAGCAGTTACTGCTTGAGTATTCTCAATGACTATAACTGGTTTATTTTTGTAATTTTTTTTTAGGAACCTTATTATTTCCAAAATTGCTATATGATTTATAACTTGATTAGCATAAATAAAAAAACATAAATTATTATCATTGAAAGAAAATTTACTAATTTTTTCACCTACAATCATAAAGTTATCTTTTTTTCTAAACCTGTTTGGTAGACTCCCAAACAAATCAATTACTTTATGATCAATATTATTTTCTTTCAAACTTGAAGAAGCATATGCTAAACTTATAGGCATATAAACAATACCAGTCGTAAACCTATCGTTTTTTTGAATTACCAAGTTTGGGTTAATTAAAGTGCATGACATAATATATTAATTAAAAATTCTATATTTAGTAATAACCATTAAGGCTTTAATAGCATCCAAAAATGTTATTTTTTTACCCTCTTTTTTTGATCTAGGGTAGTATTTTATTGGAATCTCAACAATTTTAATCTTATTTTTTATAAGTTTGACTGTTATTTCATGGTCTGTTTCAAAACCATTGGTATATATCTTATTATTATCAAAAAATTTTTTTTCATAAACTTTATAACCAGTTAGTAGATCACTAATATATTTACCATATAAAATAAAAAAAAATAATGATAGTAAGTTATTAAAAGCAAATGGCAAAATTTGCTGACCTTTAAATGGTTTTTTTCTTAAAGTCATATTTTCATTACGATATCTTGAACCGAACACAGATATTCCTTCTTTATTTTGTACAAAAGGATTAAGTAAATTTTTATAATAATTGGGATCATACTCTAAATCTGCATCTTGTATAAGTATATAATCGCCACTACTATTTTTTATTCCATTCCTTACAGCATCTCCCTTGCCTTTATTATTTTGTTTAACTAATTTAATATTTTTAAATTCTTTACATATATCTGCTGTTCTATCTGTTGACCCATCATCAATTACAATTATTTCTTTCTGAAAATTTATATCGGAAAGATTAACTTTTATTACTTTTTCTAATAATATACCAATCGTATTTTCTTCATTGTATGCAGGAATTATTATAGAAACTATTTTCATTTATATTGCTTTTTTTCTTAATAAATAATTTAAGTCTTTTTTCGTGTTTACTCCTTTTGCCTCATAAGTATATTTTGCAGGGAATGTTGTTATTGAATTGTTTTTTGAAATAAACTTAAATGACATAATGAAGTCAAACTCTTTAGTTTTTTTCGTAATAATTTTTTTACTTGAAATAAGCTTATTTAAAAAATTTTTTAATATTAATCTATTACAAACAAAAAAACCACAATCAGATTCACCATATTTCTTTGTAATTTTGCTTTCTCTCGATTGTACCATATCAGTAACTTTTCCTAATTTATTTTTTATTATAAGTGTGTAAGGATTTAATTTTTTGACAGATGTTAATACTATTGCATTTGTGCTATTAATAATAAAATTATCAATCGTATTTGACATTGTTTCAGGTAATATAGCAATTTGATCAGCCCATATTATAAATAAATTTTTTGTTTTAACATTTGGTAGTGCTAATTTTAAAGCATAAGCCATACCATTTGCATTTCTTTGTAATACAAATTTGAATTGAATTTTTTTGTACCTAGGTTTCTTACAAATATCTTTTAATTCTTTATCATTAATTTTTGAAGTTACTACAACCACTTTGTTAGTTAATAAAATTATTTTATTTAAAACTATTTCAAAAATCGATTTATTATTAATTTTATAAAGTAATTTATTGATGTTTTTGTCAAACCTGCTTCCCTTCCCTCCTGCGGGAATAATTGCAGTGAAGTTCTTATATTTATACATTTTTTTTAAAAATATATATATTTTGCCCAACATTATAGCTTATTTTTTTATCACTTATTTTCAATAACTCGATTATTTTTGTTAGAAACTTCATGAATGGGAAAATATTTGTAATTCTTTCTGATATATATCCTAGTTTTAAAATTTGAATATGTTTGATGGAACCAATAAATTCAAAATTATTATCATCCATAAACCTCAATAATGTTTTTTTATTGAAGTAATATAAATGAACATCTAAATAAAAGGGCCAGTTATAACCAAGAACTTTTCTATGTATACTACCATAATCAGGTATGTTTAGTATCAAAAAAGAATTTATTTTTAAAAGTTTTTTTATATAGTACATTTCTTTGTTTATATCTGTTAAATGCTCAAAAACATCCCAGTATGTTATTAAATCATATTTTTTTTCAGATTTATAATTATTAATAGTATTTGAAAATATATTTATATTTTTATAATTTTCTTTAGCTTTTTTTACTAACCATTTATTTGGTTCTATGCCGTCACAATAAATATATTTTTTATCTACTGACTCTAGAAAAGCACCTCCAGCAGAACCAACATCTAAAATACTTAATCTTTTTTTAGTTAAACTTAACAAGTTTAAAATATTCTTTAAATTAATCTTAAAAGATTCTATTCTTTCGTTATCTTGAGTAATGAATTTTTTATCCTCATTATAAGAATACCCTGAATTTATTATGTTGCTAGAAAATCTAGGATTAACATAAACTAAACCACATTCTGAACATTTTACTAATTGTTGAGTAAGTTTGTGATTACTTGAGGAGTTAAAATATTCTAGACTACTATTTGTGTTAGTTGACTCAGTAAATTTATTTTGTCTTAATACTTTGTAATCATTTACTCCACAGATTGGACAATTTATCTTTTCATAAATTTTTTTATTCATGATTAGGCTATTTCCTTAGTTTAAAAATATAATAGAAATTATTTTGAATTATCCCATAATTTTTTAGGTCTAAATTGTTCAATTGCTGACTAGTATAACCTCTATTTTTTTGAATTATTATAAAATCATAATAATTATTATTAATTTCATTAATTATAGACACATATTCAAAATCTTTTCTTAAATAAAACTCTGGAGATGTTCTTGAAAGCATTTCCAACTCATCAATTTTTTTATTACTAGAATATTGTTTAAATATATGAGCACCATCTATTAAAAATTTTTTATTACTATTTTTTTCTAATAGTAAATTTATATTATTAATTCTATTATTATATTCTAAAACAAAATCTTTATAATTACTTTTTTTTATTAAATTTATATTAAACGCAATAATTAGCAAAAATAAAATTAGAAACGAAATTTTTAATATGTTTTTTTCATAAAAGTTTTTTAATAATAAATATTTTAATGAGAATATTATCAAACACATTAGACTAGGTAGAATATAACTAAATGATACAAAAAAAGGAGATATAAATACTGCATATATAAAAGCATGTATTAAAAAAATATTTAAGTACAAATATTGTTTTTTTCCCTTAAAATAAAATAAAATAACGCAAACTAATGGTATTGTTAAAACAATATAATTATTAATAATATAATTTGACCATTTATCAAAAAGTGAACCATAAATAGAAAATTCATTACCACTTAAAAATATTAATTTATAAATGTAAACAGACGCAATCTTCCCGTAATATAATTTAGTTATCAATGGAGGAAATAATATTATCGCTACTAATATAGATAATGAATACAACTTAATGATTTTGGTAATGCTTATCTTCCTTTTGTAACTTTGATTTAGTAAATATATGCAAATAGTTGTAGCAAATATACTTATAAGGGAGGTGTGTAATGTGATTATTAGTAAAGCAGTAGATATGATAAAATTTAAAGAAGGTCGAAAAATATCTTCTTTAATATAAAGATCTTTTAAAGAATTAAGATGATATATTATTATAAAAGCATAAAAAATATGAAATTGTAAATTTATAAAACCATTAATGTAGGTTTTGTTAGTTATAAAAGAAAGTAAAAATAATATTATTAATACTAAATCAAAATTATTTTTTATTTTAATCTTACTTATAGTAAGTAAAATATAGAAGAAGAAAAATAGATATAGTAATAAAGATGCTAGTCTTAAAATATTGTTTTTATCAATACTTTCTCCATTAAAAAAATTAAAAAAACTCCAATAGTATACGGGTAGCGGAGGATGATAATGTCTTAAATGAAAGTTATCTTCGTCTTCATTAATAAAATTTTTAATAATTTTTTTATCAAGTTTTTCCCCTAAGTACTTTTGTTTAGCTATATAAAGGTACTGGTTTATAGACAAACTATTAATATCTAAATAATTCGATAAAAAACCATTATTAGCAACTTTTGCATAATCTGCTTCGTCCCAATTATACTTCAACTTATTTAAATTAGATCCAAAAAAAAAACTAATTGAAATTATGCTAAAGATAAAAAAAAATATAAACAAATATTTTGAATGCAAATTACTTTTAAGCATGAATATACGAATATAAAGAATTTAATTAAAAAATAAAACAAAAACAAATTTTAAAACTATCTGAAAATATTAAAATAGAAATTGATTTACCAAATTACTTTTTGGAAACACCTGAATCATCCCATTCTCTGTGTCCAATGTAGTAAAAATGATTATAATTTGCCTGAGCAACACTTAGATTTAAATTAAGAATTTTTTTTGAAATGGCAATTTCAGCTGCAATACACTCTTCTTTTGATTTACCTATGTTAAAACCATTAATACTTTCTAAGTTTTTTTTAGTCATTGCTAAATTTAGAGATCTTAAATGTAAACCAGATTTACCAAGAGAAATATTCCACTTATCTAGTTGATATTTATAGAAACTAACTCTTTTAAAAATGTTCGAATTAATTTTTATATTGTAGTTTAGTGAACTTTTCTCTATTTCTTCCCAAGGACGCGACCATTTTATATTGATAGACTCGCCAACTATTCCTACTTTTTTATTATTTAGTAAATTTAAATAATTATCATAAAAACTATTTTTTTTTATAAAACATTCATCTTGAAAAAAAAAATAATTATCAAAATCATTAAAGTATTTGTATCCTGCATTCCATGCACCTATATTCATTCCCTCATTTTTTCTTTTTAAAATCAAAATTCTATTATTTTTTTCAAAATCTATCTTTTTGTAATTATCTATGTTTATAACAACTGCAATTGTACAATTAAATATTGATAATTGTTTTATAAGGCTATCTAAATATTTTCTATCTCTTTCTCTATAGTATGAAATTATAAATAAATTATTATCCATTAGAAAAACATATTAATATTTGTTGACTAAAATATTTTTCAACATCCTCTTTTTTTATCTGAATTTTAATCTCTTCAAATTCTATATAAATACTATCTTTTGTATTTAGCTTTTTTAAAACCACTTCTTTTAGATTGTTTAATCTAGTATCTTCCCTCCAACCAGTTTTAATAATTTTAAAATTCAAATTTTTTAAGTATTCTAAAATTGTGTTTATCGAAAAGAATCTAATATGTGTTTCATCAAACAAACCTGTTTTAGAATAATAAAAGTTTCCATTTATTAGAGCTCTTATATAATTCAAATTTTGAAAATTAGGTATACTTATTAATCCTAGTCCGTTTTTGGAAAATGAACTCTTACTATCTTTAAGTATTTTCCACGGATTATAAATATGTTCCAGTACATCTGAAAACAATATTAGATCAAACTTTGATTTATTATTAGATAAAAAATTTTCAGCTGTTTTATGTATGAATTTAAATTTTTTATTTTTATCAATATTCAACGACTTAAAATTATCTATACCAACAGTATGCTCTTTATTAATGTTATAAAATTCTTTAAAAAAATTTAAATTTTTACCATCAGCACAACCTAGTTCTAAGACTGATTTAATCAGAGTATCTTTTGGTATTAGTGACAGCAAATCATATCTTTTTTTTACAGTATAATTTGTTTCTTCTAATACTAGTTTTCCATAGTCTGGAAAATTACCGGGTAAATAAATATTCATTAAAATTATGAAACAGTTTTGATGAATTTATTGTTTAATTTTTTTTGCATATTAATTTCTTAATTCAACATAATATATGTTATATGTTTATTATTTACAAAAAATTCAAACATAATTAGTAAAAAGTGATATAATTAGCTGAAATGTCATCAGAAGCTATCAAATTTAAGGCAGAAAATCCAAATATGAATTTTTCCAAAATGACAGTTGGTGAACTATCAAAGTTGCCTCCTCATAATGGAATTTTAAATTTTAAAATAACAAATACATCCTTTTTAATATTAAATATACTTAATGATGATTCATCAGCTATTAAGTTCTTTTGGAATAATACACATGATAGAGAGAGTTTAGACATATGGTATGATATTTGTAAAGAAGAAGGAACTTATATTGATGTAGGTGCTCATACAGGTCTTTATACTTTGACAACAATGAAATCTAATAAAAATAATAATATAATTGCTTTTGAACCATATTTCTTAAATATGGCGAGATTAATCACAAATTTAAGAATTAATGGTATCAATGAAAATGTTACCACAATGTTGAGCGCAGCATCAAATGCTGATGGAAAGACAAATTTTAATATAAAGACCGATGGCTCTTATCTTTCAAAAGGAGGCAAGATCAGTGATAATGGTTTTGAAGTAGATATACATAAGCTAGATACTCTTTTTTATAATAATTTAACAAAACCCTTAAATGGAATAAAAATAGATACAGAAGGAGAGGACTACAACGTTTTATTAGGTGCCTCAAAATTAATAAAAAGTCATAAACCCAAAATTATTATCGAAGTTAGAGATGAAAATAAGATAAGTATAAACACTTTTCTTAGTAAATATAATTATAAGTTTTTTGATGTAAATAATTTGAGCGAGCAAGTATTTTTAGAAAAATATAATATTAAAAACATTGCAAATATTTTAGCAAAACCATTTTAATAATGCAAGAAAAGCCAATTGTAGTTTATACAAACCATTATACGAATAGAACATTATGTTATAATTTTGCAGTGGGATCTAATGCATTAATGTGTCACATAGATAATTTTAATGATTTTTCAAAAACTATTGCAACTTACGGTTATTTAAGAGGAACAGGAGATCTTATTAAGAGATCAAAAAATTTTTATTATATGGATCATGGATATTTTAAACAATCAAAAAGAAAATTTGAAAATAACAAGACTAAAATTGTTGATTTTGATGGTTATTTCAGAATAGTTCAAAACAATTATTGGCATAATGGAAAAGGAAATAAGCCTTCTGATAGATTAAACAAATTAAATTTAAATTTTAAAAATTTAACAAAAAATGGCAATTACATAATATTATCAGAGCCAACAGAAGATGCAAAAAATTTCTACAACCTTCATGATTGGGTAGCAAATACTAAAAAAAAATTAAAAGATCTTACTGATCGGAAATTAATTGTTCATAATAGATCATCACCTACTCCACTAATTAATTTACTTGAAAATGCCTGGGCATTTGTAAGTGATCATTCGAGTGCGGGATTTATTGCAATGCAAGAGGGTGTGCCTGCGTATTTTACCAATAGTACTTTAAGTAATATTGGAAAAATTGAAGATATTGAAAAAAATAATATAAAATATTCAGTATTTAATAATTTGGCCTATGAACAGTGGACAATAGAAGAAATACACAATGGTGAATGCTGGGAGTATTTAATTAATGAAAAAAATAAAAAATAAAATAAAAAAAAATAGAGTTGTTGGGTTGATACCTGTTAGATTAAACTCGAGCAGACTATTTCAGAAAGCATTATTAGAGATAGATGGGATACCAATGGTTGTTCATACTTATAAAAGGTCTAAATTATCAAAAAAATTAGATGAAGTTTATATTTGTACAGATAGTAAAGAAATAATAAAAATTGCAAAAAAATATAATTGTAATTTTATAAAAACAGGAAAAAATAATACTGGAACAGACAGAATAAGTGAAGCGTCTCAAAAACTTAAAAGAAAATTTGATTTCTATATTGATATTCAAGGTGATGAACCATTAATTGATCCAAAACATATAGATAAGGTAATATCGTGGCATAAAAAAAATACTGAATTTGATATAGTTGTTCCCTCAATGAGATCAAAAAAAATTGATACTCCACATGTTGTAAAAATAGTGAAGGTTCAAAAAAAGGTATTATATTTTTCAAGATCTCTGGTACCTAATCCATTTAAAAAGAATGTTGATTATTATTTAAAGCATTTATCAGTTATTTCTTTTCTTCCTCAAAGTTTAAAAAAATTTAAAAAATTAAAACAAGGAGATCTTGAAAAAATAGAAGGCATTGAATTGATGAGAGCACTTGAAAACAATATGAATATTGGAACTTTTATACTTGATGGTTCAAGTTTTTCAGTTGATACTAAAGATGATTTTCTTAAGGCAATTAAATTTATGCATTATGATAGGATTAAGGAAAAATATTGAAAAAATTAAAAAAGAAAGTTCTAATATTTGATGTGGATGGTGTAATTTTTGACTCAAAAGAAAATATGTTATTATCTTGGTCACAAGTTCAAAATAAATTTAATATCCATAAAATACCTTTTAAGAATTATTTTAAACACATTGGTAGACCATTCAATTTAATATTAAAAAGAATCGGAATAAAAAATAATTACAAAAAAATATACAGATTTTATAAGTACAATTCTATTAAATATAATAGTGCAATTAAATATTATCCTAATACATTAAATATACTTAAAAAACTTCACCAAAAAAAATTTCAATTATGTATTGTAACTTCAAAAGATTCATCAAGAACCAAAAAATTTTTAGGAACAAATACAAAATATTTTACTCAAATTAAATGCCATAAAGACACAATTAAAGGAAAACCACATCCAAACATGTTGAATTCAATTATAAAAAAATTAAATGTAAATAAGAAGGATTGTATTTATATTGGTGATACACATATTGATTATCTAACAGCTAAAAATGCAGGAATAGATTTCATGTTTGCTATGTGGGGCTACGGAAAAAATTATAATTATAAACACAAGTCTAAAAGTATTCTAGAACTAGAAAAAATATTTAAAGTTATTTAAAAATAAATTAAATATTTTTCAAAATTAAACTTACATTAAAACTTATAACAATTCTTTCCTCCTTTGATTTGTTCGAATTTACAGAATGTTCTAAATAGCTTGGAAAAAGCACAAGCCCCCCTTCAACAGGGCTTATTGAATTTACCATAGCATTTAAAGTGTTTGGTTTGTTTGAATTAGGATGCGAGAAAACTGGAGCAGGTCTTGGATCATAAAAAACTATTTCCCCTGAGTTTTTTGGTGCTCTTACATAGTAAGCAGCACTAATAGCAGAGTTACCATGGTGATGTTTAGCATTTTCTGCCCCACCAATATTTATAATTGACCACATATTAGAAATTTTTACTTTTTGATTTTTTATATCCCAGTCCATATCTGTGATAACTTTGTTTATATATGGTGAAACTAATTTTATAAATTTTTGTGGTTCAGTTGCATTAAGATCAAAATCTTTAGAATGCCATCCCTTAATATTACTTTTTATTATTCCTTTTTGATCATCTGTTTGTAGTTTTTTAATGTAATTATATATTTCTTCATTAGTTTCTTTATAATTATCTATTTTCGATGCCCATACTGGCGTTGAAAAAAATAAGTTGGGATTTAACATAATAATATTATTTAATTTATTATACTAAAATATAACAATTTTATATTAAAGATTAAATTATAAAAAATGAAAGAAAAATTAGAAAAATATCTAATAAAAATAGACCTTGGTATCTCACATACTAAAAAAAGTGAATTTGACTTAGGGATTAAATATTTTTCTGAAGCAATTGATATAATAAATGATCGATATGAAGCGCATTTAAATTTAGCAAATTTATATATTCTTAAAGGAGAAATAATTAATGCAAAAAATATATTATTAAATTACATAAATAATATAAAATTAGATGAAAAAATTGTTAATTTATTAGGTCAAATATGCATCAATTATAATTTTGATTCTGATTTGAAAAAAATTATAACAAATATAGAATCAACAAAAAAAAGTAATATTAATTTTTATTTTATATTTTATTTATATGCTAAATTTTTAGAAGATAAAATTGAAATTAATGATGCAATTTATTATTATGAAAAATCTATAAAGTTAAAGAATAATTTTTTTGATTCCTATTTAAAAATTTTAAATCTCTTAGAAAGTACTAATAAATTAGATAAATTTAAGTTATACTTATATAAATCGTTTAAGAAATTTAACACTAAGAAAGAAATAAACATAATTTCTTTTTATAATTCAGTATATTTGAACAGAGTAAAAAGATATCAACAATCAGAAGCAGTTATATTAGAGCATAATTTAAATTTAAATCTTGCTAATAACAATTATTTTTATTTAAGATTACTAGACATTCAATATAAAAATAACGAAAAAATTGGTAATTATAAAAAAGCTTTTAAGACAGTTGAAAAAAAAAATAATATAACTCTTAATTTAAAAGAAAATAAAAGTTTTAGTAGCAATACTATATCAAACACAATAGCAAAATATAAATTATTTTATAATAATAAAAATATTAAAGATATTAGTTCAAGATTAAAATATGAAAAATTTAATAATCTAGTTTTTCTAGTTGGTTTTCCAAGATCTGGTACAACTCTTCTTGATACTATTCTTCGTACTCATTCTAAAATAAAAGTTTTAGAAGAAAAAACTTTTTTACTTGAAGCACGACATAATTATTTTCGAGCTAACAATAATAAATTAGATTCTTTACTAAAATTAACTCAGGAACAAAAGGATGAAATTGCATTAAGTTATTTAAAAAAAATAAATTATAATCTTAATTCTAATTCTGTAATTATAGACAAACTACCACTTTCAATAATTGAGATTGGTTTCATAAAAATTATATTTCCAAATTCTAAAATCATACTAGCTCTTAGACATCCGTGTGATGTTGTTATTAGTTGCTATTTTAACTCTTTTAAAATTAATGATGCTATGGTTAATTTCCTGGATTGGGAAAAAACAATTAAGTTTTATTGTGAAGTATTCGACTTATTTGAGTTCTTTGAAAAAGAGCTTAGTATAAATTTTTTAAAAATAAAATACGAAGATGTTATAACAAACTTTAAATATGAGATTGCTAATCTATTAAAATATTTAGATTTAGATTATGAAAATAGATTAGAAAATTTTTTTATAACTGCAAAAAAAAGAAATAAAATTTTTACACCAAGTTATGATCAAGTAATTAACCCTCTATATTCATCATCTATAAGTCGTTGGAAAAAATATTCTAAAATTAAAAATCCAGAGCCAAAACTTAAAAAATGGATTAAAAAATTTAATTACTAGTTTTAGAATAATATTTTTTAATCAATTTAATAGTTTCTTTAACTCGAAGATGATATTTTTTGTATTCTTTTCTACCACTCAATATTTGAGGGTATTTTTTTACTATTTCTAAAATATATTTTGGTGTCTGTTTATTTTTCAATGTTTAAACATCCTTTGTTTCATATAATATAAAGCTATATTATTATTGTTCGCATAATCTACATTTTTTTTATCATTTATAGACCCTGAAGGCTGAACAATAATTTTACAAAAATTTTTATTTAGTAACTTTATGCTATCCGTAAACGGGAAAAAACCATCAGATACACAGACATAATTTTTTAAGAGCTTATTTTTTTTTGCATTTTGAATTGCCATTTTTAAAGCCGCAAACCTATTGGTTTGACCTGAGCCAATACCTATACATTGCTTGTTTTTTACTAAGACAATAGCATTTGACTTTAAATGTTTAGCTACTTTTATGCCAAAATACACATCGTTTAAACTTTTAATTTTTAAATCTTTTGTTGATTGTCTACTAATAAATTTTTTATTTATCAATTCTGTATTTTTAGATTGGTGAAGTAAACCAAAATTAGTCGACTTAACAATTTCTTTGCTTAATTTTATATTCCCTATTTCTAATAATATTAACCTATTCTTTTTAGATAGCAAACTAAGAGCCTTATTATCAAATTTTGGACATACAATAATTTCAAAAAAAAACTTGCTTAAAATTTTGGCTAATTTTAAATTAACCTTTCTATTTAGAATTACAATACCGCCAAAAGCACTTTTAGAATCACATTTGTATGCATTTAAAAAAGCGTCATTAATATTTTTTGAAGACGATACACCACATGGGTTCGTATGTTTAACTATTACACAACTTGGCTCTTTAAATTCATTGATACAATCAATACCACTATCTATATCTAAGATGTTATTGTAACTTAAGTCTTTACCATTTAGTTGACATTTAAAAATATCGTTTAAATTTTTTGACAGATAAGCTCTTTGACCAGGATTTTCTCCATATTTCAAATAATTTTTCTTACCAGTTTCTTTTTTTCCATTTTTAAACCATTGAAATATAATATTGTCATAACTTGTTGTTAATTCAAAAGCTTTAGTTGCCATTTTCTTTCTAAAATTTATATCTGTAACATTATCATTTTTTTTTAAATTTCTAATTAATTCTGAATAATCTTCAACATCTGATATTGTGGTTGTAAATTTATAATTTTTACTAGAAGCTCTTATTAGAGCTGATCCACCAATATCAATCATTTCTATTATCTTTTCATCATTTGTATGTTTTATTACTTTTTTAAAATCATACATATTTACGATAACTATATCTATCTTTGGTATACCTAAACTTTTGAAATCTTTTATGTGATCATGATTATCACGTTTGAATAAAATTGATCCATAAATTTTATGGTTTAAAGTTTTTACTCTTCCATCAAGTATTTCCTTAGATTTTGTTAATTTTGAAATTTCAAGGCACCGATATCCAAAACTTTTAATTACCCTGGCCGTATTTCCAGTTGAAATAAATTTATAATCTAAATTATCTAGATTATCACATAAATACTTTAAATTTTTTTTGTTATAAACAGATATTAATACAAATTTATTTTTCATATTTTTTCTAAAGACCATCTCTTTATTTGCTTTGACTGTGATAGTATACCTTTAATTACTATTTGTTTTGATGAGGATGTAATATTTTTATCAACAATTATGCTATCTTCAACAATAAGTTCAGTGTCACTTTTAAATAGCCACATATTATTCAATTTCGATTTTAAAATAATATTTCTTTTATTGTTTGTAAAATTAAAGGTTACACCACTCACTAGATGAAATCTAATGTGGTAAATTATTTTTTTTAAAGAATTATTTTTGGAAATAATTATATCTTCACCATAAATTTTATTTTCATTATGCATTATCTCAATTTTTCTTTTTATAATTTTATTAAATTTTTTCAAATATCCATTATGAGACCCTTCAAATATAGTTGACTCTATTCCTACCCCTCTATTAAAACTTACTGATTGAGGATAGTTAATATGTGGGTTGTTCTCCCTAATTTCACTTATATTAGTATTTTGTAAAATAATTGTCGAATGCGCTGCGCTATATCTCAAATATCCTGGATTTTTACCAAAACTTTCTGATGCTCCACAATTAGATATAATTTTTTCTCCCTGAATACTAACTTCGAGGGACAATGTGCCGGCACTTAAAGCCTTACTAAAAGTATCTCTATTTGGCTGAACAACATCAAAAAAAATTTTTTTATTTTTATCAGAATAAAATGCTAGACCATTATTTGAATTTACAAAATTTCTTGATTTTAGATATTCATCTTTATTTAGAAGATTATAAATTATATCTATATAATTATTATTTGTACCATTAAAAAGAGGTAGACTACCATCATAATGAAAGTACTCGTTTAAAATTGAGGACATTTTTATAATTGCAGTTTCAATTTGTTCAGGTATTTTATAGCCAAAGAATAAAAATATATTTTTTATTTCATTTAAATTATTTATAAATTTTGCATGCTCTAAAACATTATAGCTTTTATGCATGCCCAAATTATCAATTTGATTATAAATTACCAACTCAATAAATCTTATAGTTTTTACATTGAGCTTTTTTAAAAGAAAAAGAGCAATAACAAAACCAATTAGATCATATGATGTTATTTCATCAATTTTTTTATTGTTAAAATCATAAACAACTATTTGAATATGAATATAAATTATCTTATCTAATAATTTTTTATCCTTTTCGCTTGAAGCAGAATTAATAAATTCATAATTATAAATGAGGTTTATTAACCTTCGAGAAGATAAATCATCTGACCAAAGAGAACTAATTTTATTTTTATTTAACTTATACCATTTAAAAATATTTTTTCTCGATAAGTTAATACCTTCTTTACCACCTAAATTTTTCGAGAAATTCAAAAAATCAAAATTTTGAATATATTTATTGTTCAAGGTATAAAAATTTTTTTTAAAAATAAAAGTTTTAATGTGAGTATAGTTAGTAAAATCTAATTGTTTAAAATTTAAATTTTCAAATGAAATTGTATTATTTTTTTTTGAAAAGTACTTAATTAATATAAAAAATACAAATTTTTTAATTGATTTCATTTTTAATTTTTTTCAAATAAATAGCAAAATATCCATCAATTTTGTATTTATCTAAATTTGTTGGTAAATTATAAATATGATTAATAGATTGTAATTCCTTAAATATCTCTTTTTTTTCAAAATAATTTATGATTACAAAGTTTTTGTGTTGTTTTAAGAAGTTTTCTATCTGATAGCGTGTTTCAATTTTTAAAAATGAGCATACCATGTAAAGTATTATCCCTTTTTCATGTAATAAATCAGAAGCTTTTTTAAGTAATTTTTTTTGAATTATAGCCAAGCTTTCTACATTTGGTTCTTTTTTTTTAAAAAAAATTTCAGGATTTTTTCTTATTGTGCCTAAGGAAGAACAAGGACTGTCTAAAATAATAAAATTATACTTTTGTTTAGTATCAAAATTAAAAATATCTTTATTTGTTAATTGTGTATTATAATTTAACCTGGTTAGGTTCTTTTTGACAATTTCTAAACGTTTTTTATTTTTATCATTAATAATTATTTTTTTATTTTTAGCTAAGATTTGAAACGATTTTCCACCAGGAGCACCACATAAATCAATATTTTTTTTTGCAATAACAGAATCAGGCACTTTCATTAATGGATAAGAAGACGAATAATCTTGTATCCACCACTCACCTTTATTGTAAGATGGTAATTTAAATATATCAACTTTATCTTTTAGAAATCCAGATATTGGAGAGGTCTTCTTTAAACTATATTCAAAATTATTAAATGATTTTTTATTTTTAAAAACTATGTGTAAGCTTGGTTCTTTAAAAAATTCGTTAACAAAAATACCTTTCTGTTTTTCTGTAAGATCATTTGTATAGCCTTGAAACCATTCTGGTAGGTCTGAAAAATCTATTTTAATTTTATTTAACTTTTTTTTATCTTTAGAAATTTTTTTTAAACTAGCGTTAATTAAACCATGGTAAACATTAATTTTTTTTGAAATTTCCACCGAACAATCTATAACTGCATAATCCTTAAAATCTAAGAAAACTATTTGCGTTATTGCGCTAAGTAATAACAACTTTTGATTAATTTTAGATTTTTTTCTAATATATTTATCAATTATTTTTTTAACATGAAACTGATACCTCATTGCATTTAAGCAAACATTATTTATTAGAGCAATATCTTTATCATTAAAATTTTTAATACCTGAATTTATTAACGCTTGGTTTAGGTTTATGTTAAGTTTATATATATCATACAATATATTATGTATTTTAAAACGAATCTCACTACCATGTTTCATTTAATTATTTATTATGTTTAATTATTTATATTTAAATATAATATAATGTAAAAAAATTAATTGTATATTATGAGAGGAAACTTAGAAACGATAGTAGGAGCCATGTTTGCTGGGAAAACCAGTGAGTTACTTAAAAGAATTCTATGGGCCAAACATCAGAATAAAAGAATAGCAGTGATTAAACCAAGCATAGATAATAGGTATTCTAAACAGAAAATTATTACTCACAATGATTTAAGTCACGAATGCTATGCTATGATAAATTGGTCTCAAGTTCTTAATGATTTTAAATTTACAAAATCAAATTATGATGTTGTTTTTTTGGATGAAATTCAATTTATGGACACAAATGAAACTTTGAGTAACGTAGAAAAAATATTAAACGAAGGAATAGATGTTGTTTCTGCTGGGCTTGATCAAGACTCAAGGGGTAAGCCATGGGAAACCTCTTCAATGTTACTTGGCCTCTCAGACAAAATTATAAAAATATATGGATTTTGTAATGTGTGTGGGATGGAGGCTACAAAGACTTATAGGAAAGAAGAGGGTGGTGAAAGAACTCAGGTAGGCGCAGCAAATATATATGAACCTAGATGTTTAAAACATTGGGAGCCAAGATAAATTAAATATTTTTTCTATTTTTTATAAGCTCATCAACAACATTAGGATCTGCTAAAGTTGAAATATCACCTAAATTTTCGTAATCATTAGAAGCTATTTTTCTTAAAATTCTTCTCATTATCTTGCCCGATCTTGTTTTTGGTAATCCATTAGTAATATGAATAAAATCTGGAGTCGCGATAGGTCCGATCTTTTCTCTAATTGTATTTTTTAGATCATTTATTAGATTATCAGAAGTATCAATACCTGCATTTAATGATATATAACAGTAGAGGCCACTGCCTTTGATCTCATGGGGATAACCAACAACTGCCGCTTCTGCAACATTTTGGTGAGATACAAAAGCACTCTCAAGTTCTGCAGTTCCTAAATTATGACCCGATACAATTATTACATCATCAACTCGACCTGTTATCCAATAATATCCGTCTATATCTCTTCTACAACCATCACCAGTAAAATATTTTCCATTAAATTGAGAAAAATATGTTTTTATGAATCTTTCATGATCACCATAAACAGTCCTCATTTGTCCAGGCCAAGATCTTTTTAAACAAAGCATACCTTCACATTCACCTATTAATTCATTTCCATTTTTATCTACGACACAAGGTTCAATTCCAAAAAAAGGTTTTGAAGCGGAGCCTGGTTTTAATTCTATTGCACCTGTTTGAGGTGTTATCAATATCCCGCCTGTTTCAGTTTGCCACCAGGTATCTACTATTGGACATTTTGAGTTTCCAGGTACTTCAAAATACCATTTCCAAGCTTCAGGATTAATTGGCTCACCTACTGTACCAAGTAATTTTAAAGAGCTTCTGCTAGTGCTTTTAACAGGTTGATCACCTTCTCTCATTAGAGATCGTATTGCAGTAGGGGCAGTATAAAATATATTTACACTATGTTTATCAATTACTTCCCAGAATCTAGAAAAATTTGGATAGTTAGGAACTCCTTCAAACATAACTGTTGTAGCCCCATTTGAAAGTGGTCCATAAATAATATAGCTATGTCCTGTTATCCAACCAATATCAGCAGTACACCAATATATATCTTTATCCTCATAATTAAAAACATATTCATGAGTCATAGAAACATAAA
>MDTG01174203.1_pt1 | contig 23944 bp, 28 predicted proteins | sample 811421 | NCBI WGS metagenome assembly MDTG01 (sample SAMN05326645, study PRJNA326480) | marine metagenome | isolation source: seawater | place: Pacific Ocean: South East | collected 2011
ATATTTAGCTCTAGCTTCATCCATACTTAAAATAGTAACAGGTTTTTTTATTGAATAAATCACATAATAATTAAATTTTGTAATTTATACATCATTGATTTGAATTAGTTTTTTTAATTCAGTTTTTTGTTCTTCTGTTAGTTTTTTGGTTTTATCGATATCAATATATTTTAAACTAACTACGCGTGATTTAACTATATTTGTTTTTTCTAAACTATCTCTTACCGTATCTACTAACGAAGTTATTCTACATAAATAAACAAGCTCGTTATTACATATTCTATTATTCATAACAATACCTACAAGATTATCATCTACACAACTGGGAAGTTTATAATTTACAATTGAATAATTCAAATATTCTTCAAATTTTTTTGATAGACACAAGACATCTCCTTGAGAATAAGTTATCAAAGGCTTTTTGCTTACCTCATTAACCATATTTTCCCAAGCATTGGAAGATGTAAGTATTTCAGTTTTTTGGATATCAATAGGTTTTTTGCGAATTTTATCATATTCTAAACCAAAGTATTTATAGTAATTACTCACTAATTTATCAGGATTAGAATTAAAACAACCAAAACATTTGAATATATTGCAACTCTCTTGCTTTTTCTTCTTAGCAAGATATGATCTTATAACAGATTCCCCGAACGATGTTATATTTAGATTAAAATCTGTTATAAATTTTTTTTCAAAATTTACTGGACTATTATTATCATCATTCTCATAATATTGTTCATCATCAATTTCAAACCAAGGCCATAATCTCATTTCTGAAGAATCATCAGTAGAAATTATTTCCGGATGATTTACAGTTATTAAATATTCACAATATTTTTGCTCATTTGGACTCATAGGAGGTATTGTAGACAAATTTCTATATATAGGAAGTAATTTATCATCATATTCTCTATAACTCATTCTTGAAGATGGAGCATTTATCAGTATTAGGTCAAAAGCTTCTATTAATTGAGCTGCTTTCTGTAAATATCTATCGCAGTTGTTTATTCGTTCAATATAACCTTGTTTTTTGATCCAGGCTGCTACTAGAGTAGTACACGCAGCTAATAGAGTCAATAAAATCTTTATTATAGTAAAATAATACATAAATGGTTCGTTTGTTACATTATTACCTAATGTAATAGTAGATGTAAATGTTGCTAAAATTATTAATAACCATGACCAATAGCCTTCCTCCTTTCGAACTCTATAAAAGTAAAATCTTGTAACCTCTCTATTAAATTTTAGTTTAGCAAGCATTGTTCTTAAAGAACTATCTTTTTCCTTTGTCCATCCGTTATTACTTCTTTCTGGTTTCTTCATTCTACTTACGTTTACTAATGTTTCAGACTGTCCACCTCCATAGTCTAGTTTAAATAATCCATTATCACCTATTTCTAATATTTTACCACTAATATATTTATTAGTCTCTAGTTGTAAAACATCAACAATAGATCCTAATTGAAAAGGATTTTCATTATCTACTCTATCTTGATACTCATCATTTAACAGTTGAATTTGCTTTTTCATATTTTCAATTTTTTTATCATGATTAAATATTGTACTTTTTAATTTAGTCAATTCTATATTTTTGGAATTATTAGTGGTTTCATTATCTAATTGATTGACAACAACATTATCAGAAATAGATAAACTTACATTATCTGTATTTACCTGAGATGAAACATCCGCATTATTACTCATTTTAATAATTAATTATTAATAATATAACTTTAATATTTAATTATTAATTCTTATCCCACTGATAATATCTACCTGCCCTTTGTCTTGGATTTATGCCTAACCCTGCTACAGCAGCGGTAGGTAAAATAGAACTAATTGTGCTGGCAGCAACTGCCGTAAATGTTCCTAAAGATGCTTTTATAGGAGTTGCGGCAGATTTATAAAAATTACCGGTTGACAAATCAATTACATCGCTAAGATTAACTGTCATATTATCTTTTATTTCAAACCTAACATTATTTCTGATATTATTTTTATCATTTTCAGAGATAGGATTGCACTGTTCATCGCGTAATTTTTCAAAAAGTTTTTCACATAGATCATTCCAGTCTTTTACTTCAAATTTTTTAGGATGATTCCCTAAAGTAGAATCATTTATTACAGTTATATTATACATTATAATATAATTAATGATTTTATTTACCATAGATGATATCTTTTATATTAAGCGTTATTCTTGATTTTTAAATACCAACTTCCACCTCTACTTATCCACTCATTAGTGTAGTTATACCTATTAAAGAATGATATGTTCTCTATAGGTTTGAGATGTTGTTCAATTTCATCTTCGATAATATCGACTTTATCCATTAGATTTTCAATTTTAAGTTTGACATCAATATATTCTAAATTTTTTTTATTATATAAATTTTGTAATTTAGATTTATTATTCCATATCTTATTGTATTGATATACTTGACGTTCATAAGCTTTATTTAGAACTATTTGGTTGTAATAGCACTGGTCCTCTTTAAGCATATGGATATTTTCAATAAATCTACTTGCTTCTTCTTGTAATACATCTGCGTTTTGTAGGCCTGTTTCAAGTTTATTCATTTTGATGTAAATTTTACTTTTTAATTCCATAAGATCAAAAAATAATTTCGCATTATTATACTTATCATATATTAGATTAGATAACTCTGAATTATTTTCATAATCGTAATCAAAACTTGGTCCATAAGAGTTTGATTCTGTTAAAGTTAAAAGAGCACTCAATATGCCCCTTTTTTCATCTTGTTCTATTGTTTTATTCATCTTTTTTTTAAGATATTCATCAATACTATATTTACACCTTATTGTTAAAATAATACTATCACCTAATTCTTTTAGTGTCATTGTATTATTATAATTAGTATTATTAATATCAACATAAAAATCATCCATATCCAGTTTATGATTTGAAGTTTCAAAAGGACTTATTAACTCTATATTCTCCCTAAGCATCTTGAATAAGTCATAAACTATCATATTAGGATTCAAAACTAGAACAAGTTTTTCAATATCTCCTATTATTATTGTTCTAATTTCATCAGAAGGTTTTGAATGTTGAACACCCATTATATAATTTTAAGATATAAATCTTATTTTAAAATTATATTTGCTATTTTTAATTTTAAGATAACCTAATTCATCAATACAATATATGAATTTAATGATAAAGCTAGTATTAACCAGCCAATATATGGTAATAAAAGTCTGGCTGCTGAAATATTAATTAACGAAAATTTATGATATGTCATCATTGTAAATAATAAAGTCAATGATAAATCTAGTAAAGCAAGTCTAGGCATCTTCATTCTGAAAAAAATTGTAGTCCACGACAAATTAAAGATAAGTTGAATTATAAAAAAATTTAAAGCAGAACAATAGGGATAGCATTCTTCATCTTTCCATATATTTATAAACGCCGTGAACATCAAAAAATATAATATAGGCCATACTATTCCAAATACATAACCTGGAGGCGACCATGGGGCCTTTTTTAAATTTTTATACCAATCATTCATTTATATATATAGTATATTATATCTTTAATCCTGTATATCTGTATTTTCGGTCGAATTTAATATTATACCATATTTCTCTTTGAACATTCGATTATATTGTGTGTTTAAATTCAAATATTTATTAGATATCAGGGATGCTCTAACAGCATTATATATATCATCAGGTGTTATTAATTTAGATTCCTTTAATTTATTAACTAATAACTTTACTACCTTTTTATTATCGTCTATAATCCTATATGACATCTCGTTTGCTTCCATCAATATTTTACTTATCTCCTTATCTATTTCAAATTTTGATTGTTCACTTAGATCAGGATATATATTCTTTTCACCCATACCATAGTTAATAATCATAGTTTTTGATAAATCATATGCTTGTTCTAAATCTTGTTTCGCACCACTAGTAACTGAGTAACCATAAAATATTTCTTCAGCAATTCTACCTCCTAATAAAACCATTAGATGACTTATTAAACCATCCTTTGTATATATATTGCTGTCCTCATCCGCATTTTCAAACACTGTATAACCTGGACTTGTAGGAGACCACATATTTAATACTACCTTCATAACATTCGCGTGATCTTTTGAAAGAAATCCTACTAAAGCATGACCCAATTCATGAACAATTATTCTATCAATTATATCTTCACTAAATTTACTCTCTTTATCCTGCCAACCAGCTAATATTCTATTGTTAACGAATTCTAAATCTGACCATTCAATCATTTCTCTATTATCTCTAAGAGCATATAACATTGCCTCGTTAAGCAAATTTTCTATCTGTGCTCCAGAATATCCACCTGTCATTTCTACTATTGACTCTTGATTAATTAAATTATCAATAGGTTTTCCAATAGAATGAATTTTCAGTATTTCTTTTCTTGTATCCGAATCAGGATTACCAATATATATTTTTTTATCCATTCGTCCTGGTCTCAATAAAGCATTATCTAATAAATCCAGCCTGTTTGTAGAACCTATTACAAATATATCATTATCATTTTGAAATCCATCTAGATTTATAAGTAGCTGATTAAGTGTCTGATCCTTTTCCGAATTTGAACTTATCATATCATTACCTCTTTTTCTAGCAAGAGCATCTATTTCATCAATGAATATTATACAAGGTGTGTTTTCTCTTGCTAATTTAAAGAGCTCTCTAACTCTACCAGCTCCTACACCTACAAATTTTTCAGTAAATTCACTCCCAGAAACAGGTATAAATGACATATTTGCCTCTCCACAAAAACCTTTCGCAAGTAGTGTTTTTCCATTACCTGGAGGTCCCTCAAATATAAGACCTTTCGGGGTTCTAACATTAAATTTACTATATCTTTCTCTGTTTATAAGTATATCTACTATTTGATCTAATTCAATCTTTATCTTATCATATCCGCCTATACTACTGAAATTATAGGGTGAATTCTTAATGATTTCAAATTTATGATCGTCAGCACCTTCTGAATTAGCTCTACGTTGTTGATACTGTGAAGTTCGTTTAAAATTATCAAACATATCAAAGTCTTCTTCACCTCCATCATGCGAAATAGGTCCTATTAAAATTCTAGGCGATTCAGTAAATTTGCTATATCCCCTCATCCTTTCTATAGCTTCTTCGTTTGCTCTTTCAATGCTATCTTCGTTATTAAATAGATTATTTTCAATTATATTGTTGGTATTATTAAACGCTTCAAAAAAATCTGTTATGTTATTTAACTTTTCTTGTTCTAATATTGTCTCATTAATTTCTTGATTTAAATTTTCAAACAATTGTGTCATGTTCACATTATTTTTTTTATATCTCATATAGATTATATTTTTAAAAGGTGAATACTTATTATTTCTCAGATAAAATAATTTTTCCAAATTTTTTATATTAGCATTATCAAGATGATTCAAATCATTCTTTTGATAAGGACCTTCATTCTTATTTGAATCTAGATATCTAGTTAAAAATGATCTTTCTAGATTGTTGTATTTAATAGGATTTACATACGCATTACATAATGGTAGGAGTAATAATATACTTATTATATATCTTATCATATTCAGGCATAATATTGAAAAGTATTTAAATCAATATCATTATTGAATTAATATTTACTTTTTAATATACATAAACACAATGCTATAATAAATTACAAATGATAACTGACGATAACAACTATAATAATTATGAAAATGCTGATAGAAGCTACATTAAATATAATTACTTTGCTATAATGGGTCACTTAGTAAGTGCTATTACTATGATAGCACTTTATATCCCTAAAAATTCACTCATTATTCCATATACAGAGAGCTATCTTGAGTGGGATAAAGTTAATAGTAATACAACATGTCCACTTGGTAGTCGTTCCTTTGATACTTCTGATGGTGATTTTTGTATAGGAACAATAACTGAACCTGTAAGTTGTGATGATGATAATAATTGCTATGGAATAGATCTTGGTTGGCTTATTATTTCATTTCATCTACTTTCATTTGTGTTTCAATCATTTGCTGCTGTAACTAATTGGACCGGTCCTATATTCGGATATATGTATAGTGATATGATTGATAGGAGTAAAAATCCTCTAAGATTTATTGAATATAGTTTTAGTGCATCAATAATGTTAATTGCTATAGCGTTACTTAATGGAGTTACAGATATTAATCTTATAACATCTATTGCGGTGTTAACATCATCTTGTCAATTATGCGGTTTAGCAGTTGAATATGTTGAAGATGTAAGAATAAAACGACTACTTCATTTTAATGGTTGGTTACAATTTTGTTGGGCATATGGTATTATAGGTCATGCTTTCTTTAAATCAATAGAAGCAGCTCAAGACAACTCAGGAACAGGTCCTCCTAATTTTGTATACGTAATTGTAATTGTTCTATTTTTATTATATGCTTCTTTTGGTTTTGTTCAACTTTACGAGCTATGTGCAGAACTTGGTCCATATACAAAAGAAAAAGCATATGTATTATTATCTCTAACTGCTAAATTACTTCTAGGTTGGATGATTTTCTCTAATGTTTTACTTCTTAGTAATTAAATTTATTTAAAATACATTATTTAAAGATTAATATAACTCATTGAATAATGGATTGTGAAAATATTAAGATACATTATCTTAACGCATGTATTAACCGTAATAATAGTCATAATACTAAAATAAAAGATATAACAAAAATTTTTAATTTTAAATCCTCTAATGAATGTTTTGAATTAAAAAAATACTATGATTTATATTGTAAAAATCAAATAACTATGAGTTCTCCCTCAGATAGATAATTAATCCCAACTATAATAATGACTTTTAACCTTTTTTTTGTTTGAACTCCAATTATAAAAACGATTTTTTCTATAGAGTGAACTACTCTTAAAAGTTTTATATTCATCGCTCAGATATTTACTTTTAGCTGTTAATATATCACTTGCTCCATCTTCATCGCTATGATCTAGTGGGATATCAATAAATCTTGTATTTCCGTATAATTCTGTGTTAATACGAGACTTATAATCTAGTAATTCATCGTTATTGACTTCCTTAAGAAAACAATTTAAAACACCGTGTTCAGAAAGTTCTCCTATAGTTCCAGTTAGTTTTCTATCAATAGTATCATAATCTTCAAAAGTTAATATCAAACCCTTGCTAGATTTATCAAGTGTAAAAAAACAAGATAAAAATGAAGATATGAATTGATTAAACCTATTTTCTTTTCTTTTTAAACCTCCTATTATTTCTTTACTAATGTTAAGAAATGAATCGTCTTTACTTACTAGCATTTCTTTCTTAGGTAAAAACTCACTATGTATAATTAATCTAATTGTATTCATTATATATAATTAGAAGAATTTATGTGCCAATACGAAAATTATTATAAAAGCGTTAAAAGTTCCACAGCCAAAATATCTGACATACTGAATTCTGTCAAGTTTATCACAAGTTCCTTTAAAGTTTGCTAAAAAGCCACTTTCTTTTATGTTTTTAAATTTTTTTTGTTTTACATATTTTTCTGTGCATCCTACATGCATCATAACACCAAATGTAATTAAAATCGCAACTATTAAAGCTATTATCTTATAGACTAAAGGTATATCTTTAAACAAAAATAGGATTGCCGCGAAAATAAGCATTACTACTACATCTTTTATGTGATCATAATAATCTCCGAACTTTGTCTGCATTTTATATGTTCTTGCGAAATTACCATCCATACAATCAAAAAAATAAGAGAATACTAACATCAATGCGGATAGTTCATATTTATCTATGTAGTAATAATAATTAAAAAGAAGTCCAGTAATAAGCGATAATGTTGTTATACCATTGGGATTAAATCCTAACCTGTAAAATATAGGATTAAGTTTTTCGGCTATATTTATTAACACATTATCAATAGGATTCTCATATTTTTCAGGTAATTTTCTAAAATTCATTTATTATATAGTTATAAATTAATACTGTCTTTTATTAATAATTTATTAAACTTATTAGTGAATAAACCTAGATACATTACAAATAAAATAAACACAGGATCTAAATTATTTTTAAATCGCTTATTATAAGCAACATCTACCGTAAGAATTCCAAAATTAGTTAATAGAATAGTTTCTAAACTCTCTCTCACCGTCATCATTATACTATTTATAATCTAATCGGTTTTTTATTTACAGATTTTTAACTTATACTTTTAAATATTTCGCGAAATAATTTCCAATTACATCAAAGCCTTTTTTATAGTAAAATTCTTGAGCACATGGTCGACTACATAAACCAATCTTTCTACAATCGTTCTTTTTACAGAAATTTATTACATGTTCTATCAGATTACCACCATATCCCTTTTTCCTATAATTTTTATCCACCACAAAATCTTCAATATGTCCTAATTTTTCTCCTTCATATATGAACTTTGTTTCTAAAACAACAGTAATTGTTCCTACTATAATACCATCTTCTTCTATTACAAATATATTATGCTCCTCATTTTTTTCGATTTGCTTAAATATTTTTTTAAATTTAGCATAGCTGTATATCTTAGTAGGTTTTAATTGGTTCATAAGTTGAAGATAATTTTTGTGGTAATCACCTATTTCCAACAATCTAATCGACATATAATTTATATCCTATATACGAATAAATTAATTTTATTAAAAAACATAAATTATAATACTAATTTACCTAATAAATGCTATATTTTTGTAAATTCGACAATCCAATTACCTCTCTCATTGTATATTTTTATGTCTCTAATTAGCTCTTGAAAATTTATTTTCATAAATGATGTTATCATCTCTTTTGAATATACATGGTAATACCTTTGAAAAATTTTACCATCACGCTTTCTCATCCATTTGACATAATTATCACCAGGAACAAAGTTTCGGGTTATTTTTTCACTTTCTTGATTTTCAATAGACCATACTGAAAATATACCTTTACCTCCTGATTTTAAACATCTAATCATTTCAATAATAGCTGTTTTTCTATGTTCATCAGAAGCCATATGATGATATACAGCAATAGCCATAGCATAATTATATGTATTGGGTTGACAAGGCAAACATAAACAATCTCCACATTTTACATTTAATCCTTTTTCCTTACATATTTTCACAAAATTAAGACAATTATCAAATCCATCAATATTCAATGATTTGTTGTAATACATATTTTTACCATTACCACAACCTATATCAATTCCTCTCATATTAGAGGTTTTTGTATCTAAAAATTTTTTTACAAAATCCCATATGCAGAATCTTGTATCTGAAAAGTGCTCTGATATACTATTATATACTTCATTAACATGTTTTTGCTCTATCGAAGACATTTTTATTGTTAATAAGTTAATTAATAATTTAAAACAAATTTATACCTGAATAATGATAGAAAATACCTACTACAAACTGTGTATACATAAAATATCTATGATACCAAGGAACTCTATATTTGTACCTAATTATATTTTTTCCTATTTGTCTATTATATATATCAATAAGTGTTTCGTCAAATAATTTATCTTCTATTTGTGTAAGTATACAGTTATTATCATTTATATACCAGCTTATTATTGTTATACTATTAAGTATTAACACTGGTCTATAAATAAAAAATAGTGAAGATTTTATGAGCAACAAGTGTCCTATGAAAAATATATATTTAAAACACATACTTATAATTTAAATAAATATATTAAAGCTTGATAAATAATTAACATATATAACCAATTTATGGATAAAATTTTTAATAGATTTTTTATACAATTTCCAAGAAATACAGTATTTGGTTGGGGTGCACAGATTGAAAAAATCGATATTATGAAAATAATGGCAACTTCATATCATAAGAGACGATTTTGCGCTTGTGATAACGAATTTCCATATGTTTTAAAATTAAAATATCTTGATTTACAGTTTGGACATGGACAATATTATTCAATAAATGGAAATCCATCTATGTTTAATACGCCTTTTTCTAATCCAGAAATAACTAATTTAAGTGTGGATGATGGTTACGAAAAAAACTATGTTGTTGTATCAAGAAGATTTAAAACAGAAGATGAATGTATTAAATTCAATAAAAATATCAAATTACATGCTGATATAATAAGTGATAAAATTGATGATTCACTTTCACATTACTCCCTAAATTAAAAATTATATAAAGATTTTATATGATATTATTTATATGATAAATTCTATTGAAAAAATTAAATCTGGCTACAGTCTTTATAACTCTAGTTTTGAATATTTAGGAAAATCGGGTGAATTTTATATTGCTAAGACAGATGGAGAAATAAAATGGGTTCAACTACTTGATAATCCTGAATATTCCTGGATTTATGGAACATTGACTAAGTCATATAATAGAGGATTTGTACTTAAAGACTACAAGTTGAGTAAAAACAAATTCAAAAAACCATACTAAGTATTTTATATTAAAGACACCATATAATATAAAAGACTATTCATGACCTGTTATCTTGATTTATTACCAGATGATATTCTTAATGAAATTATGTTTGAATATTGGTATGATAAATTTAAAAAAACAATAATTGCTGAAATAGATTTGCTAGCTAAAAATATTTCTACCATAAAAAACTTTATACAAGATCATTATTTTTTAGGATTCTATCAGGATGATGATTTCAATAACGTAATTCCTGTTTTGGATAATATAAGTCTAATTATAGAAGAAATGGGTAAAAATAAATATTCACGTCTTATCTTATCTAAGCATTATAAATCAATAGACATATGTCTTAGTAAGGAATATATTGAAAATTGTTTATCCGATGTTTCCAAAAAATATAAAAATGTTGCCGCTTTATGTATTAACAACTGTCATACAGAGAGTAGATTTAATTTAAAGTATCGATTTTCAATGTTAAAATAATATGATGACTAACTATTTTGAAAAAAATTTGATAAGTTTCAAACTAAAACTAATATTTTTAACCTTTCGTATTTCCAATATGCCCCGAAAAGATTCTAGCCAGTCTAATCGCTCTAAGAAGAGAGATTCAAAATTCAAAAAAGGTGGTAAATCAATTTATAGTGCAAAACATACAAGAATGATTGCCAACAGAGGTGTTGGTAAAAATAATAAGTCAAAAAATAAGAAGGCAAAATCTAATTAAAATTTTTATTTTGCTCCACGTCAAAAAGTGCCTTAGCAACCTCATTTTCAAATATAATTTCAGGAGGAATTTCCCATTCTGAAAACGGCTTCGCATTAGATGTAGACTTTTCAGAATTAAGAAGATTGTGTAGAGCTTTAATTCTCCTTTCTACAGGTGATAATTTTTTCCCTTGTTTTCTAGTCAAGTATTTCCATTTCCACTCGAACTGGAGGGCTGATGACCAATCTGGAAAATTTTTAACATAACATAAAGGTGACCATGTTTCACCTTTTTTTACTCTAATACCTGTAGCTCTAGCACCGCCTTTTAATTCCCTATTATGTTGTCTAACCCTTCTTTCAACATTTACAGTAGCACCAACATATGTAGCATTTCCTGTTGATAATAATAAATATACATACGACATTATATATATTTACTATATAATTTATCTATTTAAGAAGCGAATCTGTATATCCGATTGTATATACTCTAAAAATACTTTCAGTTCCAAAACCAACAAGTTCAGCTAAATTTTTCTCACCATTAAGGAGTAATTTACGTAAAGGTCCTACGCGTCCATCAGAGGATTCGGTCATATCTAATTTATTCATGATATAGGACAAAGCATCTAATCCACTATATTTTTTATTATTAATATCAGTGATACTATAATGTAAAATTGTATCTATAATATAGTTTATACCCTTAGTTGATTTTTTAAACCATTCATGTTTACCATAATGTTCAATCAAGGCTTTATATACCTCTTCGTCTGATTTATCCTTGACTGACTCGTAAATCCAATCAGCATCTCTTGGTACATCGAATTGTCCATTTTCGCCATCAAAAAATACAGCAATAGCCGGATAATATAAACCGCTTTTTTTAGCCCAATCAGCTTTACTATCATCTAATAACATTTTCATAGGATTGTGACCTGGTATGTTACCCCATTTAGGTCTACCATTTTTATCATAACTGAAAACTTCGGGTTGTTCTTCCATGTATTTATGAAAAGGTTTATCCCATCCATCTTGGAAAATTGTCAGTAAGTCATCAAGAGCTTTATCGTAAGATCTTACTAATTTACTATATGATTCTTTTAATCCTTGAACATCTGGATCATCAATACTTTGAAATTTAAATTCACCTTCTTTCTCAACTAATTCTTTACCGTCCATGAAACTACCTTCACATCTTATACTTTCAAAAGCTCTGAGAATATTCTCAAAACTTATAGCTTTTAATACTTGTTCAGGTATTTCAAATGAATTAACATTTCCATCTGGATTACTTTCATCAAGATAATCACTCATATCAATTTTGATAAAATACGATCCATCATGTTCATAAAAACTTACAACATTAAGCAAGACTTCGACCATTTCTACACAATCAACAGGATTAGGTGTTCCATCATCATTGATTATATTTAGTCCAAATAAAAATTTAGCATTCCATGCTAAGACTGGACTTTGTAATAAAGCATTGTAAATTTTTTCACAATCTAACTTTAATAATAAAGGTTTAATTATACCTTGAATATGAAGTGGTAGTTTGACTTTACACTTACATCCACATTTTGAAAACGAAGTGTAATCTTTTAGGTCTCTGGCCTGTTGTGCTTTCTTAGCGAGTGCTTCTCCAGCAGAAGCTTTTTTCTTAGCAGCATATTCACTGGCAGCTGCTTTTTTCTTAGCGAGTGCTTCTCCGGCAGCCGCTTTTTTCTTAGCGAGTGCTTCTCCAGCAGCGGCTTTTTTCTTAGCGAGTGCTTCTCCAGCAGCGGCTTTTTTCTTAGCAGCATATTCACTGGCGGCTGCTTGCTTCTTAGCAAGTGCTTCAGCAGCAGCAGCTTTTTTTTCAGCCATTGCTTTTTTTGCTTGACATATTCTGCCACATTTTTCCTCTCCTCCTTGAAGATTATTAATATATTTTCTCAATATTTGCTTACCCAAAGCACTGTTAATGCTTACTGATCTTCCAGTTTCAGGATTTATTATTCTTCTATATTCCATTTATATATATATAACATATTTTGTAAATTTGTTATACTTCAAATATTTTAGTACATAGCAATTTAAATCTCAAATAGTTTTACAAACTTGAAAATTTTCCCCCCCCCTCTACTTACTTAAGGAATTTCCTTAAGGAATTTCCTTACTTACTCAAAACCTCCTAAATTAAGGAATTTTTAATTATCATAAACTACATAACTATTACCTTTTTAAATGTATGGAAAAGTAAGGAATTTATGTATGGTCTCATGCTTTTTTTTAAGGAATTTTTAAGGAATTTTAAGGAATTTTTGAAATATTAAAACTAAGTTTATCTCATGACATTGATGGTAATAAAATAACTATTGATTAATATATATTCTTAATTATGATTATAGTATATGCAGAAGTTGGAGGTTAAGGTAATATGAAAATTTTAAGGAAAATGTGATTTAAGGAGGTTTATGATGTCATGCTTTTTTTGCGTCAACCCTTAAGGAATTTTTGTCAACAAACGTCAACCTTGCGTCAACCCTACGTCAATTATTAAGGAATTTTTTTATAAAGCTCCTTATAAATTTAATAAATATTTTAGATATTTAATCATTATTCATCCATAAAATTTTATATTACATAAAAAAACCTTAATTATGGTGTCATGCTTTTTTAAGGAATTTTTATTTTATACTTAAAGTTTTTATTTTATAATATAATAAATGGTTTTATATGTTTGTCCAAGATGTCAATATTCATCTAAATTACGAAATGATCTACGAAGACATTTTAAGCGTAAAAAACCATGTAGAGTTATATGTAAAGATATTGATATACCTACATGTTTAAAGATGGTTTTAGGTGAGGAATATACTGCTAAAAAACCTATAAAAAAAACTAAGAAAAAAGCTGATGAATATGTGCCTAATATTATTGTTAACACGTCTTATGTTCAGAGTAATAGTTCAAGTGAAAGTTCTCATGATGAAGATTTCTATGAATGTAAATATTGTGATAGAACATTTAATAATAGACAAGCTCGACATAGGCATCAATCAAAATGTGCTGATAAATTTAAGCATAATTTTTTTACCAAAGAAGAAGTTGCTAGAAAACTTGCTGAAAAGGATATTCTTATAAATGAACTTAGAAATCAAATAGGAACCCTACTTGAAAAAGTAGGAGATACCTACAATACAAATACATTTAACATTGTTATAAATCCATTTGGAAAAGAAAACACTAGCTATATAACATCTGACTATGTCAATAAATTGATTAATTCAGGCCCATATAATAGTATACCCCAACTTATAAAATATATACATTTTCATCCTGAGCATAAAGAAAACCATAATGTAAAAATACCTAATAAGAAGCAATCTTATGCTCAGATATATAATGGAACAAAGTGGGAATATCAATCAAAAAAGGATACTATCGAAAAAATGTCAGATAGAGCTTACGCAATATTGAATAAACACTATATAGGAGGTAATCAACACATGAATAAATTTAAAAGCAACTTTGATGATAATAGTCCTGAGTTATCTAAAAGACTTATTAAAGATATAGAATTAACTATTATAAACAATCAGGAAATGATAGTAAATAAATGAGTCATCTATTAATCTCACAAGGTTAATAAATGCATCTGAAATTTGATAATTCAAAATTAAGGTTATTTAGTAGACATGCTATGGACGATTGTCTTGTAATAAGTGTATCTGTGTCTGAAAATACTATAGTAGAGTGTCCTTTATGTGGAGATTGTATTAAAGATAAGGAATTTAAAAAGAGTTGTCTTAAATCTAATAGGTCACATAATGTCTGTATATCATGTTATAAATCATTATCTGAAACATATTATAAGAATGGTATAGGTTGTTTATACTGTGGAGATCCTAGAACAATAAATAAAGATACCAATACTCTAGATATTAACTTTAATGATGTAATACCTAGAAATAATATAATCGTTATTCAAAATAATGAAAGAACAGTAATCCGTGAATTAAGTATAACTGATATGATAGGATATATATGTGTTCCTGTTTTAACATTGACTCTACTACTGGCTATATATTGCTTTGGAAATCTAATATACTCTATAGGAGTAATAATTAGTCATAGTATTAAAGGAGAAGACCATCATCATTCCATGAATTTTTCAATTAAAAATAGTATTATTGGAATTTTCGGATGGCTGATTATAGGATACATATTTGCTACATCTGTATTATTATGTGACGCTATATATGTTAAATGTATTAAAAACTTGGTAACATATCCTAAAAATCATTGTATTAAATTTTTTAGATAATCTATAATCTACATAGTCCATTGTGATTAAAATTCATCTCACCTGCTTCAATTTCATCCTTATACCCCCTATGGTTACCTATATGTCTTGTTCCTGTTATAGAGTCAGTAAAATCATAACAAAAATGAGTATGACCACTTATAGCTGTTAAGTCAATACAATTAATAGGTAAATCATTGGCAAATAATGTTTTAAATTTCTCATCTCTCCACTTTGGAGAAGATGTTCCTTGTATAATTGTAGGATAATGTGTTATTAATATAGTTTTTCTATTTAAATCGATATTATCTTTTATCCATTTTTTTTCTTGTTCATTTATTGTGTTTAGATAATCTCTTTTTAAGGAGACTAGTTTGTTATTACTATCTCGATTTTTAATTCTATTCAGTAGATTTATATAGTTAGTATCACAGTTTTTGGGATAATATCCCCAAAGTGTGCATCCTAAAAAATCAATACCTTTATATGTTTCTTTGTTAGTATCTAACAATGTTATATTATGATATTTTTGGAAAAACATATTATATTTTTTTCGTAATTCTTCATATGATAACTTATCACTGTAATATTCATGATTTCCCAAAACACAGAATACTTTTTTCCAATTATTACTAACATAATCCATAAATAATTTATAACTAGGTAGATGTATCTGTCCTATGTCACCTGCTAATACTAATACATCACATTTAGGAGTAAAAATAGGTATAGATTTAAGGTATTCGAGATGAATATCAGAGTAAACTTGTATAATCATTAAAGTATATAAATAAACAAAGCTTTATATATTTTAATATCCTAATTTTTCGGCTTCAATAAATTCATCATTTTCATTTAAAATCCTAACTGGTTCTAATAAATCTATCAAAAATTTTGAAATAAAAGTTTTTAGATCCACAGGATGAATATTTCCAGATAATATATTTTTACATATATCATCATAATCTTCACACTCTATATTTCCACCATATTCTTGAGGTCTAAAAAATATTATTTTACCCCCTCTGTTTTTGATAATCTTATATATTACTTTACTAAAAAATTGAAATAAACCGGTATCTATCGATTTTTCAGGACAAAAAGCTTTCCCAATTTTCTTTTTTATTTGTTTAGCACTATCCATAAGATCAATTTTTGTATTAATTTCACTACTGCTCATTTTACCATTGTCACTGTCTTCATTAAATGACTTTATCATAGGATTCATTAGATGAATCCTTTTTTTATAATTAAGTAATGGTAAGTATTTATCAGCCATCATGAAAATTTTTCGCTGGTCTACACCTCCAAATTGGCAATCTACCTTAAGATACTCTTCATCTAAAACTTGTAGACCTGGATATAACAATGATGCCATTTTTGGATTTTTACTCTGTTTTACAACTTCTGCTCCAGCTTTAGTTGCATCTCTAAGAGATGTTTTAGACATAAGTCTATACATATCCATAGTATATTCAGGTGAAAGTTGAAATTCTGTGCCCCTGACAAAACGAATTCTTGTATCTAGAACATCCTTTTCTATTCCTAGTGCGGCGAGTGTTTCTTTTATCAACATTATATAATATTTAACTCTGTATTCTAGTTGTTCTTCGGTAGATTTAAGAGCATCCAAGTAGGCATGTAAATCAGCAAATAATATTGTAACTTGACAATTAGCATCTAGAAAATCTTTAATTTTAAGGAGAGGCATAAGATATCCTATATGCGGTTTACCAGTTGTAGCAGTTCCCCAATATAGACTTAAATCTCTTGTTTGGAGTGTTTCTTTTAAAGATTCATCTCCTATCCATTCTTCTAAATCTTTAGTAATAAGCTTATACTTATCTGTACTTTTCATGTGATTAAATATTAAAACACAGTTACTTTTAAATATTTATAGTAATTACTTAAATAGCTGTTATTATTAGATTATAAATGGGAAGTTATATAAATCGAGATGACCTTGAAAATATGGGTTCACGTATGGACAGAAAAGTTATAATATATATGACGTTAGCCTATACTTTTTTTGTTGCTTATTATTTTTTTAATAAACTAATTTAATAAGTTTATTATCTATTTAAAATTACTTGTATATATTTAATATAATAGATGAAAGTCGCGATTACCAGTCCTAAAATAGAAATGTTATATAATAATGGTGTTAGATTTAACACTATTTTATGGTATGATTTTTTCAAAAACTGCGGGTTTGATGTTAAGTTTGTTACTAACCAAGATATAGATCCAAAAGATCCTGTTCATAAAGACTATGTTTTTCTAAATTATATGAAACTCTGGAATACTGGTGGTTCAAAAGCAGCACTTAAAAACCAGTATAAAAAAAAGCATCCAGAACTATTTGATTTTGATGTAGTTTTTAATATAGGAATGTATGACCAACCCTACTTTGATGTGCTCAAAAAACATGGAGTAAAATTAATATATGTAATGCTAGGAAGCACCTATCATAATGATGTTCATAGTCTTATGGATGAAAGATTTGAAACTGGAAAACATACATTTTGTTTTGATGAGGTGTGGATAAGCCCTCATTTTAAATATTGTCAGGAATATTACAAAGTTAGATATAATACTGATAAAGTATTTATATGTCCTTACTTTTGGAGAGATGATTTATTTGTAAAAGAAAAGGTAATTGATAAAATATTGAAAGATACGAAAGAGCTTAAGGTAGCTATTGTAGAACCAAATATTGAACAGGCTAAAAATTGTTTAATACCTTTTGCTATATGTGAAAAGGCTGAAAAACATATCAAAAAAATAAAAGTATTTAATACAGTCAAATTCAAGGATTATAGTTTTTTCAAGTCACTTCTACTTAATACTGAGGCATGTAAAAAAGGTAAAGTTACTGTAGAAGGAAGACATCCACTTCCAATGATTTTATCTGAGTATTGTAATTGTGTTGTTTCATATGTAGAAGATTGTGATTTAAACTATGTAGCCTTAGAATGTTTTTATCTTGGTGTTCCACTTATTCACAATTCACCAATGTTAAAAGATTATGGTTACTATTATCCTAGACTCAATGTATCAAGGGGTGCTGAGCAAATCGTAAATGTAATCAATAATCACAATAGAGAAGAATATATAGAAAAGCATAAACCACTTATACAAAAATATTCTATTAATAATCCATGTTATATATCTTGGACAAAGGGTAGATTATCCGGAGATATAAATTTTGATTGTGATGTAGAGTAAATATTATAATTAATTATTATATTTATTCTAAATATTGATTTTTTTCAATTTTTTCTCTTAGACTATTAATTCCTTCAACAGGAATATTTAATTTATTTTTCTTTTTTGTTTCTTCAAGTAATTTAATAGCGGTTTCAGTATCACCTTTTTTTATAGCTTCGGCAATATCTTTATTTTCCTGTATAGCATCTAATAACTCTTTTGATTTTTCAGGATCGTCCATAGCATCAGGATTATTATCCATAATTTGTTTCATTACTTCTTCATTTGATAGTGTAGCATCTAATTTTTGAAGTTCTTCTTTGCTAATATCTTTTTCACCTAAATAGGCTTTTAATACTTGGGAATGAATTCTACCAAAATCATTGTTATTACCTTCTTTATTGTAAAATGTTACTACTTGATTTAAATCATTTTTATATTCTGATTCTCCACCTTCAATTCGTTTCATCTCCCGTGCATATGATTTATTATCTAGGTAATAAAATATTTTAAAAAGAACTCCAAAATCAATTACATTAAGGGTAAAAATAGTTGATATAAGCGTTGTGATTGAAGTAACCATTGCTAAATAAAAACGTTCATCTTTTAGTGCTTTAAAAATAATGATCAAGTTGGCAAAACCTCCTGCTATAGGTATAGAAGCAAGAAGAAACAATAATAGATATATCCAGTCTAATTCTTTTGTGTAATCAAACCAATTTATTTTAAATGTAAACATTTCAGAAAGATATTCAAAAAGATTGCTTATTACAAAGAAAAATATTTTAGGGTCAAGAAACTTTATAAAAATTAATGGAAGATTATTTAAGCATATATTCATTGTTGTATCATCTATCTTTTTTTCCATATCATTTAATTTTTCTAATTCACCACCTTTTAAGTTTTTAAGTTGAATTATATCTAGTATATCTTTGACCTCTTTATTAGATAGTATTTTCTTATATTTTTTACTTAGTTGTTTATATGCATTATTGACATTATTTTTAGCAAATACTTTAATAAAATCAGTTATATATCTAGATAATTCTGATAATTTTTCAATAATAACATCTTTGTTTTCATCAACAAATTGCTTATCATGTTGATTCATATTATTAGATATTATTGAAAGTAAAGTTGAATAATTATAGTTAGTTTCCATATTAATATATAAGAATATATATTTTTATTGTTAAAATTTAAAGTGTTAGTAATATTAGCAAAAAAATTATAGTTAATTATATTATATGGTTAAAACTATTTATGTAAGTAAAGTTATGTCTGATAAGGAAATATCAGACAAGGAGGGGGAGTATTTTAATCAAGATACATATCATACTATTTTAGATGAAGATACAGACGTTTATAGAAAAGAAGATGGAAAACTACTTCTTAAATTGCGAAAAAACTGCATAAATCAAGAAATATGTAAAAATGCTGTAGATTCTTTACGCGATGCCGCAAAAAAAAAGCATGAAAATAGAGGTGCTTCAGCAGGTGTTTTAGATAGAGATAAGATGGCTAATTATATAGGAGAATTCGTTAATCCTGGAAAATTTAGAACACGTTTTAAATCAAGTGTGAGCGGTAAATTTAGTAAACAAGCTACATCTAATTTATCACCATCTAATATAATAGGGTTTTATGATAAACCAGACAGGAATCTTAAAGGTAAAGGAGCTCCTTGTAGATTAACCGCCTTTAATAGAGATTATCCAGAATTATGGGAAAAAACATTACCATTTCTTAAAAGATGTGATGAAATGTTTAAAGAATTAACACCAGGTCCATATCAACTTCAATATAATAGGGCAAATGAGACATCTAATTTTGCTATAGAAGGAACAGCATTTTCAACAGTTACTATAAATTATTCATGGAGAACAGCTCTTCATAGAGATGCTGGTGATTTTCAAGATGGCTTTGGAAATCTTATTGTATTAGAAGATCATGAAAATCCTAATGAATATGAAGGATGTTATACAGGCTTTCCACAATATGGAGTAGCAGTAAACGTAAGACAAGGAGACTTTGTTGCTATGGATGTTCATGAATGGCACTGTAATACAGAATTTTATGCCTTAGATGAACAAGTAGGTGGTAAATGGAATAAAACTGAATTAAAAAATGGATGGTATTATAATAGATTATCAGTTGTATGTTATCTAAGAGAAAATATGCTTAGATGTAAAAATCTTAATACAAATAGAATTCAGTTACTAAATAGAAATAATAGTAAAAATCCTGTTTTCGCAATTACTAAGAAATATCCTCTAACAAATGATGTCACTCAGTTTATTAATATTAGTGAAGATCTTAGAGTTGAACTAGAGGAATTTATTATGAAAAATAGCACTGATAATGAATTATTTAATGAAGTTGTTTCTAATTATTTTGGATATACAGGGTATTACATAAATGACTTCATGGAAGAATTAGAAGATGAATTTATAGATACTTTTATTAGTGAACTAGGTATTTATTTGAGTTTAAACGATAATGTTGAAGGTGGTATATTAAAATTAGATAAATCTACAATAAATATTTTAGATAAAATCTCTTCGCAATTATAATTAATATAAAATCAAAAATTATATTAATTATGTCTAAAATAATATTAATCACAGGTGGTTCTGGATTTATTGGTTCTAATTTGAGCAGGAAACTGCTTAGAGACAAAAGTAATTTTGTTATCTGTTTGGATAATTTATATAGTAGTTCGATAGATAATATATTAGAACTCAAGAATAATCAAAATTTTTTATTTATAAATAAAGATGTCACAGATAAAAGTATATTATCGCTACCTTTTTCCCAAATAGATGAAATATATCATCTTGCGTGTCCAGCATCTCCTCCTTTATATCAAAAAGATCCTATCTTTACTCTTGATACTAATTATTTAGGAACAAAAAATGTTCTAGAAGTGGCAAGAAAATATAATAGTAAAATACTGTTAGCATCTACATCTGAAATATATGGTGATCCTATGGTTGATGAACAACATGAGAATTATTGGGGAAATGTTAATTCATATGGACCAAGATCTTGTTACGATGAAGGTAAAAGAGTTGCTGAAACATTGTTTAGAGAATATAGAATGAAATATAATCTGGAAACAAGAATAGTAAGAATATTTAATACTTATGGTCCATTTATGAATAAAAATGATGGAAGAGTAGTTAGTAATTTTATAAATCAAGCTCTTGAGGGAAAAATGATAACAATATATGGAAATGGTAAACAAACAAGATCATTATGTTATATTGATGATTTATTAGAAGGTATAACAATGCTTATGAAATCAGATATATCAGAACCTACTAATATAGGTAATCCAAATGAAATGACTATAAATGAATTAGCATGTAAAATTATTGAATTAACATCTAGTAAATCAAGTGTTATATTTATGAAGTTACCAGAAGATGATCCCCAAAAACGTAAACCAGTCATAAAAAAAGCAATAGAAAAATTAAACTGGTATCCTAAAGTAAGTCTAGAAGATGGACTTATAAAAACTATTAATTATTATAAATCAGTCTAGAAATTTTGTTTTGTTTTTATGTCTTACTTCTGGTATTTCATCATAGTTAAGATCAAAATACTGAAGACCACACATATCTAAAAAATTTTTATATATTTGTAACCCATTACCATAACTACTAAATTCAGGATGAAATTGTAATCCATATATTTTTTTATATTTATGTTTAATAGCATAAATAATTCCATTATTGTCTCTAGCTATACATTTAAAGAACATAGGTGTGCTTTCAATGTAATCATAATGGGCATTATACATATATTCTTCATTACCTAAACCTTTAAATAGTGGGTCCCATAATAATTTAATTTTTTTATGACCTGATACCATTTCTCCAAAACTGCATATTTTACTTTGATATGTTGCTGATATTATTTGATGTCCGAAACATATTCCTAATATGGGAACATTTAATTCTATTATAGGTAATATATTATCTAGAATTTTGTTTAGATATTGTTTCTGTCTCACTCTCAATTCGCTTCCTCCAAGTATTACACCTTTTATATCATGCTTATTTTTATCTAGAATATAGTTCATTTCATCTTTTTCATTTACAATTATACTATTAGATTCAGGACATATAGTATTTAAAATTCTTTTTATTTTATTTGTCCATGACACTTGTCCTATAGGTTTTTCCGAATTATTAATAATTATTATCATAGTTAATATATAAAATGAAAAAAATTAACAATTTTCTTTAAAAATACATAAAGATATATTTGATTATGATATCATAAAAATGAGTGTAAATACAGAAATCAGAGCCCAAGATGATTTTGATAATCATATAAATAGCGAATGGAAAAAAAATAATCCTATTCCAGACAAGTATCCTAGGTATACTAACTTTACATTTTTAAACGAAAAAATGGAAGACCTCATGAAAATCATGAGTAATGATGAAAAAAACACAATTATACATAGGATATATAATCTATACTTAAATCAGACTGAAGAGCAATTTAAGCAACATGTCATTGATATTATATCTAGATTTAATACCGCAAGCACTTCTCAAGAATTGATTGATATGTTACTTTCTGAAATTCCTAATGGTAGTTATTATCTCTTACATATTTGTTTTTCAGCCACGTGTAGAAATCCTAAATTTCAGATTCCACACTTTAATTTAGGAGGTTTAAGTTTACCTGATAAGACGTATTACACAGAAAAAGTAGATCTCAGACCAGACTTTGAAATTATGATAAAAAATATTTTTGAAGAACTATCCCTTGATACATCTAATATTAAAGATATTTGGGATATAGAAGCCTTTATCGCAGAAAAACATTATGATAAAGCGGAACAACGAGATCCACTCAAAACCTATCATCCCATGACCCTTAAACAATTTAAAATACTTACAGATGGTAAATTTGATAAATTAGATAGTATACTTCCTAAAAATATTTATGATATCACATTAAATAACGATGAACTACCAGGTAGAATAGTTGATTGTTTTAATAAATATAATTTGAATTCAATAAAAACATGGATAAGCTGGAAAGTAATAAATGGTTATATTTCAAGTAGTATTCATAAATGTTACGATATTCATTTTAATTTTTTCAAAAAGAAACTAAGTGGTATCAAAGCAGCAAGACCATTAGATGAACGGGCAGTTTTATTCACAAAGGGTTATTTAGGTGACGAATATAGTAAAATATACGTAAATGATTATGCGGATCCTGCTCTAAAGACAGATTTTCCTATTTTTGTA
>MDTG01269068.1_pt1 | contig 23944 bp, 19 predicted proteins | sample 811421 | NCBI WGS metagenome assembly MDTG01 (sample SAMN05326645, study PRJNA326480) | marine metagenome | isolation source: seawater | place: Pacific Ocean: South East | collected 2011
CATTCGATAATTGCGATGTAGTAAGCTTAGTTCAATCACCACCAGCCGGAGCCCAATTAGTATTGGGGACCTATACCATTGCGTTTGTAGCAGAAGATCCATCAGGCAATACAAGTAATTGTAGTTTTGAGTTGACTTTAGAAGAACTTGGCATCAATGACTATTTTGTCCAAGGGCTTAGCATATATCCAAATCCCGCAATAGATTTGGTTCAATTGAGTTCCAAATATGGGATTATAGAATCGATTGAATTATTTACTATTACCGGTAAAGTAATGAATCTTCAAACGAGCATTGCAAGCGACGGAGCCAATTTTAATGTAGCTGGCCTTCCAGCTGGTATTTACTTTATTCTCATAAATGATCAAGTGTCCAGAAAACTAATTGTGCAATAGGATTTGGTAATAAATATTTAGAAACTAAACACTAATCTTTCTAGCAAATGAAAAAAATTAATTTCCTCTTCGCTGTGTTCATTTCATGGACTATTACAGCTCAATTCCCGTGTGATGGCGGTTCCTCTTTCGGCTACCCCTGCGATGGCTATTTTATGCAATCCAAGTTGTTTTTGGCCCAAATGGATGCAGGCGATGGGAATGATTCTTGGGGGTGGACCGACCCGACTAGTGGAAAAGAATACGCGCTAGTTGGATTAGATAACGGCACGGCTTTTGTCGATATATCTGACCCAGTAAATATTGTTTATCTCGGTAAATTACCTACACACACCTCTCCTAGTATTTGGCGAGATATTAAAGTTTATAATAATTATGCCTTTATCGTAAGTGAAGCCGGAGGACACGGTATGCAGGTTTTTGATTTGACACGCTTGCGCAATGTTGCAAACCCCCCAGAAGTTTTCAACGAAGACGCACATTATAATGAATTTGGGAATGCACACAATATCGTTATTAATGAAGAAACTGGTTATGCATATGCGGTAGGGACAAGTACCTTTAGTGGCGGCGCACATTTTATAGACATCTCTGATCCTCTCAACCCCACTGCTGCTGGCGGATATTCAGGAAGTGGTTACACACACGATGCCCAAGTAGTGGTTTATGATGGGCCCGATCCTGATCATCAAGGAAGAGAGATCTATGTAGGTAGTAACGAAAATGAAGTAGTGATTGTAGACGTTACTAATAAAAATAATCCGCAACTCCTTTCAAATATAAATTATGGTAGCGTTGATTATACTCATCAAAGTTGGCTCACTGAAGATTTGAGCTACGTACTTATTGGAGATGAACTAGACGAAAATGCATTCGGGTTTAACACTCGTACCATAGTAGCTGATGTTTCTGATTTGGACGCTCCTTTTTACTTTTTTCAATATTTTGGCAATATTGCATCAATTGACCACAATGGTTATGTAAAAGGAAATAGATATTATCTTGCCAATTACAGCGGCGGAATGCGCGTTATCGATATTTCAAACATCGCTAATCAGGAAATGACTGAAATTGGTTATTTTGATACGTTTCCGGCTAACGACGATGTTAATTTTAACGGGACTTGGAGTGTTTATCCTTATTTTGAAAGTGGTAATATTGTTATTTCCGGTGAAGGGGGCTTTACACTGGTAAAATCCGAAAATTTTGGTTTGGACGATTTATCCATCGAACAATTTAAAATGAGTCCCAACCCAACGAAAGATTATCTAAACCTGAGGGCTAAGCATCATCCTATTTCACAAATTGTAATTCACAATATATTAGGACAGGAGGTGATGTCATTCAAGACTTTAGATAAACAAGATGTAAACTTGGATTTACGTCATTTGAATTCCGGTGTTTATTTGGTAACCATCAACAATCAGCAAAGTCAAAAGCTTGTAATCCAATAGATCTTGTGAAAAATCTTTAACAAGATATGAAGAGTGCTATAGATCTTTCAAAATTTCATAAATGGAAACTTCTAATCCTATGTTTTTTATTTTCATGCGGAGGAGATGATGATCGACCTATAGAAAATATTCCCGTTGAATTCCAGGGTAATTTAGCTTGGGTTGCAAGTTTTGGCGGTAGTGGTATAGACCAAGCGACAGCCGTCACGAGTACAAGTGACGGTGCGTTTATGGTTGTGGGCTCTACCTACAGCAATGATGGTCATTTTAATGGAATTAAAAATAGTACAGATGCAGACTTTTTCTTAATGCGTATTCAAAGCGATGGCACAGTTGATTGGACCAAGGTTTATGGTGGTGCAGACGATGAATTGGCCACGGGAATTACCAAAACTAATGATGGAGGATTCGTCCTATCGGGCTTCAGCAGAAGCGATAATTGCTTTATTGGAAGCAATGGTGGGTTTCACGATTATTATATTTTGAAAGTAGATGCTCAGGGCAACGAGATTTGGTGCAAGAACTTCGGATATCCTGGGAGTGACCAAGCCCAGAACGTTATAGAAACACGTGAAGGCGATTTAATGATCACAGGATTTTTTGACGTTTCAGCAAGTGAGGGTCAGGGCAATGAGGACCGCCATAGTTCAGGGACTCGCCATGGCGTTGGAGAATATTGGGGTATTAAACTCGATGCTGATGGACAATTCTTTTGGAAACGCTATTTCGGGGGTAGTAATAATGATCGAAGCTATAGTGTTACACAAGCCAGTGATGGGGGATATGTAATGATTGGGGCATCAGAAAGTGATGATTTTGATATAACAGACAGCCGCGGCAGTTATGATTACTGGGCCGTAAAAGTAAGTGACCAAGGAGCGTTACAATGGACCAAGTCGTTTGGAGGAACTGCTATCGACATCGCTTATGATATTGTTTTAACTCAAAATGGTAATTACTTGGTAGCGGGTGACGCGCGAAGTAATGATCTTGATGTTAGCACCAATATGGGTAACGCTGATGCCTGGCTTTTAGAAATAACTGATGAAGGGAATTTAGTTTGGGAAAAGAGCCTTGGGGGCAGTATGTTTGACTCAGCAAAGGATTTAATCCGCATGAGCAATGGTTTCTATTGCATCACCGGGTCCTCACGCAGTAATGACGGTGATTTAACGACTAATAATGGAGAAAATGATGCCTGGACCTTCGTCATTGATAGCTCGGGTAATATTCAATTTGAACAGTCTATCGGTGGTTCCTCTTTAGATTTTTCAACAGGCGTTTCCCAAGGACTTGATAGTTCGTTATTAATTGTTGGTAATACCGAAAGTAGTGACGGTGACATTCTACAAAATCAAGGATATAAAGATATTTTAGTTTACAAAATCAACTAAATAGATAACTATAAATCCAATCCTAAATAAATTTTAAACCTAACAAATGAGAATTCTTAAAAATAATACGAAAAAAGTAATATTCAGTTCATTATTCATAAGCTTAACCTTCATAATTGGTTGTAATGACAATGATGACTCTCCAGTGACCGAGGTAAGTCCCACTTTTAATTTTACCCATAATTGGGACGGCGAACCAATTCAAAATTCAGATTACGAAAATACTACTTATGTTAACGAAAACGGTGAATCTTTGACCCTGTCTAAGTTGGTTTATCTGATCTCGGACATTACTTTCCGAGATGCGGAGGGCAATACATTCAGTGCTGGTGATTATAATTTGGTAGATGCACGCCAAGAGATGAACTTGACCTTCACTCCCGATGTTTCGATTCAGGAAGGCACTTATAATATCTCCTTTACATTTGGATTTAATGATGAAGATAATGCTGGAGATTATCAAGATTTGAATACTGCCGATGGCGGCGTTTGGGTTGTCCCCATGATGCTCGGTGGGGGTTACCACTACATGAAACTTGAGGGGAAGTATACAAACGTAGAGACCATTCCAGAATCTGAAGTCGGTTTTGCTTATCATACCATCCGAGCCAATGACAACAGTACTGATCCCATTACTCTCCAAGACACATCTTTTATAGTAGATTTAGGCGAGGTAATCGTTTCTGATGGGACAGAAATTGAAATTCAAATGAATGTAGCTGAGTGGTTCAAGAACCCAAATACATGGAATCTATACGAGCTCTATATGATGCTAATGCCTAATTTTCAAGCTCAAATTCTCATGAGTCAAAATGGACAATCAGGCGCATTCTCAAAAGGATAAAAAAAGAGCTGATTATTGAAATAAGTATTGCTAAATAATTTAAAAGAAATAAGCTTAATTGGATCTTTAATGGTCTTTAATGTTGCTTGCAGTGGTGATGGGGAATCCCCATATATGGCGACCCCAGCAAGTCTAGACATTCCAGACTTTTTCGCGAGTTCTATTTTACCTCCTCAAATTCCCGACGACAATCCAATGACTGTTGAGGGAATAGAGTTAGGGAAAACCCTTTTTTACGATCCAATTCTTTCGGCAAACAATACTCAAGCTTGCGCCAGCTGTCATGTACCTAATCAAGCGTTTTCAGACCCCAACCCATTTAGTGTAGGGATTGACGGCTCCCTAGGAACCCGAAATTCCATGCCACTCTTTAATCTTGCCTGGCATGATCGGGGGCCATTGAATTGGGATGGAAGTGCAATAGACTTAGAAGAGCAAATTTTTGAGCCAGTAACCAATCCTATGGAGATGGCTAATACCTGGCCTGGAGCTGTGCAATCACTTCAAAATTCAGGTATCTATCCTGAATTGTTTGATGCAGCGTTTGGAACCACTAAAATTGATTCTGTCATGGTTTCCAAAGCTATTGCCCAGTTTGTTAGATCAATAATAAGCGGAAATTCAAAATTTGATCGCTATTTGGCGGGTATTGAAGATTTGAGTCCTGAAGAAACACGAGGTTTAAATATATTTTTGGACGAAACCCGTGGAGACTGTTTTCATTGTCACGGTAATCCCTCCAATCCTCTATGGACTGATAATCGATTTCACAATAATGGTTTAGATGCATTTTTTACAGACCGTGGTTTAGGAGCCGTTACCGGAGATCCTCGCGACGATGGACTATTTAGAACTCCTTCACTCCGAAACCTTTCGTTCACGGCACCATACATGCACGATGGACGATTCAATACCTTGGATGAAGTAATTGATCATTACAGTGAAGGCCTTGTGTATTCCGAAACAATCTCCCCCTTAATGAAAAGTGTAGCAGAAGGAGGGGTACAACTTACCGTGCAAGAAAAATTAGATTTAAAAGCATTTTTACTAAGTCTTTCGGATCCCTCATTCATTATTGATCCCAAATACCAATAAAGACAATTAGACATTGAATTTCTCTATTTTGGAATAATTTTAAATTGTGGGGTCCCCTATGGCCAAACAAGTGATTTGCCATATATTTGCGTTACTTTAGAATGATCCGATTGCAATGATTACAGTAACTGAACATGCTAAATTACAAATCGCTCAGCTCATGCTGACGGATGGTTTTGATCCAGGTTCGGACTATGTTCGAGTGGGTGTAAAAAGTGGTGGTTGCTCTGGGTTGTCTTACGACTTAAAATTCGATAAAAACTTTAAAAAAGAGGATCAAGTTTTTGAGAATAATGAAGTGAGAATTGTTGTAGACAAAAAAAGCTTATTATACTTAGTTGGTACAACTCTTGAATACAGCGGAGGACTTAATGGTAAGGGTTTTGTTTTTAATAATCCCAATGCCAGTCGTACTTGTGGTTGCGGAGAAAGTTTTGCCTTGTAAGGACATTTATAGTTATGGGGAAATTTACAGAAGATGATTTAAAAAAGGAACTCGAAACTAAGGAGTATGAGTATGGGTTTTATACTGATATTGAATCCGAAACTTTTCCTGTTGGATTGAGCGAAAAAATTATTCGAGCTATTTCAGAAAAAAAGGAGGAACCAGATTGGATGACTGAATGGCGATTGGAGGCTTTCAAAATATGGCAGAATATGACTGAGCCAGATTGGGCCAACGTTCATTACAAAAAGCCAGACTTTCAAAATATTTCTTATTATTCCGCGCCTTCAAAAAAGGCCAAATATGATAGTATTGACGAGGTAGATCCTGAGTTATTAGAGACTTTTAATAAACTCGGTGTTTCGCTAGACGAACAAAAAAAATTAGCTGGAGTAGCAGTGGATATTGTTATGGATTCTGTCTCAGTTGCTACGACCTTTAGAGACACCTTGGCAGAGAAAGGTATTATATTTTGTTCCATATCTGAAGCGATAAAAGAGCATCCTGAATTGGTGCAACAGTATATTGGCAGTGTAGTACCTCAAAAAGATAATTATTATGCTGCTCTGAATAGTGCCGTATTTAGTGATGGGTCCTTTTGTTACATCCCAAAGGGGGTTCGATGTCCAATGGAACTTTCCACTTATTTTAGAATAAATCAAGCCGGTACGGGTCAGTTTGAGCGGACTTTAGTGATTGCAGACAAAGATAGCTATGTAAGTTATCTTGAAGGTTGCACGGCACCACAGCGTGATGAAAATCAATTGCATGCTGCCGTAGTAGAACTAGTTGCTTTAGACAATGCTGAAATCAAATATTCGACTGTACAGAATTGGTTCCCTGGAGATAAAAATGGTAAAGGCGGGGTTTTTAATTTTGTTACAAAAAGAGGCCTTTGCGAAAAAGGAGCTAAAATTTCGTGGACTCAGGTCGAAACTGGAAGTGCCGTAACATGGAAATATCCTAGTTGTATTCTGAAAGGAGACAATTCTATTGGAGAATTTTACTCAATAGCTTTAACTAATAATTTTCAGCAAGCCGATACAGGCACAAAGATGATCCATATTGGAAAAAATACTAGAAGTACAATTATTTCGAAGGGTATCTCTGCCGGAAAATCTCAAAATAGCTATAGAGGTTTAGTAAAAATCAATACACGCGCTTCAAACGCTCGCAATTTCTCTCAATGTGATTCATTATTAATGGGTAATTTGTGTGGGGCGCATACATTTCCGTATATAGAGGTCGATAATGAAACTGCACAAGTCGAACATGAAGCAACTACCAGTAAAATCGGTGAAGATCAGATATTTTACTGTAACCAACGTGGAATCGATACCGAAAAAGCTATTGCCTTAATTGTCAATGGTTTCAGTAAAGAAGTCCTAAATAAACTTCCAATGGAATTTGCTGTTGAAGCACAAAAATTATTGGAAATAAGTCTTGAAGGTTCTGTTGGATAATTTTCCCTCTAACATGAATTAATGTTAAATTTAAATGATCATGGAAAATAAATTAATTTTAGGATTGGCACTCAGTATAGCAGTAATAGCAACTAGTTGTCAAGATGTTGAGAAGAAAAAAGTGAAACAAGAAGGAGCTGTTATAGAAAATAATGGTGCCCAAATTTCTGGTGAATATTATTATTCCGATGAAGGTGCTGTCCTTAAAGGGTCCTCTTTTATATATGCTGTTGCTATGGACGAGAGGGCAAAAGAACTAGGCGCTCGAGTAGCAAAGGTAAAAAATGACATTTATGATATGGTTCCTGTTGTGGTACGCGGGACCGTTAAAAGAAATCCTGCTTTGAAAGAGGGTCAAGAGGTTTGGGAGCAATTGCTCACAATCAAAGAAATATTGAGCGTGGGTAATGCCCCTGCAGAAGTCGATATAAAAATACGAGAAGAAAAAAAAGCAAATGCTAGCAATTAAAAATCTCCACGCTGGAGTTGAAGATAAGAATATTTTAAAAGGAATCAATCTGGATGTTAATCCAGGTGAAATACATGCTATTATGGGTCCAAATGGTGCAGGAAAGAGCACCTTTGCCTCCATCATTGCCGGAAAAGAAGACTTTCAGGTAACAAAGGGAGAAATATTACTCGATGGAGAGAATTTGGCAGATTTAGCAGCTGAAGAGAGAGCTCATAAAGGCGTATTTCTGTCTTTTCAATACCCCGTTGAAATTCCTGGTGTTACCGTTACAAATTTTATTAAAACCGCTATTAATCAAACTCGAAAAGCAAAAGGGCTTGATGACATGCCCGCTGGGGAGATGCTAAAAAAAATAAAAGAAATCTCTCGTCTTTTAGACATTGATCGTAAATTTTTATCGCGTTCGCTCAACGAAGGATTTTCCGGAGGAGAGAAAAAACGTAATGAAATTTTCCAAATGGCCATGCTCGACCCTAAATTAGCCATCTTGGATGAAACAGATTCCGGACTTGATATTGATGCCCTTAAGATTGTCGCAAATGGCGTAAATAAGCTACGAAATAATGAAAACGCCGTGATTGTTATTACTCATTATCAAAGACTCCTTGATTATATTGTCCCTGATTTTGTACATGTATTGATGGATGGAAAAATAGTGAAGTCAGGTAGTAAAGAGCTCGCATTAGAATTGGAGTCTAAAGGGTATGATTGGATCAAAGAAGAAACTGATTGACCAATGGAATTAAAAGAAAAGTTCATTTCCTCATTTATGGCCGTGGATGATTTCATCGACAGCCATGGCCCCATTTACGATATTCGTAATGCGGCAATAAAGTCTTTTGAAACCAAAGGGTTTCCAACTAAGAAATCGGAAGCTTGGAAATACACCTCCTTAAAAACATTACTAAATAAAGACCTCAGCATTTTTCCAAAAAAACAAGAGGCCCTAGAATTCAAAGAAGTACGCAAGTATTTTTTACATGATATTGATACTTACAAAATTGTTTTTATCGATGGTAAATACAGTTCATTTCTGTCTCAAACGACACATGATGGAGTCGATATCTGTTTGCTTTCAGCTGCCCTGAGTAAAGATAAATACCGCCCAATTATTGAGAATTACTTCAATAGCGTGGCGACTGATGATGGTATGATAAGTCTGAATACTGCGTTTGCTCGTGAAGGTGCTTACATCTATATTCCAAAAAATAAGGAAGTCGAGAAGCCAGTTGAAATATTGAATTTCTATACAGGGGTAGAAACAGATATTTTGCTTCAGCCGCGAAACCTAATTGTGATTGAGGACAATGCGCATGTCCAAATTATTGAGCGTCATCAGTCACTTTCTGAGAATACAGTTTTGACCAACTCAGTAACCGAAATTTTCTTAGGCCCACGTGCCCAAGTTGATTCATATAAAATTCAAAATGACCATCACAAGGCTTCGCTCATTGACAATACCTTTATCAAACAAGAGCGGGGCTCAACAGCATCAGTACACACATTCTCTTTCGGTGGTAAATTGACCCGAAATAATCTGAGTTTTTATCAACACGGAGAATATGCCTCATCTGTTATGAATGGTATCACCTTGATCGAAGAAGCACAACATGTAGATCACAATACACTAGTACACCATATCGCACCTAATTGTACGAGTCATCAAGATTATAAAGGCGTCTATGATGACAAAGCTGTGGGTGTGTTTAATGGCAAGATTTTCGTGGAAAAAGAAGCCCAAAAACTTGATGCTTTTCAACAAAATAATAATATTTTAATCAGCGACAAAGCCACAATTAATTCAAAACCTCAACTGGAGATTTTTGCTGATGATGTCAAGTGCTCCCATGGATGTACTATTGGCCAACTCGATCAAGAGGCTTTATTTTACATGCGATCAAGAGGGATAGCTGAAAAAGAAGCCAAGGCTCTATTGATGTATGCTTTTGCCAATAATGTTTTGGAAAGTGTACGCATCCCTGAACTAAAAAAAAGAATCAATAAATTGATTGCACTTAAAATGAATGTGCATATCGGATTTGACTTATAAACCCGTGGGCTTCTCAATTGAACAAATACGGGCTGATTTTCCAATATTGCGAAGGCAAGTAAACGGTAAACCCCTGATTTATTTTGACAATGCTGCAACTAGTCAAAAACCACAGAAAGTCATCGATGCTCTAGTTCACTACTATAGCAATTTAAACGCAAATATACATCGAGGTGTTCACGCGCTGTCTCAAGAAGCGACCGAGTCCTATGAGGCCGCTCGCGATTTAATAAAGACTTTTTTCAACGCTAAGCAACGTGAGGAAATAATTTTTACCTCAGGGACAACACATAGTATCAATTTAGTGGCTCATGGATATCGGAGTATATTAAAAGAAGGAGATGAAATCATCGTCGGACAGGCTGAACATCATTCGAATATTGTCCCATGGCAAATGGCCTGTGATTTAACAGGCGCTATTTTAAGAGTCCTTCCGATTGACCAGAATGGTGAGCTAAAGTTGGATGATTTCAAAACTATTCTTAATACTAGAACAAAATTAGTGGTAGTCAACCAAGTATCTAATGCCTTGGGTACGATCAACCCTATCAAAAAAATTATAGATTTAGCGCACAAACAGGGGGCAAATGTTTTGATTGACGGGGCACAGGCCAGTAGCCATATAAAGATAGATTTACAAGCGTTAGGCGTAGATTATTATACTACTTCAGCCCATAAAATGTGCGGTCCTACAGGCGTTGGTATACTTTATGGGAAAAAGCAATTACTCGAATCACTTCCAGCATATCAAGGGGGAGGAGAAATGATCAAAGAAGTATATTTTGAAGGTACCACCTATGCTAGTTTGCCTCACAAATTCGAAGCTGGTACCCCAAATATTGCTGGAGGAATTGGATTTGGTGCCGCCATTACATATTTAAATAATATTGGTTTAGATATTATCGCTGAATATGAGTACGAGCTCCTGATACATGCCACAAACGGTCTTAAACAAATCGATGACTTAGTTATTTATGGGGATGTTCCCAACAAAACAGCTGTTGTTTCTTTCAATATCAAAGGCATACACCCCTATGATATAGGCACCCTCTTAGATCAGATGGGGATTGCAGTGCGCACAGGACAACATTGTGCTCAACCAGTCATGGATTTTTATGGTATTCCGGGGACTGTTCGTGCATCTTTTGCATTTTATAATACAAAGGAAGAAATTGACATACTAATTGGAGGCGTCCGAAGAGCGATAGGCATGCTAATGTGATTTTTTGAAAATGATACAATTTGTGCATAATAATAAAACCCCCAACCCAAAGAGAATAAATATTCTTGGAGCTTCTATAATATTTATAACTCTATACGGCTGTATTGGATCAAAAGTTACTAAGAATAGAACTGAGCGCAATTCTAAAACTCTTTACAATGTTATTGCTCTTAATCAAAAATCAGTCGCTGAACCTCAACCTACCCTAAATTGGGATTTCAGTCAGAACCGCATCACAGGAAGCGCTGGCTGTAATAAGTATAGTTGCGACTTAGTCATTAACCAAAGTAATTTAAACGCCTTATTAGTGGACTCCATTATTACCACAAAAATATATTGCAATAGTCAAGTCATGGCCACAGAGTATTTATTTCTCGACAATTTAAAAAAAGCCAAACGATGGGTGCAAAATAGAGATACTCTATTTTTGTCTAATGCAGAAGGTCAATCAATTCTGGTTGCGGTAAAAACTTAATCTCAATGAACACACAAACACAAAATGAAATTATTGATGAGTTTGCCTTGTTTGACGACTGGCTAGATAAATACGAACATCTAATTAGTTTAGGTAAATCGCTCCCTTTAATCGCAGATGAATATAAAACTGATGAATTTTTGATTAAAGGATGTCAAAGTAAGGTTTGGCTTCATGCCGATCAGAAAGAAGGGTATATTTATTATTCTGCAGACAGTGACGCCCTCATTACCAAAGGAATTGCCAGTGTATTGATACGTGCTTTTTCTGGTCTTCCAGCCGAAAACATTGTCACAGCACCGACGGACTTTATCCAAGAAATCGGCTTGAGCGATCACCTATCGCCAACCCGGGCCAATGGACTGGTTTCGATGATCAAACAAATGAAACTTTATGCCTCGGCATTTACCGCGCAAAATAATGTATAAGCTATTATGATTCAATCCATGAATACAGAAGAATTGGGCGATAAAATCGTCAAAGTACTCAAAACTATTTATGATCCTGAGATTCCTGTAGATATTTATGAACTGGGATTAATCTATGATGTTTTAGTCAATGAAGATGCTGAGGTCAAAATTTTGATGACTTTGACTACCCCGAATTGTCCAGTTGCTGAAACACTTCCTTTAGAAGTTGAAGAGAAAATAAAAAGTATTTCAATAGTCACAGATGCTGAAGTTGAAATTACTTTTGATCCCCCATGGAGTCAGGAGTTGATGAGTGAGGAAGCTAAATTAGCCCTTGGAATGTTATGAGTCAAGAACCAATCGTAAATAGAGTGGCTAATAGTCCGCTGATCAATCTTGACTTGACTAAGATGCTCCCTCAATTTACAGTAATACATTTGGATTTAGCTCAATTCCTAGATCAAGGTCTAGTATTACGTGAGCAACATTTTCGTAATAAACTCAAATTCTTAGATCGTAAAACCTTCAAAGGATCCTATGTACGCATTTATTGTAGTACTGAGGCCATTATCCCTGCTTGGACGAATACATTAATTGCGGCTCATTTAGCAAATGAGGTAAAAAAAATAGTAACAGCTTCTCCGTCTGAATTTGAACTAATATTGTGGATGGATCACATTGCTGAAATGAATCTTGATTCATTTCGCGATCGTCTGGTATTAATTAAAGGCTGTGGCGAGGGCGAAGTCCCACCAAGTGCCCAAACTTTTTTGGTACAACGTTTGACTAAAATTGTAAAAAAATTAATGTTTGGAGAGGCGTGCTCTTTTGTCCCTTTGTATAAAAGCAAATAAATGAACTTAATCGATTCGCAAAAGACTGCCTTTCAACAAATACTTTATGCTGCAAGTCTGTTTTGTTTCTATTTAATGCTTTTAAAATCAGGCAGTAGCAAATTTTGGGCACAAGAGACAAAAATCGAAGAGAGTAATCACTGGACAGAGAGTGCGATGACCACTCTATTGTTCAACCAAGCTGCCTTTAACAATGAATGGCAAGGTGGAGGGGTCAGCAATATTTCTGGTAATATCAATTTGACTTATAATCTGAATTATAGTAATAATGGCGTCAATTGGGATACCAAAGTGACAGCAGAATACGGGGCAGCTAAAATACAAAATCAAGACAATCTCCAAAAAACAAATGACCGGGTGGAGGTCATCTCCGTATTGGGGAAAAAAATAAAAAATAGTCCTTGGTTTTACTCCGGACTTTTCAACTTTAAAACGCAATTTGATTCTGGTTTTGAGGTCACTGAGCGCACCGAAGTGATGAATGGAGTTACGGTTAAAATCAGTGGAGATGCCAGGAATTCAAAATTTTTCTCCCCAGCTTATTTTTTAGCAGGACCAGGTATCTTGTGGAAAAAAAACGATGACCTCAAGCTAAATATGGCTCCGTCAACAGCTAAATTAATATTGGTATCTAGTATGTTCACGAACCCCAATGATCCTCGAAACCGACTGGACAATAGTGGAAAGTATTTCGGTGTGGAATCAGGGAAAACCATGCGCTCAGAACTAGGACTCGCGCTAAATGGATATGCCAAAGTGTTCTTATTACCGAATGTGGAACTTGAAAATATTTTGGGGCTTTACTCCAACTATTTGGACAAGCCAAAAAACATTGATATCGATTATACGGCTAATTTAACAATGCGAGTAAATAATTTAATAACTACGAATATTGCTTTACAAGCGATTTACGACGACAATGCGGTTAAAGGCTTTCAAATTCGTCAAGCGTTGGGCATTGGAGTGACTTATAAGCTTAAATAAAGGCCTTAAATTGGTCAATGCGACCATCCAGGATAATTCAAACTACTCCTGTTAATACCGTCGATCATTCATAAAATACCTCTGGGTATAGGAACTTATTGTAAGGAAATCTTGTGACATGGATTTCACGCACTTTTTCGTAAAGTACTTTTCTGAATTGAATTAAATTCTCTTTTTCCAAAGCAGAAATGAATAAGGCATCGCCATTTGTTCTTGCCATCCAAGTCCGTTTCCACTCCTCAATAGTGTTATGTTTTGTTGTTTTCTCTTTGGCTAAATCCTCTGGATCCCATGGCTCAGGTTCATAAGCATCAATCTTATTGAAAACCATATGTATTGGTTTATCGTTGCTGTCGATCTCATCCAAAATCAGATTAACAGAATCCACGTGATCCTCAAACGAATCATGCGCAATATCTACGACATGTACGAGTAAATCAGCCTCACGTACCTCATCAAGAGTGCTTTTAAAAGACTCCACCAACTGGGTCGGTAATTTACGGATGAATCCAACCGTATCGCTCAATAGAAAAGGGAGATTGCCGATAACTACTTTACGGACTGTAGTATCTAGAGTGGCGAAAAGTTTATTTTCTGCAAATACCTCACTTTTACTGATAACATTCATTAAAGTAGACTTACCGACGTTGGTATACCCTACCAAGGCAACCCGGACTAAAGAGCCTCTATTGCCTCGCTGAACCCTCATCTGGCGGTCAATTGACTTGATTTTTTTTTTCAATAGTGCAATGCGGTCACGTACAATTCGACGGTCAGTTTCAATTTCTGTTTCTCCAGGGCCACGCATACCAATACCGCCTCGTTGTCTCTCTAAGTGGGTCCACATTCCTGCAAGTCTTGGTAACAAATACTCGTATTGTGCCAATTCAACCTGAGTTCGGGCATAAGAAGAAGTGGCTCTTTGTGCAAAAATATCTAAGATTAGATTTGTACGATCAATTATCTTTACTTGCAATATTTTTTCAATATTTTTCTGCTGTGCTGGACTCAATTCATCATCAAAAATCGCAGTACTAACATCATTTTGGTCGATAAAGTCTTTAACCTTCTTCATTTTTCCTGTCCCAATAAAAGTTTTGGGATTTGGCACATCAAGTTTTTGAGTGAAACGACAGACAACATTACCTCCAGCGGTATAGGCTAAAAAGGCCAATTCATCTAGGTACTCTTTAGACTTGACCTGGTTTTGCATTTTAGTAATAAGACCAATCAGAATGACCTTTTCGTAAATTGATTTTTGTTTCTCTATCATAACCTTTATTGCGGAGCAAATGTACGAAACAAATGAAGTAGAGATGGACCATAAAATAAGCTTTGTCCAAATTCAATACTATTTGTCTAAAATTAACTCAATCCTTAAATATCTAGACGAAATTGACTATTTTCGTCACTATAACCACCAATCATTTTTACAATGAATACATCTTCGTCTCTTCGTTGGAAGAATTCACTATTAGCTTTTGCCTTAACTTTTGCACTGAGCCTATTTACCCAGGCTCAAAATGTCGATTGCTCTGCAGGTCCGGTGAATACAACTTATTGCTATGACAATAATGATAATACTCAGTTCGCCTTCCAAAGTAATTCCGGCTTACCTTTAATTGTTTATTTCAATGCTGGACAAGTCGAAAATAGTTTTGATGAAGTCATCATTTTAGATTCTGATGGAGTTACTGATCTCAATGCATCCACGCCTTACGGAAATAATGGTGATCTCACAGGATTAACCTATACATCTTCGGGAGACAGCCTAACGGTCATCATTCAATCCGACGGCAGTATCAGTTGCCAAGGTAATGGCTTTACTCCATGGGATTTTGATGTTTATTGTAGTACTTGTACCAATCCAACTGTACTTTTTGACACGGTGGGCGACTGCGAGACGAATAATCAATTCTTTGTCGAAGCTGATTTTACAGACATGGGGACAGGGTTGTCCTATTTAGTGACAGACAACCAAGGTGGTCCTCCGCAGACTATTACTTCTTTAGGAACCTATTCTTTTGGTCCTTATCCATCGCTGACTAATGTAATTCTGACGGTGGTAAATGATAGCGACCCCAATTGCATATTAGAAAGCTCAAACCTAACATTTTTTTGTATTGCTGAAGGCAATTGCTCTCTGCTTGATGCAGGGGAGGATATATCTACAGAGTGCTCCGGGCCCTGTGTGAATTTGGAGGCTGAGCTTTTGGGTATTCCTGGACAAGGAACAACTTCTTATCAAATCCAAGGACCATTTTGTGACTTACCCCCATTAACAGGAGGAGCTCCCACAAATTTGTTAATTGACGATCTTTGGAGTCAAGTTATCTCTGTAGGTTTTGATTTCGAGTATTTCGGAAACACTTACGACCAGCTAGTCATGGGAGCCAATGGGCAAATCAGTTTTGATATTTCCTTGGCCGATCAATACAATGGCTGGTCTATTGATCCAACAGACTTGATACCAAATAGTCAACCTAACTTTCCCCTAAATACTATTTTCGGAGCTTTCCACGATCTCAATCCAGCGATTGATCCAGATCCAACGCGAATGAATTATTTTGTAACTGGAGATGCTCCCTACCGCATTTTTGTAATGAATGTCTTCGAAATGCCTCATTTTGGTTCGAGTTGTGCTGGTTATTTCACCACTCAACAAATATTACTTTATGAATCTCTGAATGTGATTGATATCAATCTCGTCGACAAACCGGCCTGTCCAGATTGGAATGACGGTCTGGCAGCCGTCGGACTTATGGGAAATAACCTTGGGGAGTATAGTGTACCCCTTACTCGTAACACTGGATTTTGGGAGGCCGCCAATGAAACCTGGAGATTTGTTCCAGATGGTGCGCCTAGTACAAGTTTTTCTTTTGAATGGCGTGATGATGTTGGTGACGTCATCGGTACTGATTTGGCTATCACTGTTTGCCCACAAATAGAGACAACTTACACTGCTGTTTCTATCTATGAAAGTCCAAGTGGAGTAACAGAGACTATAACTGATGATGTTGTGGTCACCCCATCTTCGAATGCAGGATTCACAGTAAACCTTGGCCCAGACCAAGTAGTTTGTGATACCCCCAGCGTGACCTTATCTCCCGAACTGGAGGGAATTTCTGCTGGCGAAGCTAGCTTCCTTTGGAATACTGGTGAAACTACTCAGAATATCGAAGTGACTAGTTCAGGAACCTACACAGTTGAAATCGAAGGTAATGGTTGTACGGTTGTCGCCAACGTTGAAGTGATCTTTTTAACTAGTCCATGTACTATCGAACCTCAGTGCGAAGACATTGATTTTCAAGAAACTTTTGGTTCAGGAACAGGATTGTCCTGTAACCTGAATGGTGCCAGTACAACCTATACATGTGGCACTGGCGGACAAATCGAAGACGGTGAATACGCCATTAGCAACACCACAGACGGATTAAATACTGGATGGCATCAAAATATGGAAGACCATACTGAAGGAGACACTAATGGCAGAATGTTCCTTGTGAATGCCGATATCCCGGTGGGAGAATTTTATCGCAGAACAATAGCATTAAACGCAGATACCGACTATTCATTCAGCGCTTGGATCACTACCGTCTACGATACTGACAGTTTCATTTGTCAAGGAAACAGTGTGCCGTCTAATGTAAGATTCCGAATTGAAGATATGATGGGCAATATATTGGAAGAAACTGTAACTGGAGATATACTTAATGGCCCAGATCCGAATTGGCAGGAGTTCTTTATTTTCTTCAATACTGGTGCTAGCAGCGATATTCAACTCGTATTGATTAACAATGCTCCTGGTGGTTGTGGCAACGACTTGGCGATTGACGACATTACTTTATCTTATCAGAATAGCACCCCAGATATTCTTACACCAGACGATCTTGGAGCTTGTGACACAACAGGAACCGGTCAAGGTATATTTGATTTGAATACAGTAATTCCTGAAGTATTGAATGGTCAAGCCCCGAGTAACTTTAACATTACTTTCCACCGGAATCAATTGGATGCGGAAATTAATTTAAATGCTATCGATCTCACCAATGAATATTCGAATATCACAAACCCAGAAACTATTTTTATCCGTGTGGAAAAAGCCACAGAACCAACTTGTTTTGGAATAGTCGATTTTGATATTGTAGTAAATCCAGCAGTGAACTTCGATATTGGTATTCCCTCTATAGTTAGTGTTTGTGATGGCGACCCATTTCCAGAATTGGACGCTACTCCCCAGAATCCAGATATTGATTTAAATTTTATATCCTATTCCTGGACTGATGCACAAGGGGCAATTTTAAGCACAAATCCTGTCTTCATGCCAATGGCAGAAGGAGGCTATTCGTTAACCGTTGCCTTAGAACCATGCGATGCTACTACTATTGAATTTGTGGCACTTCGTTTCGATCAACCTGAGATCGATTTAGGTCCAGACACTTGTGCTGGCTCCAATACCCTTTTGAATGCAACACCAAGTAACTATGCCCTAGAAGATGTAAGTTTTACTTGGCTTTTAGACGGAGAAGAAATTCCTGGCGCTGATCAGGCTACCTTCAATCCAACCTCGCAAGGAGACTATACCGCTATAGTGAGTGTGGGTGGCTGTGCCGCTGAGCAAACTATAACAATAGGTCCGGAATTGAATCTTAGCCTCACCGAAGAATGCGTGCCTGATGCCGGCACATTGAAGCAAGCGCTCGTAGCGACAAGCGAAAGTGGTGCTGGAAACTTCCAATGGTCTGAAAATGACAGTAACATTCCAGGTGCTACTAGTAGCACCTTGATCATTGATTGGGGTGCGCAAAGCAATGGAGATGTCCGCACCTTTACCGTGACCCTTTCGGAAGCAAATTGTAGTACTAGTGAAACCCTTACCGTGACTCAGTTCAATTGTGTTATTCCAGAGGGGATTTCACCCAATGGAGATGGACTAAACGATTGTTTCGATTTGGCATTTATAGCGGACCGCTTTGGAGCCTTCAGCGTGGATATTTACAATCGATACGGCAGCAATATTTTTAGTCAAAATAACTACACCAATGAATTCTGTGGTGTTGATAATGAAGGCAGCGACCTTATTACCGGGACGTATTATTACATCATAAAATTCGCTGAGCCGAACACCGAATACGGAGAGCTCGTAACGGGTTGGGTTTACGTCAATCAAAAGGTCAACTAATCAATTTTCAAACTGAAATAACAACCAAGCATAATGAAAAAATTAGCCATCGTAATACTCCTGGTCAGCCTTAACGCTTCGGCGCAGCAAGATCCGCAGTACACCCAATACATGTATAATATGAATGTGGTGAACCCGGCATACGCTGGACTGAAAGAGTCCTTGTCAGTAACAACCCTATATCGCAAACAATGGTCTGGACTCGATGGGGCACCCACAACTTTTACATTCTCTGGTCATTCTCCTGTAAACGATAAAGTCGGGCTAGGTCTCTCTGCCATTAAAGACCAACTGGGGCCAGTAAAAGAAACCAACGTCTTTATCGATTTCTCTTACACCTTAAAAATGAGCGAGCGTACAAAATTAGCTTTAGGTCTTAAAGCAGGAGCCACTTTCCACGATGTGGGATTGAGCGATTTAGATATACAACAACCGGGGGATCCATTTTTTGCTAATGACATTAACAATACCTATCCCAATGTTGGAGCTGGAGCGTTTCTCTATGGCGACAATTACTACTTTGGATTATCGGTGCCAAATATGCTCAATAGTGTACATTTAGATGAAAATGGACTGCAATATGGTAGTGAAGTCAACCACTACTTTGTCACAGCCGGATACGTATTCCAGGTAGCCGAGGAAATTAAATTGAAGCCTTCGACAATGATAAAATCTGCCTTTGGTGCTCCAACATCAGTTGATTTGAATATTAATGCACTCTTCATGGAGAAATTTGAGTTAGGTGCATCCTACAGGACAGAGGATTCCTTTAGTGGGTTAGTTGGTTTTCAAGTGACTCCGTTTTTACGTATTGGATATGCCTACGACAGTGTGATGAGCGAAATCAGTGCAATCGCATCTGCCTCTCACGAAGTAGTGATTACTTTTGACCTAATTTCAAATCCAAAAACATTGCGTTCTCCGCGCTACTTCTAATGCTAAATTTTAATTCCATTGAAATGAAAAAACTCTTTACACTCATCTTAAGTTTTACCCTTACTGTGGTAATAGCACAAAATAAAGACACAAAAAAAGCGGACGAACTATATCAGCGTATGGCTTTTTCTGATGCGGCTGATGCGTATAAAAAATTACTCAAACGTGGAAAAGGTGGTCGCTACGTGTTTGCTCAACTGGGTAATTGTTATTATCAAATTAACGATTTAAAAAATGCTGCTACTTATTTCAAGCGCGTAGTTAAAGGACGTCGAGTGAATCCAGAGGTGTTTTATACTTATGCCCAGGTTCTGAACGCAAGCGGGAAGTTGATGGAACACGACTTCTACATGAATAAATTTGCTGAGGCAAAACCAGAGGACTCTCGGGCTAAAGCATTTTTGGCGAACCCAATGAAGATAGGTAAAATACGCGACGCCTTTCCTGCATTTGATGCAAAAAATATGAGTGAACTAAATAGCGAATATTCTGATTTTGGTGCGACCTTAATTGGTAAAGATTTTTATTTCAGCTCTTCGCGAAATACCAACAGAAAAAAATATCATTGGGACGACCAACCTTTCCTTGATATATACAAGGCAGAATTAGTGGGTAATACCATAAAGAATGCTACTTTGCTGAAAGGTGATGTTAACACCAAATACCACGAAGGAAAAGTTGCTATATCACCAGATGGAAATCGGCTTTACTTTGACCGAAACGATTATTTAGACGGTAAATATGTCAAAGACGAAAATGGGGTCAATCAAATCAATTTATACTACTCTGAATTGATCGACGGTGGATGGAAAGGTGTATATCCTGTTCCATTCAATAGTCCTGCATATTCTGTAGGACATCCTGCACTCAGTCCAGATGGGTCTACGCTTTATTTTGCAAGCGATATGCCCGGAGGATATGGAGCCTCAGATTTGTATAGAGTCTCCATAAACGAAAATGGAAATTTCGGCACCCCAGAGAATTTGGGAGCTGCTATTAATACAGAAGGAAAAGAATTGTTTCCCTCTATCGACAGTAATGGGACCCTTTATTTTAGCAGTAATGGCCACCTAGGCATGGGTGGATTAGATGTGTTCAAATCAGAAAGTTCTGGTTCGACCTATGGCAGCTCAAAAAACATTGGAGGCGGAGCAAACAGCAGTGGAGACGACTTTGCTTTTGTATATGATCCTAAAACAGAAACTGGATTTGTATCCTCTAATCGTGAAGGAGGCAAAGGAATGGATGATATTTATCAAGTGACTCCAAAAGTTCCCCCATGTGATGTGATATTAGATATTACGGTGGTAAATGCCTACACAGATCAACCTCTTTTTGGAGCTCGCGTTAGTCTGAATGATGGCAGTTCAGAACGACTTAGTATTATTCAAACTTCAGAGGCTGGTACGGGTCAGATTACTGCAGCTTGCAATACCCCTCTCTCGCTTTCTGCACAGTATCTTGGTTTTGAACCTGAAACAGTTAATATTGCCCCAAGCGGTAACGGCAGTATGAGTAAAACTTTAAAGCTAAAACCTGTAGAAGCGATTATAGTGGATGACAAAATTGAGCTTGAAACAATTCTATTTGATTACAACCGGAGTGATATCAAACCCCAAGCGGCCTTTGAACTAGATCGATTAATTGATATTATGAATAAATACCCAAAATTAATGGTTCGTGTTGAAAGTCACTCAGATACCCAAGGGGACGCCGATTATAACCGATTACTTTCAGACCGGCGAGCAAAGGCAACCGTTAAATACGTTGTTGATCAAGGAATTGATGCATCTCGCATTAGTGGTGATGGATTCGGTGAAGATCAGCCAGTAGTAAATTGCGGTGATAATTGCACCGAGGAAGAGCATGAAAAAAACAGACGATCTGAATTCATAATTGTGAACAATTAAGGATTTTTTTAGAAATTGGGTCCTCCTCTGATCCGCGGCTGCTAAGAAGTAACCGCGGATTTTTTTGTCAAAACTTTAACTTACATGGTCTAAAGACCAATGGGATTGAATTTTATACCTTTGCCCATGTTAAATCAGGCCTTTTTTGGAAAAGTTATTCAGTATCGGTTTTTGGAGTGCAGCAGCACGATTTATCTTGCGGAATCGCATAGGTATTTTAGCAGCTATAGTTTTGGCTACAGTATTTTTTGCCTCTCAGTGGCAACATATGCGTTTCACCTATACAGAGGCAAATCTTCTGCCTGACAACCATCCATACAATCTGGAATACCAAAAGTTTTTGGATATTTTTGGAGAGGAAGGTAATCTAATCGTCTTAGGAGTAAAAGATGAGAAACTATTCATGCCAGACAACTTCAAAGCCTGGATTGACCTATCGAAGGAACTTCAGGAGTTCGACCAGGTTGAGCTCAGCATATCGATCGGAAATTTGAAAAAACTTCAAAAGGAAAAGAAAGAAGCAGCATTCAAACTAGTCCCCTTTATTAATGACACCTTATTCACTCCTAAAACTATCGAACGATATCAACACGAACTCTTCAATAAACTACCATTTTACGAAGGCTTAATTTACAATCCGAGTAAAAATTCCGTAAGAACTGCCTTGTATTTGAATAAAAGTATCGTAAACACATTTATGCGCCGCGATTTTATTTTGAATGATTTGATCCCCAGAATTGAGTTTTTTGAGGAACAAACAGGAATAGAGGTTCATACTTCGGGAATGCCATATATCCGGACACTAAACTCAAAAAATATTATTGACGAAATTGGTTTGTTCATTGGCGCAGCCATGATAATAACCTCGCTAATCTTTTTCTTTTTCTTTCGATCATACCGTGCCACCTTCATTTCTCTTATAACGGTTTTGATTGGAGTGATGTGGTCTTTCGGATTTTTAGGTCTTTTACATTATGAAATCACAGTACTTACCGCATTGATTCCTCCGCTGATAATTGTGATTGGTATCCCTAATTGTATTTTTTTAATTAACAAATACCAACAAGAAATTCAAAGACATGGGAATCAAGCTAAATCCCTGCAGCGAGTTATAACAAAAGTGGGTAACGCTACTTTAATGACTAATTTGACAACCGCCTCTGGCTTTGGTACATTTATTTTGACCAATAGCAAGCTTTTAAAAGAATTCGGTATTGTGGCCTCAATCAACATTATCGCAATTTTCTTGCTCTCACTGTTTATCATTCCAATAATTTACAGTTTTATGTCAGTGCCTAAATATAAACACCTAAAACATCTAAATAAACGCTGGATCGGGTTATTTGTCAACTGGATGGAAAGAATGGTTCGGGAGCACCGCATAGCTATTTATATAGTGTCTATCTTCATGCTCTGCATGAGTATTATCGGTATATTCAATATAAAACTCTCAGGGAGTCTTATAGAAGATATGCCGAAAAGCATGACTTTCTACAAAGACATCAAATTTTTTGAAAAGCAATATGAAGGCATAATGCCTCTTGAGATCTTAATCAACACCAAACGAAAAAAGGGCGTCATGAATTTGGCTACTCTCAAACGAATGGCATCTCTTCAAGACGTGATCAACGACATCCCCGAATTATCCAAGCCCATATCCATTGTAAATTTGGTCAAGTATTCAAAGCAGGCCTACTATAACAACAATCCAGAATATTATCAATTACCAAATAGTCAAGAGCGAAGCTTTATATTATCATATGCACAAAACAAGTCTGAGAACGCCAATCTTTTGGCGAGTTATATCGACAGTACTGGACAATATGCAAGAATTACGGCCTTTTTAAAGGACACTAAACTAGAACGATTTGAGCGAATAGAGGAAGATTTACGCCAGCAAATCAGCAAAATATTCCCAACAGACCGATACGGAATTTCTATTACGGGTAAAGCTTTTATTTTTGAAAAAGGCACCAAGTATCTGGTTAATAATCTTCTACTTTCATTATCCTTAGCCATATTTTTAATTGCCCTTTTTATGGCTTGGATGTTCCGTAATTTCAAAATGATTTTGATCTCTCTAATTCCAAATATCCTACCTCTTTTGATCACTGCTGGAATAATGGGTTTCACAGGGGTTGATTTAAAGCCATCTACCATTTTAGTATTCAGTATTGCTTTTGGTATTTCCGTAGACGATACTATTCATTTTTTGGCAAAGTACAGACAAGAACTAATAGCACACGGTTGGAAGATCAAAAAATCAGTTTTCTTAGCCTTGAGAGAAACGGGGGTCAGTATGTTTTATACTTCTATTGTTCTCTTCTTCGGATTTTCGGTCTTTACCATATCTGAGTTC
>MDTG01043593.1_pt1 | contig 23939 bp, 12 predicted proteins | sample 811421 | NCBI WGS metagenome assembly MDTG01 (sample SAMN05326645, study PRJNA326480) | marine metagenome | isolation source: seawater | place: Pacific Ocean: South East | collected 2011
CAAGCACGAAGGAACTATCGATTGTGCTACGGAACAAGCACATCGACCGGCTGCTAGACGAAACGCGACGCGGTAAAAAATAAAACAGAGAATAAAACACCAAACAGTACAACCCACTGTTTTTATTGTAGAAGTAAAGACAATTTTCTTCTGGGCTCACCACTTCTCGACCTTCCTCTTTTGATTACCTTTCATAGTATTGGCGAATTTTCTGACGGACAATTTCTTCTCTTGCGTGTAAGTTGGGGTGGGAGAATTCTCATGAGCAGCAGATCTTTTTTCATTTTGCTTTTTTTGATTGGCTTGCCTTTAGTTTCAATGGCAGGAGAAATACGTTCGGGTATTATGCGCACGCCCGACAGCCGTTTTGAAAATCTAAAGGACTTCGATTTTGAGCCGAACTATATGGAAGTTGATGGTCTGCGCATCCACTATGTCGATGAGGGCCCAAAGGATGGAAAGCCTATATTTTTGCTGCATGGCCAGCCAACATGGAGCTATTTATTCCGTCATATGATTCCGCCTTTGGCTGAGGCGGGATATCGCGTCATCGTTCCGGATATGGTCGGTTTCGGTCGCTCTGACAAACCGACGCGAAAAGAAGATTACAGTTACCCGAAACATATTGAAATAATGAGCACACTGGTCAAGCGGCTTGACCTGCAGCAAGCTGTGTTTTTTGGTCAAGATTGGGGTGGTCTTGTCGGATTGCGCGTCGTTGCCGAAACACCCGATCGGTTTTCTCATATTATCGTCTCAAATACGGGTTTGGTTGCGGCCAAAGGCATAGGAGCTTGGATTGGCTACCCAATTGTTAAATTTTCCGTCTGGTGGGAGGGGGCCATGACCTATGAAGAGATGCGGGCGAGAGCAAGTTTTAGAAGTTGGATAGCTTACGCCTATTATGACGAAAATCTGGCGATCAATAAAATTATGCGCGATTTGGGCAAAATCAGCGACCGGGACATTATAAAAGGTTATGACGCGCCATTTCCGTCATCACACTACAAGGCAGGCGCTCAAATTTTTCCCTATCTCATTCCATCTCAGCTGAAAGAGAATTCTGAGGTATGGGAGGACGTTTATGAAAAATGGGATAAGCCGTTTCTGGTTGCATTTACCGACGAGGATCCGGTAAGCAGTGGCACTGATTTTGCCGAGCAATTTGCAACTCGCGTTCCCGGTGCAAGCCAAGTGGTCATTCGAGGGGTGGGTCACTTCGTTCAGGAAGAAGTCGGTCCACAACTCGCTGGGCTCATCGATGATTTTATCGTCGGACGAGAGGTTTCAGGATTCAGCAAGTAAATTTGTTGTTCCTAAATGCTTAAATCTTCGAGATTGTAGTCTTTTAAATCGGCCCGTGCGGCGTCATTCCAAATATAGTCCGCACCGACATTTTCAAATGGCCGGTAAACATGGGGCTGCTCATCAGGAAAACGTTGTTTGCGTGTATTAAAGAAAAGGCCAGCGTTAATCTGCTGGCCCCTCTATTTTTATTGAGAATTTAAAATCTATTTCCCAATTACAGCTGGATTATCCATGATGATCTGGGCCTGTATCTCGGCGGAAGGGTTTTTCCCTGCCTCGTCGAAGAATTTTTCGTTGTCGTCTCGCCCAGAATCCCACCACGAACCCATTGCATTCATGTCCGAGAAAGACACGTTGTATCCATAACACCCGTTATACCTTCCACCATAAATCTGGTAAGCGCGGATTGAACTAGCGCCATGACCCATGTGCATTTCTTTTGCAATTGACATTCCGGTTTTAAGGTCAGCAAGGCGGCCTGGATGAGGTCGCCACATATTTGCCATTATGACCCCCTCCGACAGGCTAGGAGCCTCATCAAAGCCGGACAATACCTCGGCAACAAAACTATCTATTGGAATTGTTGCTGCACTATTCCCTATGGACATATAGACATCCACCCATTTTTTAGACTTGCGCATTGCTTCGGTTGATGCTGCGAAATCTGACATATTGTCGAAAACACTATTGATGAAGACCTCGGTAGTGCTGGTGCCTGAAACCGAGACCTTGATGCCTGCTTGGACACCATGCTCTAGAACTACGCCCAACATATTGGCCATTAGGCCTGTAAACTCGTCAGCATGACCTGGATGTGCAGCAAAAACATTAGATGAAAAAATCATTTTTACCTCCTGAACTTTTTAGAGCCATGAAGCTCAAACTTCATGCTAGATGTCTTGGTAAATTAAGCACCACAAAAATACTGGTGTAGGACCTTTAAGCGCTAAAAAAGCTCAGGTTTTAAGGGTGAATGGTTGTTGACAATGAAATTGTTTCATTTTCTATTGTTTACCTAATTTGTTCATGAGGGGTTCGCATGAGACTTTTTTCTATTGTTCTTTTCAGCTTGGCTGTAGGCCTAGGAGGTGCCTCGGCCCAATTCATTTCTAGCGGGTCGGGAACCGGGCAGAGAGGTGGAGATCAGGGACTTGGAGATCCCATGTCTTTAGCTCAAACGGTGGGTTACGATAGCGAAGAAGATTTCGAAAACGCTCAAGAGCAGGGTTATGGGCTAACCGAAGAAGATGCCGAAATCTGGGATTATGCGTCGAACGGCTTGTACGACGAAACGTGTCAGGAGGTTTTTGGGAAAAACTGTGATGATGTGCCCCTTGGCTTGTTTAACGACCTAGTGCCTACCATTGAAATAAGTGAAGATCTGGGTTTTACAAATCTCAAGGACATGGAAAATTATGTTGTGGGCGTCGAAGAGTTTGGCGGCAACACTGACGACGCTGCCAAGTGTAAAAAGAAGGGCTACGCAGCAAAAGAAAACGAACTCCGACTTTGCATAATGTCCACCAGCGATGATGACAATGTAGAAGCTTGTAGAGAAAAAATGGGACTGTCCGCTGGAGAACCGGGCGATTGCTCTGATTTAAGCAAGGATGATTACCTCGCGGTTTCTAATAACTTGCCTCCAAAAATTGTTACTCCAGTTGACTGGGTTCCTCAGTTGACATTCAACGATATTGGAGCCAATGCAAAACTAATTTCAGTTTTAAGAGCAACTGATCCTGACGGGGATAAGCTTACTTGGTCGCTGCAATCAGCCTCCGACAATATTTTTAAAGTGAATGCGGTCAATGGAGACGTTTCGCTTGATGCTCAGGGCGGGGACGATATTCCCAATAAAGCGAACATTACTGTCCTTGTAAGTGATGGATTTTTGTCTGACACAATTACAATTTCAATGAATTTTGAGTATTCGAAAGATGATGAAAATGATGCCCCAACTGCATCGGATAATCGCCCCCCGCAGATTATTGTACCTGAGGGTTTCATTCCGGGAAATATTGGTGACGGGGTCACTCAAGGACAAGATATTGTTGTTGGGTTAGAGGGAAAAGATCCCGACGGTGACAAACTAATTTGGTCAATTATTGACAACTCGTCTAACAATACATTTGCAATTGACAGTGATACAGGTGAGGTTTCCCTAAAGTGTGCTACTGGACCGATACGTCCTGAGCCGACATGTTTCTGGATGGAAAGTAAGCGTCCTTATTGTTGGGTTCCTGCGGAGATAGGGTTTTATCGAGGTGGCGGAAAACAGCAGTGTTTCGAGTTGGATTCTTGTGATGGCGGATTAGGGGGGTCCTCTGGTGGTTGTTACAAATGGGCATATTCCGAAAGTTCTAAGCGTATTGATTGGAACGGCGGAAAGGAATCCGAGACGACGAAACCGATTTCTGAACATTCATTCATTATTCAATTAAGTGACGGTGAATTAATGGATACTAAACGGATCATTGTGCCGATTTTAACTAACAAAAACCCCGAGGATGCTAGCGTTGAAGTTTCAATGAACCGTCCGCCAGAAATTATGCTCCCCGCAGACTGGGTCCCATCGCCTGTCGCTGATGGAGCTGAGTTAGGAACGAGCGTGGTCAGCGTTCTCGCTGCTAGAGATCCGGACGGTGATGAATTAACCTGGTCTATCGCAGCAATATCCTCGGATTTGTTTTCAATTAATACTGAGACTGGGCGCCTCACCCTTTCACAAGCAGGGGTGGATCTTCTCCAATCAAGCGAGCGCCCAGCTTCGGTTACGGTTACGGCGCGCGTTAGCGATGGCGAATTGACTGATGAAGAAGAGTTAACGATTAAGATTGAAGCTAAAAGGGTAAATAATCCGCCCGTAATAACTGTCCCCAGTGGTTTTGCGAGTGAGGAATTTTCGCCCTATCCTTCGGGGGCTGTTTCCCTCGGAAGCCTGATAGGAGAGGACCCAGATGATGACCCCCTTACGTGGTCTCTATTGGAGGGTGATCCTTCGATCTTTTCCATTAATACAGCTACAGGAGCGCTCAGTTTTACTGCCCTAGGGTCGGATGACCAGCTGGCATGTGTTGCCTCAAATTCTAGCGATGGGAATTCGGGCGGTGCGGCGGTTAGGGCTGCGACCAGCCAAAACAGGGGTATTATCTCAGTTAGCTCCAGCGTTGTGCAAGATCACGGAAATTCTGATTTCAGGACCGCCCGAAAAGGTGGCGGCGGAAGCTTTACAACAACACGTAAGTATCATGTTGTGTTAGAGAGAGAAAATCATCGCGGTGGGTCCTTCACTACCGAAGCGCGTGAGCCACGAAGTTACTTAGTTGGAGCAGGTTCTCAGAGTATTCAGGTGCCGGGACTGTCCTCCGCAACAATTAATTCTAATTCGAACCCCATAAATAGCTATCTCGTCTTTCAAAATAATGGCGATATTGATCTTAGCAACACAAACGGCCAAGTAACCTTTCAAAATCCAATAATTGGAATCTTTTATACCGATGCAGGTTTCGATAAGACAGTAACAAGGCTTGGTAAACCCAACGCCTTGTACACCAGAATGTCGCAGCGCGATAAGTTGGGGTTAGAAAACGGTAAAGATATTGCCTGGATAGACCCTGTTGATCGCCGGAAACTGAACATGCGTTCTAGAACTAATAAAATTGGCGATTTTATTCGGGTAATCACCGCGGCATCAAGTGGCGGCGGGGTCGATCAAGATGATGAGGACCCGACTGGTCCGGATACATGTTCTGCGCAATTGCGCGTTGAGTTGTCGGATGGGCAAGCAACCGACGAAGCAACAATTAAGGTCAAATTTTCAGACCCGAATCGAAAACCTGATGTTTTTGGGCCAATGGACTGGGTGCCTTCAATTATTAGCAACTCCAAGAAGACGGGAGACCAAGTCATAAATGCTTTGGCTGCTCGTGATCCCGATGGCGATAGATTGATTTGGACGCTTGAGGGTACAAACGCGAATTTATTTTCAATTGGCAAGTTTGACGGCAAAATTAGTTTGTCTCAAGGCTATGAAGACGCTGACATATTGCCGACTAAGGCGAATGTAACTGTGAGGGTTTCGGATGGGAAGCTTGCCGATACCCTAGCTTTAAACATTCCTCTGGAAGCAAAAGTCAAAAAGGGCACGATGGCAGCTAATGCTGGGACAAATGGCAGTTTACAATTTGTTTCCGGAAATGTTCAAAACATCTTCAACCAAGACTACACTATCATGGCGCGGATTTATCATGGTGCTGGCGGTTACAAGAGCCGATACTACAGCTGGTGGCCAAAGCGGGGCTGGAAAACCTCCGCCTCCAAGGAGACAATATTCTTTTATGGCGGAAACGACAATGTTGGGCGAAAGGTAAGGAGCGGCATAAGTTTGCATGTTGTCGACGATTCTATTCGTCTGCAGCTTGGTACAGACTACAATTATTTGGAAACAAGAACAAAATTGGCTAAAAACCGTTGGCATACAGTTATGTTTGTGGTTGATGCCGACCAACGCCGGCAAACAAGTAAGTACTCTTGGCCAGTTAAAATATTTCTTAATGGACGAAGGCTAGGTGTGGCAGACTTTAAAACTGGGGCTAAAAACCGCGGTTATGCGGCAATTTCAAATGCTACTTATGCAGGACTAGGAATCGCGGGCAAGTGGAAAGAACAGAATGATAGTCGTCGACCATGGGCTCGCCACCTGCCATTAAGGAGTACCTCGTTCATACATGAGGTTTCAATCTGGCAAGGTGATAAATCGGCGTCAGCCAATTCTATCTACAACAGCAACAGAGACGTCCAAGACTATTCTGCGATCGGTGCGGGTAAGCCACGTTATAGTTGGAAGCCTGCCCTTTGGGGGAAATCGTCAACCTCAGATGGCAAAGGCACTCTCACCTTAGCAAATTTATCTAATGGAGCAGCAGGAAATGGAGGCCCGCTTGCCGGAAATGGAGTTTCGCGCCTCGATGGCGATATGCATCTATACCCTGGGCGTTTTGGTGTTTCGAATGGTGCCGCTAAGGCCTACACTGACTGGAGGGGTCGTTCTCCCCAAACCACCTGGCACCAAGGGATGAGCTATTACTTTGATTTGATAAAATCAAACGGCCAAAGAAATTGGCAATCGACATATGATAAAAATAGCGGCTCGGATATCGAAGCCTTTACTTCGCAAGAGATGGCCGGGAAATCAAAATTGCTTAATTAACCATGAATTAAATTTAAGGAGCGGTAAAATGAAAGCCAAATATTTAATGATGCTAGTCGGTTCAGTATTTGCCCTGAATACTGCGAATGCTGGTAGTTTGGAAATAACAAATTGTTCTCTGTCAGAGTTCTCTTATACGTATGCGGTCGAAAATGGAGAAACTGGAACCATTCAAATGGGCAGTCTTTCTGACGAAAACATTAGTTTAGAGCCTAGCGTTGTGGATATTGGAACGGGATCCGACGAATATGATCTGACTGATGATCTACCCGATGCGAATGTGTTTGTTACTCTGGTCGACGGAGACGAAATTACTACACGGATCTGCCAGGAAAGCGCTGATTAATAGAACTTTGGTTTCTATCTTTTCTTGGCCTTTGAATTGTGACAGCCTCGACAAATAATCTGCTGGAGAATTGAATGCGAGGTTTTTCGCTTCTTGAACTGCTCGTTGTAGTCGCAATTATTGGAATTCTGGCTAGTGTAGGAGCTATCGCCTATCAGAGCTATATCGACGCAGCTCAGGAAGAGGTGACGTTGGAAAAGGCTCAAAAAGTGGATCGCGCCTTTACTATTGATGTTTTGACAATCGATAATGAATTTGATGGCCGAACTGAGTTGGCAACAGATCAGGATGGTCTTATCAATCGGGATAGTAAATGTATTGAATATATTGATGCGGCTGTAAAATCGCTTAACTCCAATAATGTAAATGCTTACGATAAAACAATTCCTTACGCCGTTAGCATGCACAAAGAGGCGGCTTGGGCAAATTCTCTATCGGAAACTGGAACCGATGGTGAGCAACGACTACCGCCCCTGAATGTAACTAAACTAAAACAGGGACAGCTGGGGATGCAGTGCGCAAATGCGTGTGAGCCAATCTCAAAACCTAATTTATTTTATATACACAGATGTTCGTGTCTTGGCCAAAACGGATGTGAGGCCCACGTGTTCCGACAAGGAGACGGATCTGCTGAAAGTTCGCGATATGAGAGCGAAGTTGCTGAGGATAAACGTTGGGATGAGGATGGTAACATATTGATTGGTGCCCATCTACCGGAGTGGGTTTGCCCTAAACCATTGGATGCCGGAAGTGTTTGTCCTTAACAAGAAGGTTTTCCCCCGTTTAAGCTTTGCTTTCTGTTTGATGGTAGTGGCTTTTTTCTCGCCAACGGAAACACAAGCAAACAGCCTGAAAGACAAGTTGTTCGCTGATCCAACAAATATCGAAATCAATCTAGCTTATTTGCAGCAGCAGCTTGCGGGTGGCAATTTCAAGGGCGCGGCGGCGACGTTGCAGCGTGTTTTGTTGCTTGACCCTAGCAGTAAGCTGGCGAAAGTGCTTTATGCCGAAGTGCAATTAAAGCTAGGGAACCGCGCCGACGCGCGATTGATTTTGCAGCAGCTCTTGAACGATAAATCGCTTGGCGTTGAGATGCGCGCGCGGGCGCAAACATTAAGCGATGCATTGGAGCAAAGCGAGAATCGTCTCTCAATTGCCGGTTCGGCCGGTTTTTCCAGCGGTTCAGCTGACAATGCTCTGGCTGTGCCGAAAGGGCCAGTCGTTCTTTTCAACGATACAGAGATTGCCAATACTTCAGACGAGGTTGCCGAGCCCTTCTTGGATTTTGACGGCGTGGTATCGCTTTCCTACCATTTGCCAAGCTATCGCAGACGTAGTTTGACCGCCGGCGCAGGTTTAGCTGGCCGTGACTATATTGATTTCAATATGGCCGACTCAATCACCAGCTTTGCGACCTTCGGTTATAATGAGGAACGCGGGCTGCCTTGGAGCTTTAATTATAGCGCATATGCGACGGATGTGAGTGGCCATCCATATAATGCGGGACAGCAGGGAATATTTGGTATCAGTAGTAATTTACCCCGCGGTGCCAGCCTGCGCGCGAGTTTGCGCGTGGGCGAAACCCGCCATTTCAAATATTTGGGGAGCAGTGCGGGTAAAGAGCGTGATAGTGAAGGTATCGGTTTCACATTAACCTATGCAAAGCCGATTGATGGTCTGCCGATACCCTTATTTCTGACGACCAGCTTGGGCGGCGATGAAAGCGATGCAGAATTGGATTATTTTTCCACGCAGTCAGTATCCGCCGGGATCACAGCTCGCACCCGCTTGGCAGACATTAGTCTTTCTTTGACGGTTGATTTTCTTGCCACGGAATACGACGCGCCAAACACAATAATCAGCAGTAAAACCAGAGAAGATGAGCGCAGCCGAGCAAGTTTCATCTTGGGCTATAAATTGCCGGCGCAATACGGTGCGCTCAATATCGGTTTAAGTGGCTTTGTCGCTGACACGAGATCCAATATCCCAAATTCAACCAAAACCTTAAGCGAGCTTAAGCTCGGCATACGCCACAATTTCTAGGAGTTTAAGATGCGTCGAATTCTCTCCCTTATCGTGTTTCTCGCAATCAGCAATACTGCCTATGGCAGCAAAACTGTTTCTGGTGTGGTGGCTGTCAGCACCGGGCCGATGCAGGCCTATACGCAATCTATCGGCCGCGATTTGGCAGCGGGTGACGATGTGTTCTTGAACGATGAGGTCGAAACGGGTGAGACGACGCGCGCCCAAGTCATGCTGCGTGATGAAAGTGTTTTCTCGCTTGCGCCATCTTCTAAAGTTCTGTTCGACGAATTTGTTTATGACCCGATGGCGGGCGAGGGCTTATTGGAGGCCAGCTTGTTGTCAGGCGGCATGCGCTTTGTGTCAGGCCAACTGTCGAAAAACCAACCTGAGAACATCAAGATTAAGGCCGGGAAGGCAACTGTGGGCATTCGGGGTACTGAAATTATGGCTAAGCATGGCGAGCAGGGGACGACGTTTGTTTTGCTCTCAGGGTCCATGGAAATTGCAACCGAAAGCGGTCGTCAATTGATTAACCGTTCAGGTTATGGCATCGATATTTCAAATGATGGGATGCTGGGCATTGTTCGTCAGGTGCCACTGGCGGAAATAAACGCCATCCTTGCACCACCAACGAAAAAGGAAGAAAGCAAATCCGGCGACAGCGAAGCGTCTTCTGATGAAAATGGTGAAGAGTCGGCCGAGGCCGAGGAGGAGGGCGAAGATACCGCCTCGGAATCTGAGGCTGAGAGCGACGGCGAGGCAGAGGCTTCTGCCGATGCATCGTCTGAAAGTGAAACTGAAAGCCAAGAAACAGCCTCATCTGATACGGCACCGGCACAAAGCGAAAGCGCCAGCGATGATGACAGCTCGTTTGACGCTGCACTTACCGCATCGGTCAGCTCCTCGGAGGGAGAAAACGAGGTTGCGGTAGCCGGATTAAGTGATATAGCCGCGCCGAGTGCAGATAATGCATCATCCGGTGTGACTACAGAACTGCCACAAGCTGAAACGGTTGAGGCAGTGACTATCGATATTGCAGGCGATGTTCTGGACTCCGTGGTCAGCAACTTGGCCGAAGATGATCAAAAAGAGCAAGCTGAAGAGGTTATTTCACAAATTGCGCAGCAAGATATTTCCCTCGATTTGATCAGCAAGTCAGCGTTAACTGACAATCCATATTTCAGTTCGTCCGCGAATCTTCTTGTTCGATCAGGGAGCTATTTCGCTCAAAATGAAGCGCAATTTAATGTCACCCACGCGCTTTTACGAGAAAAGTTTCCTGATAGTTTTGACGAGAACGGATTCATCAATTACACGCAGAGCCAAGCGTCAGGAATTGATCTCAGTAGCTACGACGCTATTTTTGCATACCTGGATTATGATGATGGTCAACACAACTTTACCTCGGCCGAAGTAACTGCTTATAGAAGCTTTATTCATGATGACGACAAAAAAGTAGTAATTATAGGCCGACAAGAAGCGGATATGGGAACCATCAATTCAGCTATGCCAATCTATCATAATGGAATTGACGGCTACCAGTATGTTGGCTCAACTGCAAGTGTTAATAACGAGCCCCATATTGTGAGTCCATCTTATGGGTCGACTTCCGACCTTCTTTTGGGCGTAACAAGTTTTAACCAGTATAATGATAGCACCAGTTTTCAGCGTGTGAATTTTTCGAAAGATTTGGTTGCCGACAACATTGATCCCTCCATATCTGTTACAAATGGATTGCTGTCAAATAGTCACAACGATTATCCTGCCTTGGATTTTGGGAGTAAAGGCGCTGTTTTTTTTGGCCGTTGGTCATGCGGTGCAAACCTAAGCTCTAACGGCGATTTGGGTGCTTCAATTCTTCCCAATTCCGTTAGTGATGGTCGGTTGCAATTCTGTCGTAATCTCATTTCGTCAATTGCGCCCGATAACACATTAGTTGATGTAGAAGTCGGCACGCTTTCAGTTCCCGGTGAAACGGCCGGGGCAAGTTTTGAACTTATCAGTGACCACGCCAATCAGTTCTCCATTATTGGTGAAAAGCTGATTTTGAACGGTGGAGCAGATTTGTCCGCGGGCACTTATGATTTGGTTTTTAACGTTACTACGGTGGAGGGCAATGAAATCGTTAGAATGCTCTCGCTCGACGTTAATAGCGGCAACGCTGAAAAACGTCATGTCGCAACACGAGACACGTATGACGTTGGAGAAACGGTATCATTTTCAACTGAGAATTTGGTTACAGACACAGGCTATTTGATACAATCCACCAAAAATTTAGAAGACAATATTAGCTGGGTCAGCATCGATAGCGTTTCGGGTGGCGGCATACCAAGCAATACCGGCGTCATCACGCTGCATTATCGAATAAACGAAAACGGCAGCACATATGACCGCTATCATGAGATTGAAATTGTCCACAACTGCTCAAGCGCTCATTGTGCGGCTTTTGCTACATCAATGGATACCGCAAATGACCTAGCCTTTGGAAAAGATTTCGACGCTAGCCACAAATCTACTTGGGATTCTTTTTTCCAACGGTTTTCAACTGGCTCTGGCAGCTTCGCAAATTCAAGAAGCATTCAGGAGAACAATTTGACTGGCAATTATGAGCATGACCTAAGTGTAAATTTCGGAACTCGGTCAGCTTCCCTAAATACTGATGGAACCGTAAATTCCGTACCCATCGATGAAACTTGGGATTTTGCATTTGAAGCAAGCGGTGGGCCCTGTAATGCGGATTTATGCACTTTAGATAACGCTTCGACAGCTTATGACCTGACGGTCAATTTGATGAATGTTGCCCTGCCAAATGGTAAGCATAGCATGATGATAAAGACCGAGTTAGCAAAAGGGTCAGACAGCTTCACAGCCGATTATGAGCCTATGACGCCGCAATAGTGGCAAGGCATCAACTATCTTCAAATTGCATCCGTGGTGCCAGATAGTTGAGAATGACGTCGAGATAATCCTCAATAATTTCACTAATCATGTTTTCTGAGCCTTCGGCGCGTCCGACCGCAAACATGAAGCTATCTAGGAGCAATACATATGTTCGCGAAACGCGGGCTTCTTCCTCACCGCGAACCGCGAAACCGCCAATTTTCAATAAGTGGGCATAGCGGGTAGCAAAAAAGTCGAGCGTTTGCTCATGACGCTTCGCTATACCGGCGTCAGCACGGACGGCAGCCAAACCGGCATACACCCATGGATTTTCTCGGCCATAATTAGCCAATCCCTGCAGAAGGTTTTTTTGAATCTCTTGCCACGGCAGATCAAAAGCTTCTTCTTCGAGCAATTTGATGCGTGACTGAAAATCATCTTCAAAAAAGCTTATAAGGCTGACAAGTAGAGCTGTTTGATTTGGCCAATAACGGTAAATTGAGGTTTGGTTTATTTTTGCGCGTTCGCATACGGCGCTCAAAGTCAGGCCGCCATATCCGCGTTCGGCCATAATTTCTTGCGCTGCCCGCAAAACGAGTTCAACCCGCTCTTTGGCCCGAATTTGTTGTGGGCTTTCACGAGAACCATCCATTGAAAAACCGTATCTTAAAAAAATATTGTGGTAAACCTCGCTGGCGCATGTCGGGTTTGGTAAGTGAAGGAAAAGTTTTTAATTTAACTCGCGTTAACAAGCAAATTTTTGATATTGGGATGGTGCGTGGTCAATTTTTCAAATGCCTCCGAAGCTGCGTTGAGGGCTTTTTGCTACCTTGTGAAAAGGCTGTTTTTGTAGGGCAAATTTCGGTTTATTTTTGGATTACCGATATACAAATCATCCTTTAAATGTTAGTGAAACCCTCCTAAAGTTACATTTATTCATGTTTCGTGATTTTGGATATGGCATTGCGTAAACTTCTTGTTGTTCTATTGGTCTCAGGCTTATCAGCGTGCGCCAGAGCTCCCGAGCCACTTGGCCGCGATGAGGTAAGTAGTGAACTGCGGGCTGACTTAGATCAACTTGGGGTTGTTCCTGATTCATTGGAAGAACCACTCACTCTTTATCAGGCAATTGCGCGTTCCATCCTCTATAATCGAGAGTATAAGTTAGCTGCAATGGAAGCAGCTTTAAGCCAGAGACAATATGATTTGGCAAAGACCAACATCCTTCCGGCGTTGACGGTCAGTGCGGGTTATACATCTCGTGACAATTATGCTGCTTCTGCCAGCACCACTTTTACCAATGACACTCCCGATCCGTTGCCGAACCCGCCGGCCTATAGTGTGTCTCAAGACAAAACACGTTCGACTGGTAGCGCAACATTTACATGGAATATTCTTGATTTTGGCCTGTCCTATGTTCGGGCGGGACAGAGCGCTGACCGGCGGATGATTGCTATAGAACGGCAGCGCAAGGTCGTTCACAACATCGTCCGGGAGGTGACCTCGGCTTATTGGCGAGCCATTGCTGCAGAAAACCTCCTAGACGAACTAGGGCCACTCCTGCGGCGTGTCGAAGCTGCGCTAGCAGACAGTCGACGGATTGAGCAACGCCGTTTGTCGCCGCCGCTTGAAGCGCTGATTTACCAGAAAGAATTACTTGAGATTAGGCGTACCTTACATACTCAGCAGCGCTCACTGATGACAGCTAAACTGGAACTAGCACAACTTATGGGGCTGTTACCCGGCCAACAATATCGGCTGGCGAAGGTTGACTACATAATTCCAGAAATTGCCATGAATATTTCATTGATGGAAAACACTGCACTGATGAGCCGCCCCGAATTGATGGAAGCGCGATATCAGAAGCGAATAAGTAAAAGTGAAGTCCGTGCCGCATTGTTGTCCATGTTACCCAGCCTCAACTTAACTGCCTCGGCAAACACCGACGACAGTGATTATCAAAAGTATAATGACTATGTCGAGATGGGTGCTCAGGTGAGCTATAATTTGATGTCGGCCTTTAGTGGGCCGGCAAACCGTGAGGTCGCGAAGGCCGGAGTTGACGTGGCCGAAGAGCAAAGGCTGGCTATGGCAATGGCGGTGGTTTCACAAGTCCATATAGCCAATATGAATTTTGTTCAATCGCGGCAAGATTACACGGTCGCCGAAGAATATCTTGACGTGTCAAAACGCTTGACCAAGCAGACGCGCGACGCTCAAAAAGTCGCTAAATTCGGTGAGCTTGAGGTTATTCGTCAGGAAGCCAGTCTGCTTCTTGCTAGTTTGCGCCGCGATATCGCCTTTGCGGAATTGCAAAACAGTTTTGGCACGGTTTATGCCTCTATTGGTCTCGATGTGGTTCCGAATACTTTGAGAGACATGACGATTGACGGCCTGAGTGCAGCAATTACTCAAAGCCTGCAAACATGGGGATTGAAGTATAGCAGCGTTGTCGGGGCTGATAAGCGAGTCACCAATCCGATATCAGCCCAAAATCCGATTCTTGGTGAAAATGGTTTCGTGTTCGCAGCCAATACCTTTGCCGTCGGTCAACCGGTTCAATATTCAATCGGTATGCAAGATGGCACGGCATTGCCTGATTGGTTGTCATTTGACGGTAATTTGCGGAAGATTTCAGGAACGCCCCCTCAGTCGCAAATGCAGCTGAGTTTGCGCGTTATTGCCCAAGGGCCTGAGGTGCGCGCGACGGATGGATTTGTTTTGCAACTTGATGACGCCAAAAAAGCCGCGCCAAAACCCACCGATAGGCGCGCCCCACCTGACTCAGCGCGTTCCAAGGTAACGGCGAATCCGGTTATTGTAGCAAAATCAAAGGTCGAAGCTCCGACCGGGCAAGCGTCACGTTTCGTTCAGGCTAAGGCGCTTAGTTCACGAGCAGCCGCACAAAAATTTGCCGATCGGGTGGAAAGTTCCACTGATTTGGAAGCCTTTGTCCGCAAGACAAAGCGCCGCAACCCGCCGCTTTATCGTGTCATCATACCAGCCTTCACACGCCAAGATATCCAGCCGATAATTCAAAGTTTGAAAAAAATCGGTGTTAACGACGCGTTTGTTACTCGGCAATAGTTTTAGAAACCGCTTTCTCTGAGCAGCAGTGCACCGGTGGCTCGCCACAAATTTGCCATGGGCGCATAAGGCGCTGTTTCAATGTGCAAAGTGCCAACGACATTAGCGGTTATATCGTCAGGAATGGTCAGCAATTCGGTATGCAATTTATAATAAGCATCAACTGTCTTGGCCCCGTCTTGTTCAGTATGGACGGCAATTGGGCCGCCATTTATCGACGATAATTCGGCATAGGCTAAATCCTCAATCGCCGTTTCGTCAATCGTGACAAGGCGCGTTTTTACACTGTCAAAAATGCCATCGTTGGGGACGAAACGCGCCTTGGCACCGTTCTGTACACGGTGCATGTGCGCTTCTTCAACAAACGATACGACATGGCTTAAGCGCGGCTCAAATACAAAAAGAAGTTGCTGTTCAGGCTCTACCCAGTGACCCGGTGCTATATGCCGTGAAAATTGGACAATGCCGGATGATGGTGCGACGAGTTGCAACTCGCCGCGCCGCTTCAAAAGGCCTGAGAGACGCGATTGTGCTTCGGCCAATTGCTGTTCACTGACTAATTTGTCGCGCAAATTTTCAGCCGATACGGCATAGCGTCTAACCTCAAGCTTGAGCAAGCGCATTTCGCGCTCTGCCAATTCAATTTGGTGATTGAGGGCAGGGCTGGTCGCCGTCAAAAGCGGGTCACCTTTTCTGACTTCCTGGTCTTTGTTCACATAAATAGCCGTCACCTGCGCCGGTTCAGGCAGATGAATGGGCGTCTGCAGAGTGCTTTCAATAATCGCCGGAGCGGTTATGGACGTACGCCAAGGAGCAAAGGCCAAAAGCAGAAGCGCAACCATTATCCCTAAAGTCCGACGCATTTGTTGGTTCATTGAGAAGAGCGCGCGTCGCGCCACCCAACGTTTCATTTCGGCATATATGGGCCGCCCGATAAACCATATGATTTCGACAGCGAAAAGAAATATGCCCAATAATTTGAAAGCAAAGAAGTAAACCAGCAGAGCAATGCCGAGAAACAGGAAGAAGCGATATATCCAAGTTGCGAAACTATAGAAAACCAGAAAGTAGTGCTTGGTCGCCGGAAACGGCTCGGGCGCGTTTTCCGGCAAGCCGAATAACCATTGGCGCACTTGCCAACGAGCCAGTTCAAAGGCGCGCGGTTGCAGATTTTGCATGCCGAGGAAGTCTGCGAGTGCATAATATCCATCGAACCGCATAAACGGGCTGAGATTGACCAAAAGCGAGCCGGCAAGACTACCGGTCGCTAGAAAAAAAGCGGCACTGCGAAGTGGGCCATCTTCAACAACCGTCCAACTAAACAAGGCGAGTAAGGCGATATGAAACTCGACCATCAGTCCGGCCAAAACAATTTGCAGCTTTTTACGTTGGTCAGTTAATCGCCAAGCATCAGTATTGTCGGTGTAAAGCACGGGGAACAATACCAGCAACGCAACGCCCATAGAGCTGACACGCAAGCCATGATGTTTGGCAACAAGGGCATGGCCAAGTTCATGGGCGATTTTGACTGCGATCATCGCCAAGCCGAAATAAATCAGCCCTTGAAGATTAAAGAAATAGTCAAATGTCGTTAGAAAGGCATCCCACTGCCAAAAAAGGGATAAAACCCCGTATGCGCCAAGAATGTAAATTGCTGTGCGCGCTGGTTTTCCAGCAATGGGACTAAATATTCGCAGTAGACCGTCAAGGAAGCGGTCGGGGCGAATTAAAGGAATTTTGATGAACAGGTAATTATGCACCAGCCACATGAACCAATGGCGTTGTCGTGCTTTTTGCGCGGCGGTGATTTTCTCAACATGCTCGGTGTTGCTGCCAACGGATAGGAAATTATCACTTAGAAATTTCAGAAATTGTTCGATCTCATGGTCATCGACCGTCGCATCATCTTTGGACAATGAATTTTTAAGATCTTCAAGCGAGCTGATTTTTGGCAAATAGCGTAACAATAAGAGCGCGGTGCGGCCCAGGGCAAAATATTGGTGGCGCAACGGATCATATAAAAGCCACTCTTTTTCACCGGCTTCATTTTTTCCACCGGGAAGAAGGCGTAAATCTTGGCGGAGAAGTGGGATATCCATTTTATACCCCTATGATTTGACGCAATACAGTGATGGGTCGACGAAACAGAAAGTAAAATAGTGTGGTGCGCGGCCCATGGACACGCGCCGAACCGCGCAAACCGATGCGTGGAACGGTTTCATCGGCTGCCAATTTGGCACGCACTGAATAAGCCAATATGCCCGCCTCAGTGAGGCTTGATTGATAAGGCACGCGTGTTACTTCGCCGCGATAGCGTTTAATCGGATCAATATCGAGAAAAACATCAACCCGACTTCCCTCAGAAAGGGTAACCGCATCCGTCACGGGCACTTGCACCTCAACCTCTACAAATTGCGGCTGCGCCAGCTTCATAATTTGCTGGCCTGTGACGACCGGCCGCCCCTGCCATTTGCGTGGGTCATCGAGCATAATCAGCCCGCCATTTGGCGCAGTAACGGTAGCGCGTGCCAGTTTATCTTGGGCGAAATTCATCTCGGCACGGCGCAACTCCACTTGTGCGGCCAATTCGGCGAGCCGGGCTTTGTCTTCGTTGCTTGAAAAGGCAAGCTGGCGACCACGCAAAAGTTCCGCCTCAGCGATCCGGAAAGCCCGCCGAGCGACTTCCAAATTGCTTTTTAACTCAATATCGACCAGTTTCAGTAATGGCGCGCCAGTACTGACTTTCTCATTTGGTTTGACCAAAATACTGTCAACAACCCCTTGCATTGGCGAGGCAACAATAAACGGGGCGGTCGCGGTAATTTCGGCCGGTGCAACTGCAGTCAGGCGCACCGGAATGAGAGAGACGACCAGCAAGCCTGCCGCAATGGCCCATTTCCGGCGGCCTGTCAGGCGCGCGCGCATGCGCACCAAAATAGGCGTGTTGCTATGCGTCGCCAGTGCATGACCGTAAACCGAGCCGAGATGCGCCAGAACCGACTTATCACCGTCTGAGAACGCCAAAGTGCGTGTTACGATAAATGCCCCCAAAAGGCCCTTGCTGGCCGAGCGCAGCGGTAATATCAATATGTGGTCCGGAATTAAGTCAGCGACCGCTTCGCATTCTTCCTGTGTCGGTTGCAAAAACAAGGTTTCGTCATTGATTTTTTCTAGTTGGGTTTCCAGCCAGGTGACGAGCGGAGCAGTGCGGTCAAGAACCGCAATATCGGAAAAACCGGTGACACGAATTTGTCCGCTTGCCCCGCGAACGGCTAAGGCCGCCTGCGTATAATCGATAATATCGCGGCTGCGATTGCATATTAAGGCAGTCAGAACGGTCAAAGTTTCGGCTTGACGCACCTCTTGTTCTACCGTCAGCAGTTTTCCTAAGTCGGCGGCATTATCCTCAATCATGGCCGCACCACACCACTCATGCCGGGCAGGATATCCTTGGGTGGGTTGATAAGCCGAGCGCGAATAACAACAGTTTGGCTGACCGGGTCGACCGCGCCGCCCATAGCAATCACCTCGACATCACTTGTCACGCCAAGTTCGTCAATTTCTATTTTTGCATTTTGACCTTTAGTCAATCGTTTAAGCCAATCGGTTGGGGCAATCACCTCAATCTCCAAATCGGAAGATGAGACGATTTCAATCAAGTTGCGGCGCAAATCAACGCTTTCAAACTGATTGACCAATAATTGAACGACCGTGCCATCATACGGCGCCTTTATCGAACAACGCTCGACATTAAGGCTGGCAATTTTTAATTCTGCGCGGGCTTTGTCGTAATCGGCTTTGGCCAAAGTAACATCCAGCGCGCCAATGGAGCGCATTTTTTCAAGATCACGCGCATTGGCCAATTGTGCTTTTGATGCCTTTGTTTGCGCTTCTACTTTGTCTTTTTGGCTTTTTAAAAGTCGGCAATCAAAGCCGATAAGCAGGTCGCCTTTTTTGAATTGGTCACCACTGCGCAAGGGCGTTTTATTGACGACAGCGCCGATTTCACTAGCCAACACAGCGCGCGATTTGGCTTTTATCAATCCGCGAGCAGATATATCTTCAGCTTGTAGCGGAAAAGCATAAATAAGCGGTAAAATAACCGCTAAAACGCGCAACATTTTTTTACTCATGAGCGTATTATACACGTGTCTGCATAGCAGTCTGCAAGTCTTGGCCATAATTATTGTTCGCCAAGGCTGCGTCAATCTGATCGTCTAGTGGCGTGAACGAACTGACTGGCTCGCTATCCTTAGCGGCATTTCCGGCCTCTATTTCATCAGTAGCTTCGAGGTCTTCCTCTGTCGCTTCGCCTTCTTCATTCATCTCGTCGAGGTTGATTTCAAGTTCGATTGAGCGCTGATTATTGCCATCGACTGCAATCAAAGTCAGTTCCAGCATGCTGACGTATTCGGTTGCCTCGATAACCAGCTCACCAGTCGCAGCATCAACCTGAACCCAATCAGGAACGTCCGAGCCGTCTTTCCGACGCACTTCATAACGCGTCGTATCGCCCCGCATTTCATCGGCAATTTCAATGGTAACCGCTTCAGGTGAGGTAACCATGCGCATCAGCTTCATGGCACCTTCGCCGGCGGCCGTTAGTCCGTCAGTAAAGCGGACACGTCCATCGGAAAGCACGCTGACCTCTGAATTGTTACGAGAAAACTCTCGGAATGCGCGCTTCTCAGCACGCTCAGCGCGACGTTCCTCACGGGCTTCAATGCGTGCTTGACGTTCAGCCTGACGCGCCTCTCGGCGCTCTTGTCTAGCTTCGCGGCGTTCTTCGCGTGTCGGCTTTTCGTCTTGTTCAACCTCAAACACGGCCTCGGGATTCAATACCAAATCAATCGCCCGCTCATTGCCGGAACTGTCGGCAGCAATAATCCGCATTTCGATTGGTTTTGCCCCATCAGGTGGCGTGGCAGTAGTCAGCCCTGTGTCAGGGTCAACATTGACCCAATCAGGCAAATTGGAGCCATCAGCCATTTCACCTTTGAAGTTTTCGGCGCGGTCAACTGCTTCATCTGCAATCTGGACAGCGAATTCGTCTCCTTTAACCTGCAGATCAACGACGCGGATATTGCCTGACACGTCTTGTTCTGAGCTCACTTTAGTGTCCATCCAGCCGTCATCGGAAAGTCCTGCATTGCCTCCCATGTCGGAGACAGGTTTGTCATCGGAAATTATTTCTGCAGTCATCTCCGAGCGCGTCGGCACTGAGCCGTCGCGCTTTGGATTGACCTTCAACACTTTTGGCAAATCATGATCGTTCAAATCTGGCGCTGTTTCTTCCGGTTTGCTATCGTCGCGCGGCTCCGGATCTTGTTTTGGCGGGTCGATAGTCACATCGGTAATCGGCATGCCTACAAACATTTTGAAGGAAGATAAAGCACTCAGGCCCAAACTATCAGTCGCTTTCATAACCACATCATAAACGCCTGGCTCCGTCGGCCGACCCGAAATGCTTTCGCCATTAAAGGTAAGGCCAGGCGGCAACTCCGATTCAACCGTAAAGGTCAGGTCGCCTTCAGGCGGAATATCGTCAAATTTTGCATTATTGGGGTAGGCACCTTTTTCATAAAGATTGGCAACGCTTTTTTTGAAGCGGGGCTTATCAGGGTCAAAGGCGTCCACATCGCCAAAGAAGTCGCGTAATTTAATTGGCTTGACCTTGCCATCCACCATAATGACCTGCGGGCCAACCGTCAGACGTTCAATCGGCGCGTTATTTACAGGAGCAATGGTTAAGCTTACCTCAGCTTCATCAGAGGTTTGACTGCCGTCAGAGGCCTCAAATTTAAAGCTGTCGGATCCATGATAATGGTCATCAGGCGTATAAACATAATCAGGCCCGCCATCAATCAGACGCACTGTGCCATGCTCCGGCTGACCGGTGATGCGATAGGTTAAATCCGTGTCGTCCGGATCCGTCGCATCAAGAGTGCCATCGGCAGGGCGTCCCTCAGTTACGGAAACACTGCTTGGCGTAGCTACCGGTGGAGCATTGACGCCGATGCTCATTGTATAGGAATTGGCGCTATTACCTTCGCCATCATTTACCTTAAAGGTAAAGGCGTCGTAATTCTCCCCGCTGGCATCCTCACCCGGCTTGTAACTTAAGCGCCCAAGTTGGTTGGCGCGGATTTCATCTCCGTCTTGCACCGGTTGATCGTTAAGAAACAATATGCCTTCGGTCGGCGCGGTCACAATAATCACTTTATCCAAACCACCACCATCGGCATCAGCGAATGAAAAATTATCGGCTGACAGTGGCACTTCATCCTGGCCGTTAAGCGGCAGATGGGCATCTGCGCTGGTCGGCGGGTCGTTCACCGCATTAATATGAATGGTCATTGTGCCAATTGGGCTGTCATCAGTGCCATCGTTTACCGAATAGGTGAAGTTGGCGTAATCATCGCCATGGTCGTTTTCAGCGGGCACGTAAGTCAGGTTGCCGATTTGCGATGCCTCAATCGCATCACCGGCTGAAATCGGATTGCCGCCCAACAGCAAAGTGCCTTTTTCCGGCAGGCTGAGAATGGTTAGTCGAGCTAGTGCGTCGCCATCATTTTCGTCAGCAAAATTGAAGTCATCGCTCGTGAAATCGTGAGGCGTGTCTTCATCAATTCTGATGCTGGCGACGCCCTCTATATCGTCGCTTGTGTCGATCGTGCCATTATCGTTAATGATTTGAGGCGGTGTGTTGTCGCCTGAAATAGTGATTGTGGCGCGGTTGGAAACGGTCTCATCGCCATCCGTAATATCATAATTCACTGTGATGAGGACATCTTCACCGACGTCTAAAGCGCTAAATATGCTTGGTGAAATTTCCACTTCATTGTCAATAAGTGTTGCAGCACCGGCTGGAAGCGGAACTTCATTCCCGTCTTTATCGGTAAAGACAATCTCCGGGGTGCCGGTGATGGATACGGTGTCACCATCCAAATCCTCAGCCCCTTGCAATAAATCAAAGAAATAATTGGCGTCGTCTTTGCTGTTGGCATTGGTCAATGGGCTAATGGTCGGCGCATCATTAACGCCGGTAATGGTGATGATCGCGGTATTTTGTTCGCTCAACGCACCATCGGAAACATCATAAGTTACGGTGATGACAGCACTCTCACCATCATCTAGACCGTTAAACAGGGTGGGGTCTATACGCAACTCATTACCACTCACCGAAGCGGCTCCGTCAGGCAGGGTCAATGTGTTGCCATTATTATCTACGGCAGTAATAATCGGCGAAGCAATTGATAAATCATCGCCCTCTGGATCGCTCTGACCCAACAGTAAATCGGTATTAAAGACCGTTTCGTCTTCGGTTTTGCTATCCGTAATGGCGACGACGACAGGCGCATCATTTTCTGGTGTTACATCAACCGTCATGGTCGCTGCCGTGCTGGTGGCTTGACCATCATTTACCGTGAAGTTGAAATTGGCATAATTGTCGCCGCTGTTTCCGGGCTCGGGGCGGAACACCAACTCATTATTCGCCAGTTGAGCCGCCGTGATATTTGCGCCCAAGGTGGCGAGGTTGTCATTGGTTAAGGCGACGCTATCAACAAGCAATGTGCCGGCGGATGGAAGTGTAGTAATCGTCACCGAAGCGAAACTATCACCGAGGTCAATGTCAGTGAAGTTTAAATCATTTACGCCAATCGAGCGGTCAACATCCTCAACTGTTGAGATAGAGGCTACACTTTCAACATCATCAGAGGCGTCATCAGGCGTGCCGTTGTTATCAATTACTTTCGGCGCATCATTTAGCGGTGTGACGTTGACCGTCATGGTGTAGATATCCGCGCTGTCTTCCGCGCCGTCATTTACGGTGAAGTTGAAGTCGGCATAAGGAGTGCCGTTTGCATCAGCGACCGGCGCATATACCAAGTTTTCAATATCTGCTGCTGCTATATTGTCGCCGGCACTCACCGTAGCGCCGGAAAGCGTCAAAGTTCCGTTCGTTGGCAATGTCGCAATGGTGATGTGATGCAAGCTATCGCCATCGTCAATATCGGCAAAGCCAAATTCAGCGGCGCTAAATGATTTCGTCGAGTCTTCTTCGATTGTGACCGAATTGTCCAATGCTGTCGGCGCGTCATTGACAGGCAAAATATCGATATTCATTGTGTAGGCGTCGACACTGTCAACCTCACCATCATTAACGCGGAAGGTGAAACTGGTATAGTCCGAGCCGTTTTCATTGGTGGCGGGAGAGTAAGAAAGATCTCCGATTTGACCTGCTGTTATTGTGTCTCCAGCATTAATTGTCCTGCCGCCAAGGATCAATGACCCATTATCGGGAATGCTTACAATTGTTATCTGACGTAATATATCGTTATCGGGGTCACTAAAGCTAAATTGATCGCGCGCGAATGTCAGTGAGGCGTCTTCGTTTATGTAGAGGGTATTGTCGGCAGAAGTCGGCGGCGTGTTGCCTGGGTTTGGTGCAGTGACGGAGAAGGTTACAGTTGCGGTGTCCAACCCTCCATTGCCATCAGAAACTGTGTAGGTAAATGTATCGGTCACCGCATCATCGCCATAGTTCAAGGCAGCTGCGGCGGGTTGGTCGGCATTATAGGTTACCGCGCCGTCACGCCCCAGAACTAATGTACCATAGGTGCCAACAACTGACTCGGACGCCCCGAGATTGTCTTCAATCGGTGTGTCACCAAGCGCTGAGACAGTTAGCGTATCGACCCCGTCTGGGTCGGTATCTTCGCCACCCATTTGGGCTGATAAAACATTGCCAATATATTCGCTTCCGACAAGAATATTAGATGCGTCATCCGCTGCAACAGGTGCATCATTAACGGGTGTGACATTTATGGTCATGGTTGCTGCGGGGCTGTCCAATTCGCCATCGCTGACCGTATAAGCGAAGCTGGTATAGCCGTCACCATTCTCATTATCAACCGGCGTGTAAACCAAATTGGCCAAATCGGCCACGGCTATCGGTGTATCCAAAGTCACCTCAGCGCCGTTCAGCGTCAGCGTGCCCTTATCGGGCAGGGAAGTGATGGTAACAGAGGCTAGTGTGTCGTCGGTATCATTATCGGTGAAGTTAAAGTCATCCGCGCCGAA
>MDTG01171905.1_pt1 | contig 23937 bp, 1 predicted proteins | sample 811421 | NCBI WGS metagenome assembly MDTG01 (sample SAMN05326645, study PRJNA326480) | marine metagenome | isolation source: seawater | place: Pacific Ocean: South East | collected 2011
GGGTACGGGCGCCGCCGCGTGCGGTGATTGCGCGGCCGGGAAGTATATGTCGGGTACGGGCGCCGCCGCGTGCGATGATTGCGCGGCCGGTCGTTTTGTGTCGGGTACGGGCGCCGCCGCGTGCGGTGATTGTCCAGGCGGGTGGCGTTCGGACCCGGGCGCGGTGAACTGTAGCCTTAGGTCTGACTGTACAAGGAATGTACATTGGGGAACGGACTATGTCGAAATTAGTGGGGATTTCGAATGTGTCTTGGCCGACTTTTCTCATCTCCAAGTCCGGTGTGTCGGTGTAACGTCTATGGAACTCAACTACGTGGATATGTCGAACGCCGTTTTGACGAATTGTGATTTTTCGAACGCCGTGCTTGGACACGTGGATTTTTCTCACACGGACGTAGCGGGGCTTTCATTTGACAGTGCAACGTTAGAGTCTGTCGTTTTCTCGGGTGACTTGCGCGGCACAGATTTCAGATCGGCAACGCTCACAGACGTCGATTTTTCTTTAGCTACGTTGGTGTCGGGGCAACGCTGTGTAGCAGAGGGGCGCTTTCAAAGAACGTTTGGTACGACCGTCACGCGCAACGACGTGGGCAAGCTCACGCGAGCTAACGATTCCCAACCATGGCCGTATGTGTGGCAACTCCGCGAATTTGTCGAGACCGACACAGAAGCGACGTTAAATCCGTCGGGGTTGCATTACACTTCGATAAATTACGAAGACTATGTGTCTATCGAAATATCAGGTGCGTATACACAGTCGACGCCGGACCATTGTAAGAGTATTTGTACACTCGACGACCACGGCCCCCCGGTGACAAAGGTAGTGTACGGTGAGGCTGCGTATGTACGGAGCAACCCACTACACGACGCCGATGGGTTAAGTATCACGCGCGTGAGTAACGGGCTTGATGCGGTGTCGTGGTACGGTTACAGCTCGACCGACGCCGTGGATTTGGTGTCTCCGGACATGAAGCATAGACCCCGGTGTATCTGCGTGTTTCAAAGCACTGACGCGACGCCCGGTACTGTTTCGAGTATATTTTCACATCGTGTCTGGCGGAGATACAAAACGTACCAGGGTCACGAAGGGTATGACGGCCAGGTTTGGGCCCGCTACACCGACGCTGCCGAAATACGTTTCGCAAGATACTCTTCAGAAGAGATTGACGGACCCGAGAGATGCGGGAACGCGCAAAATGAACCCATCAACTTCTGCCCCACGGCGGAACGGCCACCTAATCCGGATTGCCGTGACACGTATGTACGAAACTCTGTAGATTGCCATCGGGCGCAAGAATTCAATGTGGAAGTGTCGTCGTGGGACATCGTGGAATATGACATTGCCCCGCGTCAAACCCCTGCACTGATTCCCGGTTTCGGGTGTCACACGCGTACGTCGGATGCCTGTACGTCCCCTTGTGTGTATGTGAACCAATCGAATGGTGGCATTCCCGCAAAGTTTGCGGGCGCCACATTGAAGGATGTGTCTCTTGTCGGTTTTGATTTCAATGGGGCAGATTTTTCAAACACGGAATTTGTCAATGTGGACGCCATGGATTCAAATTTCAGCGGTGCTGCGTTGGTCGGGATCGATTGGGATGTCTCATCGTGTCCAACGCTGCCTGGCCAGTACACCTGTATGAATTTCCAAGTGCGTGAGGTCAACGCCGATGTCCCGACCTTTTACTCTTTGTATGCGGAGCGAGGTACGAACTCGCCTGTCGGGGTCCAGTTGCCGTCACAGTGGGGCGGTCCGTTGACACGTGTACAGTTTGCCCCGCCGTCGGATTTGGTTTGTCTCGGTGTACAGTATCTTAACCGGCGTGTGAAGAGACCGAACGTGGATTGTGTATCGGACGATGACGCATCCGATGTGGAGCTGTACAACGCGGATTTCCAGTACTATACGCGCAGCTTGTACAGCGCGACGCCGGGTTTGCAGGCGTTCGTTTCGGGCGAACGTCCGTGCGCGTCCGTGACCGGCGATTATACGTGTATCGGCGACAATAACTTGTTTGGACCGTTTATTGACATGACTGATGTCGACATTGGCAACGGTTTGCAGGTGGCTTGGACGTTGCTCGAAATAGACAAACTGTGTGAGAATGTTGATGTTGCATCATCCAGTGTCAGTGACAGTGTACAAGCGTGTGCAGAACATTGTTATAACACAATGGGCGATGGTCAGACGGGGTTTACGTTTGGCGTTGGCGAGTGTCTGTGTGCCTCAGACAACTGTACGCGACGCACAGATTCGCAAAATTATATCACATATGAGTTTTATACACACCATACCGGTGTGGCGTTTATGGACAAGTCGGCCGAGGGTACGGTGTGGAAAAACAACGACGGGCAGGCGCAAGGCTGTCCGAGTAACATGTCGGCGTCACGTGACGATATTTGTTGTTACGAGGGTCGTTTTTACGGGGACGGTTCACTTGGTCTGTCGATATTCCCTGACGTTGAGACCATGTCAAGCTCGAACATACTGGGTTCGACACCTCATGCGATCCCGAACTTCCTACGGGACGACGCAACCGGTACTCTTCCAGAGTTGGGTGGCCTTCGCAATCGGCGTTTGCAAAGGTCGGGTCAACCATTGCGCTGTTCTGACGTCGAATGGAGTTTGCCAGAGAATTATGGTTGTATCGACGTGTCCGATTGCGACGAATGTCCGAACGACATGGGCTATTTGTTAGGGCCGTCTATGACGGTCACCGTGTCGAATCTGAACGGTGTGCATTTCCCACAAATGAGCTTGGAGAATGTGAATGTGCTCGGTAGGACCATGAAAAACAGCGATTTTACGGCCGTAACATCTGTGGATGGCTTGAGTGGGTTTACTTCCATACGTGGCTCTGTGTTCACTGGCGATATCGGAGGTATGGATTTTACATCGTTGGAAGACGTTGTGACGGGCAAAATGACAGGTGTGTATGGCGAAATCATCCCGCCTCCGCAAGTCTTGTACGATGGGAAAGAACAGGACGTTCTTGTTTCGCCCGAACGGCGGTCGGTAGCGGTGCGCAATGAGCTCGATAACAAGTGTGGACAAGCGTATGAACCTGAATACAGAGTTGTGAATGGGAATGCCAACCCATTCACCCAAACCTTGGCAGGGCGTGCCCGGCAGCGTCACGATTATTTCGTGACGCCGTGTATCTCAGACCCAACGCCCGACCAGTTGGTCTGTGCTCCGGGTTGTAAGAAATGTGCCGTCGACACTGTAACGGTCCCGGTGCCCTGGGGCATTAAGATGGAAGGCGGGAGGATTCTACCTGATGGAGATGGCTTGGTGATAGAACGCACTGTCAAACGCTGTGTCGAGCCATATGAAGGGTTCGAGGTCAACATGGGCAAGGTATCCTTAGCCCTGACTTCGAATTGTTTGTCACACTGTCAGGCCAACCGTGCATTTCCAAATGCGCGCAAATTTTGCGCGCAGTTGACTACCTTGAAGGCGTGCTCTGAGCATTTGTTGTGTGTGCCTGTGACGCATTTGCCAAATTGTTTGCAATGTGATGATATATCGAAGTGTGACATTCCGTTTCCGGGATATAACGTCGTCGATGTTGACCCCGGACGCGTGACATTTGTGCGCAAAGTGTCAACGAATTCGTCCTACATATTTACAGACGGCATGTCGGTGAACAGCATGGACCTCAATGGTGTCGACCTCAATGCGCGCATGATGGAAGGCATCACGGAGGTCAAGGACGGTGATTTAATAGCCAGCTGTCCCCGGTCGCAGCCACACGGGTGGGACTGTCTTGCAGACGCACCGGTTGGTGGAAATTGGACGATTCGGAGGATGTTTGTACGGTCGAACAGTGTGTTACGTGGCGACTTTTATTGGATCCTGCCGCCAAATCGTTTATACATGCCGTACAGTCGTACCGAACGCGCATTTCAGTATATGAACATGAGTAACATTTGGTTGGATTCGGTCCCTCGATATCAGGGGTCACGAGACTTTCGCAATGCATTGTGGTTGGGCGCCGGCGGCAACGCTTACAAGTTGCGCGACGCTGTGCTGTCGCAGGATTATCGCGTATTCAAAATAGAACCCGGCGATTCGGTTGGCACGCACGTGCTCGTAGGGCCGGGCGTCAATTTGCGTGGGCGTAAGATGTTGGATGTGAATTTGACCAGCATGGACCTGTCGAACGTCGTTCTTGACAACGTGTTTGCGACCTGGCGTAGTCAGGACGCGTCGACGTCTTGCGTGGCGGGGCACAATATGACGGAGGGTTGGAAGTGCGTGACGCGTGTTATTGACGATTGGACCGAGCACTTGTTAGTTGGCCCCACTGTCGACTTGATGGGCATGTCATTATCCGGATATGACCTGACGGGCGTTTCGCTGGAGAACGCGAATATAGCCGGTATTCACGGCCAGTTGCTCGGCTGCCCTACTGCATTGCCGGAGTTTTGGGGCTGCAACGCCGACAATATTTTATTAGGGCCTGGGGCGAATTTGATGCAGATGACTGTGAGTGACTACACGACAACCCCACAGTGGAGCGGAACGCTTTCGGTGTGTCCAGAACTGTCGCCTCTGCCGTGCATACACGGGAATGTGTTGGGTGTCAGTGGCGATATGGACGAGCTCGCGAACGTTGACGTCACAGGCGTGGATTTGTCTGCGTTAAATTTGAGCGCGACCGCGTTAAACAACATTTACGGTAAATTATCGGCCTGTCCGATGGCGTTACCATCGACACACCGGTGTATTTCGAATTACATCGTCGGGCCGGACATGAACATGACGGGCGTGAATATGGCAGGGTTTGATTTGTCCGGCGTGAGTCTGGTGTCGGCGGTTCTGACGGGTGCGTCGGGAGTGTTGACACAATGTCCACAGGACGGGTCCGGATATGTGTGTGTGGACAATAGGCTCGTGGGCATGGGGGCAGACATATCGAATATGGACTTTGGGGGTGTATGCTTACAAGACGTGGATTTGTCCGCGTACAGACATTTAAAGGAGATGAACGTCTCTTTTAACCATGTGCTACCCTGTGACATTGAAGCTTGTTTCGCCGTGTACGACAATCCAGGGTTTCCCCATTCCTGTATTGGTACACGTATCTATGGCCCATACACCAACGTCACGGGGATGGACTTAAGTCTGAGTACGGGTGCGACGGACCCGACCCTAGACCTGCGCGGTATCCATGGGATCGTTGCGAAGTGTCCATTGCCGAACACACGTGGTCGCGGTAGTCACTGTGTGAACAACGTCTTGTTGGTACCAGGAGCCGACCTGTCCACACTGCCGGCGAATCATTTCGCCAACCAAACGTGGACGGATGTGTTCATAACAGACATGGATCTAAGCGGATTGGACTTGTCGCGCACAACACTGGACCGTGTGTCGGGCAAAGCTGCGTCGTGTCCGGAGGCATTGCCAACCCGACACATGTGTACAGACGACGGATATATACTTGGTACACGTTCTTCTGGTTGGGGGCGGGTCTCGAATGTGACGAATGTGACGACCACGACCACGTTCGAAAATGTCGACTTGTTTGACATGCGGTTGCCAGAGAATGCAGCGTTGGAGAACGTCGTATTAAACAATGTATATTTGCCCATAACGTCCACCATTAAGGGTTCTTTGTCCGGTACAACGTCAAACGCGTTCACGTTGGCCAATTTTGGACGGTTACACATCACCGATGATAACGGGAGGTACGAAATTATGAACCCGGGGATGCGGATTTCCAAAACACTGGGCGGCAAAGGAATGTTATTCAGTGCATCGTTGGACTCTGTGACGTGCACGAATTCCGGTCAAATCACAAACCTCCGGTTGCTCAACACAAACGTGACAGATGCAGATTTCTCCGATTGTACGTTTGAAAATGTCCGTGGGACATTTGTCGGGAACGCCATCTGGCCGGCAGGTTGCAGAACAACGGCGTCCACTGTCGTATGTCCAAACTCTCACCTCAGACCCGAATTCAACGGGACGTTGTCCACGTTTAGCGGAATGTCTCTGACATTTATAACCAATTTTGCCAATCGAGATGTCGACGGCGTTGACATGAGCTCTATGCAACTCGGCACGATACGAACAAATGTGAGAGACGCGAGTCGTCAGCGGACATTGATGATGCGCAATATTAACGGTGTCCCGTCGAGCTGTCCGAACAAAGAGTCCATACCAGCCGGGTGGGCGTGTCATAGGGATGTCGGATTTGTGGGACCGGAACAACAGATAAGTAATAAGACGATACCACTCAGCCTACTCGAAAGATCCGTCGATGTCAGTGGAATTGTGATGACGAATGTCAGCTTTGGAAGTAACGTGACGACACAAGCAGTTACATCAAACTGGTATGGTCAAGGGGTTAGCAACGCAAATATCGAACTGGGACTACGCAACTACCAAGTCAACAACGGGTTTTGGATTGGCGAGGGCGTACGCACTGATAGTTACCCGGATGGTTTTGAAATAGATGTCTCGCACCTAAGCAATATTATCGACCATGTCGACACATTAGATCTGGGAAGGGCCAAGTTCACGAATCACGGTGCGTCCGCCATATACACGGAAGCGGGACAGATTACCCTGCCAAGTGGGTATATCCACCTCAACGGGTATATTCTGGGTCCGGAAGTGACCGTACCATCGTCTATATCGACGACACAACTGTTGCTGGGACTACGTGGTCCCCTGAAAAACTGTCTATCGCTTCGCCGTCAGCCGCGATACGACGGCCAACGAGGTCATTGGTACGACTGTTATAACTCTACGCGCGATGCCTCTCTGCAATATTTACTGGGTCCAGGCGTCCAGTGGGACGGTTTCGACGAGCCGAACTTGGATTTGACAACCGTTGCGATGGAACCGTCGAATGGGCTGACATATCCCGCCCCGCGCAATATTGTGTCTTTTCTGCCGGAAGACCAGCTACCAGACGGTTATAGTATGCTGTCCAGCGATGGTCATGGTTTCGTTATAGTCGGGCCCTTCGTGGATGTGCATGGTATGGTCTTTGATCTTCAAAACCGAACTGTAAAGATAGGTACGAGACGTTCCAACCTGAGGGGTACCACGTGGCGCAATGGTCACGTGATATTTGGTTTGGACACGACTGCAATCATGGACAGTATGACTTGGGAGAACGCCCATGCGACGTACGCTACCGTTGGTACGAACGCGACCACTGGCTGCCCACCATCGTGGGACGCAACTATATGCGATTCGAATCCGATCTGCGGTGTTTTTGGCAACCTGGTCGTATTCGAGAACAATAAATGGCCGTCCACGGCGCCCATCACAGGCAAGTCGATTACACACTGCGTACGTGGTATCGATTTTTCAAACGTAGCGTTGAATTACGTCACGTTTGAAAACGGCAACGTGGAGGGTACCACTTTCCCGGACGACATTCGTTCGGTCACACTGAACGGGGCCTCGGGGACCGTGACTCGGTGTCCGAGTCTTATGCCACCAAACGTACTGTGTTTGAAGCATACCAGGCAATTTATTACGCTCACATCACAACTGAGACATACCAACGTCACAGGTGCCAATTTCGCGGGGTTGGATCTGGGTAACGCAATTTGGTATAATGTACACGGTCTGATTGCCGCTTGTCCCAGTGGTGGTATGACGGCGGCCTACGCGTCTAATGTGACGACAGCCAACGCGTCACAGGCCGAACCGGCCTACAGTCCGCCCGGGTGGACATGTGTCAAGGCGCATGAGCAAGGATTCGTCTTCGTGGGAAGAGGTGTTGATTTTACACAATATGACTTCTCGTTTCCAGTGGATGTAGACGTATCAGGTGTTGATTTGCGAGACGTCAAGATGAAGAAGCATGATAAACTCTTCGGCCTGAACGGACACCCGACCCATTGTCCCGCGGAACTACCAAAAGACTATACGTGCAACCGCGTCCGTCCAGGAATGGTCGCCATCGTTGGTCCTTATGTAAACCTCGACGGCATGTCTTTGGCCGGCGTCAAGATATCTAACGGCGCGCAATTGGTGGGCATACGTGGACAATTGCGCGCCGGCGGATGTCCCGTTCTCAGCCAAACCTTGAGGCAGGCCGGGTACACCTGCCATCCGGACGACCCGGTTATTTTGGGGCCGGCGGTTGACATCACCGGCGTACCCATCCGTACGATACACGAAGTGTCCCGACAAAAGTCCAACATGAAGCTACACTTTGCGAAAATGTACGATAATTATCTTATCAACAGCATCGGTTCGAAACAACTATGCGAAAGATATCCCGACATACTCAATGTACTGTGCAGTGAACAATGTTAATACAAAATTACATTAATTTTATTCTCTATGGTTAACACGCTTTTACCGCCGGTTTCGTCATTGTCTCCACTCCCCAGCATGATATGTTCCGGCCGTCGTTGTATATGGCGCACGCGCCTCGGTCCTCTACCAAGGAGACGTCGTCCACGTTGTACAGCTTGGGTGGATAGTACTCCCATGACGATATGTCTTTATGTTGGCAATACAGTTGGCCGTCCGGCCTCGTGATACATACACCATGGTCGTTTGCATCCAGGAGTGTCCCGCGCAATAGAATCTGCGACGGCGCGCGAGGCTGCCATTCAGCGTCACGACTACATTCCGCTTGTGTCAAACTTAGACATTTCTGATACCACTCCGCACTGTAGATGGCAGCGCCGGACGACAGACACTTTCCACCGACCCAATCACATACGCGCGTCAGTCGGTCACCCAACACCGCCAGGCGCCCTCGTTCCGAGTAATCGCACACCACTGTTTCGTTTTGTAATTGGACACAGTTACCGATGACGTTGACAGTGTCCAACGTGTACATCTCCTGCCGGAAGCTGGCCAACCCCGGTTCAAACCCGATGGAGGTCATATCGATGTCGACGTTTCGCCCCTGCTGACTCGAACACGAGGCCATGCATGCGTTGTCGTATATTTCGTTCTGGTACGAATTATCTTCACAATACATGTCCAGTTCACAACGCACCGCCGACCGACGGACCGCGAACAGTTGCGTGCGAATCTCACGCAGAGACGCAAACACGACGTCTGCATAAAAAGACAACGCGTCGTTCGCCCTTGTATTCTCTGTTACTATGCTATAAGACGGTCGATACACGGCATTTGGTTCCGATATGGTCGTAAACGCGCCCGAATGGTGCACGCTCTGGATGCTACTGGCCGGATACGGACACTCTCGGGGGTCCGCGTCGGAACAGTCACATTCAAAGTTACATCCGTGCGCTGTATAATCTATGGACGTGTCGCGGCACTTGCACCATTCTTCACAATCCCATTGTAAACAGTCCTCGATTGCACACTGTCCAAAGGATGCACGCTCTGCTGCGACGACCGAGTATGTTCTATAGTTGTCGTCTTGGTCAATGTCAATGTCGCAAGGTTGGCCCGACGTCAAGATACACACAGGGGGTACGACATCCCGGTTATATGAAAAGAGGAGGCACCCCGTCTCCTGGCGACATGCAACAGCACAGGACTCGAGGCTATTGGTAACGACGGACCGCGTGTCTGCAATGGTGGATTGAACCTTGCCAACAGAAATCGCCCGAAGCACATTACCCTCCGACAGAGACGCGTTGGCCGCAGACAGAGACGCGCGCTCTCCTTGTGTGAAAATATGGCAGTCTCTGGACCCCCTACAACGCGGTGTTCGCATAGGGTCTGATTTGAAATTATGGTCATTCAATTTGCTGTGAACGGCCAACAGACGGGACTTGTATTCGAGCATTGCTGTGGTATCCCGTTCGTCTTCTATTTCTTTGTTGACGCACGCGAGTTCGAGGTCGACTTTTTCTCGCAGTTGAACGATTTTCCCCAATTTGTTCGCCGTCGGCCTACCAGGATGGCACGCGGTAATGGCATTTTTGTTGCAGCGCTGTGGCGTTTTTTCGAGTATCTGCTTACCCATGGCGTCAAAACACGTCATTTCGTGACAATGTGCAGTGTTGCTCTGTGGCGTGTTACGGCACGTGTGCCGTTGTCGGATGCACATTTGACCAGTCTCGGCACTCAGTGAATAATCTACTACGTCATCGTGTTTTAAAAACGTCGTGTACGGCATTTCATACGCAATCCAAGATTCAGAATCGTCTCTAAAACGACAACCCAGGGCCGACAACGCACACGTTAGGCTGTGACTGTTGTATGCATACCCCGTACAGCCGGATTGCGCTTCGCACAGTGTAAAGCAAGCGCTGTTCCCACCAGTGACTTTGATTTCGTCGTCCGTGTCGCGACACTTGCCTCTCCCCAAGATCGAAGCGGACCACGCCGACGCGTTGAACATGTACGTCTGCCAATTCGCCAGGCTGGTATAATTCTCATTGATACGATGACTACGGTCAAATAAAGCGTTTATGCAACTTGACGACAGCAAGCAGTTTTCACGCGGGGGTTCCTGCGCTTCCGCGGTTGTACGACAGCAGCGAAAGTAGCGACTAGACCAACAACCTGTATTGCTACGACACCCGAGGTTTCCGCCAGATTGGCCATCCATTAGTATATGTTGCCCCGAGGGGCATCCGTAGGTAGTCGACGTGTATCCGTATTGACTACTGCCGGAAAGCCCAGTGGCGCCTGGAGTCCCGTACGCCTCCTCATACTGCGTTTGACTGCACAGTTCGAGTCCTCTGTCCGCGCATGCGTTTACGGCTTTCTGCCATGATTGTGTGTCGCCACCTGAACAATCGGTGAGCTTTTGTTCGATTTGGTCTATAATACCCCCCGAAGGTAGTGCGGCGACAGGCCCCAAAGGGATTTCAAAATGAGAAAAAAACTTACAATCGCCGTCTTGGTGACATTTGGTTTCGCAGTCCATCAGTGTAGCCGCTTTTTTCATGCGAACATGACTGGACGACTGTGTCACGTCGAGAGGTTCATCCAGGTTGTCCGTACAATACTGTGCACCCATGTATTTACCGTATACCGTGTTTTTAAACTTGATTCGCCAAGCGTCATATTGGGGTTCTGGCGCCGTGTACTGTACCGTATATCCGTTGGGCGAACCAGGTTTGATTTCAAATATTGGTTGGTCAGCGGAAACGGTCTCGCGTACTGCACACCCCGTCGACGACAAGACACATTCTGATACGGGGTTGACAATCATTCTGTACTCTGACGGCCATGATTTAAGTAAGCAAGAACCGGAACTGTAATCAAACCCTTGGCACTGCTTTGCGGAGAAGAGACGATTGTAGTTGAGGTCGAAAATTTTGCCGTTGTACTTGCATTTGCTGGCACAATCTGCCACGCTTTGGGCCGTCGTTCGAATCATAGTGGTCGGGTATGTTTTGGTAAACAGTGGGCAATTCGAAGATTCGACGGAGGCAGACACCCTCGACGTGTACCCCGGGAGTGTGTTGCACTGCGACCCGCCAGAGTCGGGACAAAGACAGACGCTGGTGTCCGTGGTCTTGTGATACTCTGGGTCTTGGCGGTATGCAAACGAGTTGCACCGTATATCGCCAAGACACAGTGATTCACACTGTCCACGTGTAAGTCCGTTGGTGGTCTGAAACGCGTTGCTGCACTTCCCCGTGCCCACTTCGACAAGCTGTGGCGTGTCCATGATGGACGAGTCGGCAGTGTTTTCAATCTCTTGTTTCGTTTTCTTCTGATAGGTCTGCCAGTTGGCCGCTCCTGAGGACACCAGGCCAGGTCGGCGCTGTCGGCACGACGACGACAAGATGCATCGGGGCACACCTCCTGTGTGCACCGATGTCAAATGAGATCCGGCGGCCTGCTTGTTCCAGTATGAGAAGAACTTACATTGGTCGTCGGCGTCACATTCGGCTGAGCAGTCGGCGAGAGAGTCCACTCTGATGGCTCCCCACGGGTTGAGCATTCCCGCCTGTAACTGGCCCTCGCTCAGCGTGGGCAACGTGTCTACAACCATCCGTTCACATCTGTTGTCGTCAGTGCAGTGTTGTTCGTCGAGCTGTTGACATATGTTACGGACATACATGTTATTTAGTAGGTCCCAACGTTCTCCACAGACATGCACATTGTCAGCGCAGTATCCGCCCCCTTGATAGAACCCTTCTACGACAGAGGTGTTGACCATCTCATAGGCGTTCCACTCGGAAGCGTCGTCTCTGCCGCCGCAACCCGACCGAGAATACTGACAATGAGTCCCGCTGGACGAAAAGGCTACACAGACGGGGTCCGACTCACACTGTGCCCGACACTCATCGAACGTCGCATCTGCACAAACCTCGTCACAGTACCCGGACAAACACTGGCCTTGGCCAAGGGGGTTCAGGGTGATGTTACGCAGGACGGGCTGTTTCACGAATCCTGGCGCTGGTTCACCGTAAATAGACACGTGTGATGTACCGTGTGGGGCCGAACATGACAATGTTTTGTTTTGGCCGAGTATGCAGCGTACATTGTCGTTCGTGACCGCTGCCGATACAATTTCACCGTGTGGGCTCGTACACGTCTCGGCTCCTGTTTCCTGTACACACCCATGTGCCCATGGACTCATACCATACTCGGTGGACACATAGTACATGTTTTGTTCTGTCGTATTTGTGAATAGGTGTTGATGGCGACTGGTCGCAATTTCATGCGAGACTGATTTGGAGACAAGTGTGAAAAGTGTCGACCACAACAGCAGAGACATTCCGTGACAAACGACCTGCCATTTATAGTAAAAAAACGTATAATTAATTTAATTTGAATATTATTTATTTTTTAGCATAGACCTCCATGGTCACAATTTCTATGTATCTTTCTTAGTGAGGGGTGTACTTGGTTGGCAAACGCCCTTTCTTCGTTGAATTTGTGTAGGTGTTGTGATGTGAGCCGGCGCCGATAGGACGCTTCGGAATTGACCTCGCCGTCTATTTCAACGGTGTCTGCTTCGTCGAAATCGCTCGGAGTCTTGCCTCGGATATAAAATCCACACGTTTCGTAAAATGCGCGGTGTGCGTATTCGCACGTGCCGACAACCCTATAGGTTTCTTGGGCGCGACTCGCTTTGGCCGTGATTAGATATGCGCCGTCGAGGTCGTCATCTGGCAATGTGAGAATACCGGGCGTGAGTTCAGCTCCCTCTCCAATGAGATATCCACGTATCGTTGAGTCCTCTATGACGTCAACACACGTGAAATAATTGGGCAACCTCGTCTCGTTGGGGCACCCGTTCGTAAACGACCCGGAGACGCGTTCGATTGTCGTATTGAACAGTGACCAGTCATTGTTTTCCGAATCCAGACCCGTAATGCTCAACCTTTTGTAAAACGAACCAGGTCCGATCAGTTTGTGGGGTAAGTACTTGCTTAAGCCATGACAGACCCAGTTACGGGGGAGATGAAGGGGACAGTGGTCGGCATCTGGTAGCCATCCCATAGTCCCACGTAAATCGACTTGACGCAAATCTGCACCATACAAGTTAAAACCGTCGATTATCATACGAGGCCCGACAACATACTTCAGTGACCCTGCAGTGTACCCGCCCGTTTGACCCGCTGACACACATGCGTATCCATCCGGTAAATCTTCGGGACAATCCACACCCATCATCACCGCGTTGTCGAAATTGATCGTTTGATTTTCGTGGGCTGGCAACAGACGTCTGGCGCGTCGAGAAGACACGAGTCGTCTTCTCCTTTCCGTATCGGCGTCGAGCATGTTGACATTGCCCAGTTTGCCGACATATTCAACACCACGCCCCACAAACGAGAACCCCGCGCCGTTGAAAATACATTTCAACCCACGAGGAACTGTTCTCGGACAGCTGTACATCGTGCCGGACACACCTTTGAAATCTTCCACGTCTATGTTATGCATATACAGGCCGTCAAAATCAGCATCCGCCACACTTGCATACGGTCCCACGAGAAAGTTATTCAGACAGTGGTATTTCGGCGGAAGTTTGACCGGGCATCTTTCCATTCTTCCGCGCACGCGCGACAGTCTATACGAACTCCAATCTTGACCACCACCGTCGATACCAGTCAGGTCGAACATTGTCAACTTCAACCCGCGGTGACTCATAGCCGGGTGGAATATAACACCGTCTACACAGGACGTGATGAACGGCCTGTTCTCAGTGTCCAAGCTCACCGGTAGGTTCCACGGCTTAGGACACGTGCTCGTGTCACACCCATTGGGCTGGTCTCTCCTACACCCACATCTGCCGTGTAGACCGGCGGGAATCGCATCCAACAGCAAATTGCTACAATCCACGCCGGACAAGCTGGCACCCGGGCCAATAAACACTCCGTCTTGACATTCGTAACCGTGACTGTTCTGGTAGTTTTCAAAGGGGCCACAATTTGCCATTTGTCCAGACATGCCTGTCTCAATGTCAATCATATCTGTTTGTGTTGACGCACTGGGGACGTATTCATCGACCGACACATGTTTCCAGATAGACTTTCCCCACGTCACCGACGAGAACGAATTCTCGTCGAGGGTGAGGTGGATATACATGAGTGACACACCGTTCAAATCCACGCTGATGTCGCTGTTCGCCACCCTGGTCATCTCCACCTTGCGTTGTTTGGTCGTTTTGCCACGTAAAAATTGATTGCTTTTTAACCGAAAATCGCGCGTGTATTTGACGCTATTTCCGAGCCATATCCAACACTTTGCTGCAGAATCCGACGGACAATCCGCCTCCAGCGTTACAAAATCTGGCGGGACGTAGGCTAAGTTCTCGAATTCGGCAGTGAAATGGTCCATCACCACCGGGCGCATTGCCATGTGCGGCACATGGGTCAAATCCAAATGCGTCCACTGGTCGCCGCCCAACGTGATTGCTGTCTGCCCATTCACTTCGTGCTGGAAATTTAATGTTTGAAGCGATTCAAAAACCGGGTAGTCATCAAGCACTGCATTATTATCGTCGTCCAGCAGGGTTGGAATTCTGGCCTCCACCGCCAATTTGTCAAACGTGTCGGTGGAGGTTTTTAGTGTGCGTAGAATGCCGTTTAAGTGGTACAGGCTCTGGTAGTTGTATTGTACACATTCCGATTCGCCGAGTGTGTTGTCGTGTGGACACGCTCCGTTGTCCCACTTACTGTGAGACTGCATCCAGTCATACCCAGGGCCAACTACAAACGTATACGCATCCTCGTCGACATTTTTCCAATATCGATTCGAATACGATTTCCAATCGTCCGTCACGTCTTGAATGCCCATATATGCGATGTCGCCGGTCGTCTTCACCTGGCGATGGTAACAAGTATCGGTATCTATATCGACGTTCAGTTGGTACTCTTCTCCGGTGTAAAACCCAAACTGCTTCTTGATGGTCGACATCGGAGGGTGTTGCTCGTAGGATGTAAACTGCTTGCGTTCTTGGTAGTTTTTGTCGTACACTGGTGTCTTGGAAACTGTGCATACATAATCTGACGTGGACCATACACCGGAATGTTCACATTCCAATCGACTCATACCAAACGTTTTACGACCTTTCGGATTGATACAATACCCATCGGTAAAACGCGTATCTGTTTCGCAGCTGTCTTGAGTGATATGTGACGACACGCTGACCTCTGACGTATCATAGAAACGGCCATCGCGTTGTATTTTATACGAACCAGAAACCGTCGTGTTCTGGTCATTCGTGGCTGCGCACGTTGTATGCAGCTCACACACACCACCCACATACGTGAAGTGGGTACACGTATCGTCACGGCCACAGTGAGCGGCGCAGCCACGAATGTCCAGAACGCCACGCTTTAATTTATCACCCTGAAAGCACCTGCTCTCCATGTAAAAACACGTGACACCGTTAGATTCGTCCATTGTGCGTATATTATTGGGATAAATAAACTGAGAACAATCGGCTTCTCTTTGACATGCGCTGGCGCATCCTACGGTGTCAGGGGTCGATGTTTCCAGTGGGATTGGCGTGCCTTTGCACTGGCGATTCTGAGCAATACGATGAAAATCATACGCCTGATTGGACCGCGTCTCATATAGGTCCCAACCTTCTGCGACTACACTGTCGTCCTGACCGATTTCGCATGTGTCCGTCGTCCATCGGAATTTGACTTCGCTACAACGCTGCCGATGGTGGCATTGGCTTTCTTCGACGGATATCTTATAGACTTCTTGTGCAACAACACTAAGTCCAGTGTTCACAGTTGCAATAAAATACTTATCTGTCAAGATGTGGTCTCCATGATAATTGTAATCTTGTTCGGTGGTCGGGTCTTTTTCAAACACAGAGGTAGCACCATATAAACACTCGTCCTCGTTAAGATCCACGTTCAAAACCATCGTTCTCTCGCTACAGCGATATTCGATCTTGTTACAATACGTGACGACCATACAGTCGACTTGGTCTGTCATACTGTAATGTATTGCTTCATTCGCCGTGAACAATGGTTCCCAGATCATAGTTTTTGTAACCGTCATATCAATGGGATCTCCATACTGCAAGGGTATGCTGTTCAATTTTGAAGGGGCCTCGCCGTGTACGCCTGCATCATAGTTGTGCCACTGTCCGTCGTAATAGGACAGGTCACCGGCGGCCATTTCGTCGGCCATTGAGGACTCCGATTGATACGGATTACAATACGTGTTTTGAATAGTCACGTTTTCAACTGAACCTTCGTATAACAACGCTCTGAAATGACATTGCTTCAGCACTGGTGGCTGAGGCAATACTGGGGCTCTAATGCGCGTTATGTCTCTCTGCCCGCTGATGTTTAACAAAAATTCGTAGGTTTGCGACTGGCGAACGTTCATCGAGCCCACCTTCGTAATCGAATGACCAGTCATGTCCCTGACACGGTTACCATGCTGCCATTGAAAAGACACCTCGTAATCGAAGTTCCAATCACGGTCTTTCAAGACTACCAGTTCTGTTTCGGAGCCTTCGCATGCGACGTGGTCACAGAGGTAGAAATCGTCTACCGCTTGTTTTATATTGGTATCGCCAGAAACCAGATGAACAACAGTATGGACATCCTCCGATACTTTGTACTCCGATACTTTGTATGTTGCATATAGTGCATCAGTATCCGCGTAAAAACTTGTAAACTGACCAGTTGAAGACAGGGGTAATGGACATGGGTCCTGCGGTGCTTTTGTTGGTGCAGGAGTGACGCTGATAGAAATCGCGTGGGCCCGTACGATTCCACAATATTGTGTCTGCAGTTCGTTTTCTGACACAACTGGCGCATCAAAAACCAGATGTTCATCAAGTTCGATACGCGTATCTTCTACCAATTGTGTATAGGCGCTTCCACGTTCTCCCATATCGATGTAAAACTGCTGACCCTGCGCATTGTTCGCCATCACTCTTCCCAAACAACCCGTGGTTACTTCTCTGTCCCATGAACGGTCCAATACATAATTGTGGAGTGTAAGTCTGAACATAGACTGTTGGGGCATTGTGCAGGGAATGGTGATGGACGCGTTCAATGTCATATCTGACCCCAACGTGATCGGTTGTGTGTTTTCGACACATTTACCCGGCGTGTCGGGCGTCGTGGTGAGGGTTACTGAATGTGTTAAGGTGATTCCCCCCTTGTTAAACTCGTCAAATTGCTCACGTGTATGGAATGTTGACCCAACCACAACAGTATTCCTTATTTCTGAACTTTCAACGGTTTCTGTGAAAACCACCCTGCTTAACGTTGCACCGTCGAACACCACAGTGTTTAACGTGCCAAATGTGAGCCCAGTTACACTACACCCACTTGAGAATGTAACATAGTTCAGGGTCAGGCCGTGAACAGTGTCGGTGTTAGGTTGGAGTTTTGTACCCTCGAACTCTGCATGACTGATGGTTACATCGTGCAGCGCGACCTGTGTGAAATCACAATGCGTTACATACAGTTTGTCTTGAACTGTGCCTGACCATTTCATATGATCGAACTGCGCCGCGGTAAAGTCCACACCATAAATGTGTCCCGTGAAATCGGTATGGGTCCACTGCGACAGTGTGGCGTCAACACGCTCAGCCACTCCCGAGGGATCACTGTTCTTGCGCTCCCATTGCACGGTCGACGATTCGACCCTGGTATTGACAAAGTTTCCATTTGGTATGCCCAGAATCTGCACATCCGTGTAGGTACCGCCTGACCGCAATATCCGACCACCAATACACCCACCCCGGCTGTCAGTGGTTCCTTTCGGGCATCGTTGAGCCGTCCCCACACAAAAGTCGAGCTCGGTGGCGTCTGTGAACGTTGTCCCGCTGAAATCTGCGTCTTCTATTGTGTATGAAACGTCCCCGTCCGCATAATCCGCGCCCGTGAATGTTGGGCGCTTGAATTCGACGTTAAAGAGTTTGGACTGCTTGAATTTACACTGTAATGTTTGTTGGGTGAACTCTATCGGTACGGAGCCTGGTGCCCTTTCCACCGACTCGAAACTCGCCGATTCTAAACCAGTGTCGCTGTGAAAGACAATTTTGCTTCCGCGGTCGCAACGTTCGTCCGTGTAAAGTAGTGTACTCTGACCCAAACAAACACCGTCCGTTAAGCCCACCTTGTCGCCAGCATGGACGGTAAGATTACCGTCACTAAAGTTAGCGGTGAAGGACTCACGTACACGTCTATACGTATCACTACTCTGAACCCAGGTTCCTGGGCTCGAGACACAACTGTCTTGAGTCGAAAAATAAGTCTCGCTACACCTGCCTTTATACCATACACCTGACGGCGCCTCACACAGATATTGGTTTATATTGCGTTCGAACGCGATGACGAGGCTCCGTTCTATCTTAAAAACGTCACTTCCACTGGTGAGAGACTTATAATTTCCAACCAAACCGGAACGGCGGATGTTCACCGTGTTCATCCGGGTGGACCTCGTCAATTTCGTGTGGATATAACAGACGTCTGAAGTCATACAGTCTTCGTGCGGGAGCACATCACAAAACTCCGTATCGGCATCTGACGGTGTTGAAACGTCCCACATACAATCGGGCTGTTGACGACACGCATCTTCCACCGCCAACTCAGAACAGTTTCTCACGCCCATAGCGACATTTAATTGTTGCTCACAAACGCGTTTTGTAGAATGGACACATCTTCCAATGCCCGGCATGGGGTTACACGTTACTTCAAGCGTAAATGCTTCGGCCAATTGCATATATTGGGATTGCTCGTCCTTCCACCACAGGTTATCACCGTGTATTACTTCCAATTCCAAATCATCTCCCGCCGACACACCTATACCCAAAATAGCGTCCTGTTGGTCTAGGGGCTGTGTCGCGTCAAAGCAACGGAAGTTGCGTGCACGTGCAGCGTCGTATGCTGACAAGTCGAAGTTCACGTGAGGACCCACAATGGCGTAACGGGGGTATAGTCCCGTTGTGCGTTCTCCGATACACGCGTATTCGTCCGGCAAGCGAGCCGGGCAGGGATTTAGGTCAGACGTACCATCGTTCAAGAAATCAGAATCTACACCTGTGAAATCGGCACTGCTTAGGTCGGCGCCTGTCAAATCCAAGTCGACAAGATGTTTATTCGACAATGCACCGTCAAAAACAGTGTCGGGGCCTAACCATTGACCGTTAATACACGCATATCCGTCGCCTATAATCTGGGGACATTCCGCCATGTGGACAGGGGTCGTCCCGTTCGTCTCGTTTGACACGACTTTGGTTTTCGGTCGTGCCGGTTCGGACGAACATACAACGGACCCAATAATCGCTTCAGACAGATTGGCACCCGTAAAGTCAACACCCCCAACACACTCGTCGCCAAAGTCCACATTCTGTAATTGAGCATACGACAAATTGGCGCCGGAAATATCACCCACCAGATACATCGGCGATCCCTGTGCGTTCAGCCCTGACAAATCCTGATTCTGTAACCTCACGTTGTTCGTAATAAACACAGAATGTGCAAAAGTGTCATAGCAAGCGCCAGAGTCGTACAGCGTCGGACAGCCCTTTTGGAAGCGACCGTTCTGCAAGTTGTCCCACTCGACAAACAGAAACTGCACGCCCGACAAATCGTCCGTCGGGGTGACGCTGGGGGTCACCAAGAGTACATTGACCATGGACTGTACCTCGGAAGTCAGATTCATGCCCATTATCACGTCATTTTCTATCACTCGGTCTTTACACGCGCCCGAGACACATTGCCAGGCCAACCGTCCGACGGCGTGACAGCCGTAAGACGTCACATTCTCCGTGGCCATTTTCTGGACACTCTTGACACACTTCCACTCGTCGAATACCCGGATGTTTGGACTCTCCGAATCGGAATCGCCGTCTTCAAACGTGACAGAACCTGAAAATCGTTCAATGCCGCACGACCAGTGGCCGTCCTCAGCCTCTATAGTACTTATAGACAGGGTGCCTTGGTCGTCGATAGTCAGCGGCAACTCGTCGAACCAAGAAGACCACGTGTCTAAACATGGTGAACCACGCACACGGTTGAACGGTATTACGGTGGTATAGTGTTTCCATGACGGATCGGTAGTAAACGGTTCGTAGACAACGGCTTTATTTATATCCTTTCGGTAGCGTGTCAGGGTTTCCAAACTACCAGTCTCAGGCTTGACAAAACCCAAAATGTGGTGCCAGCCGTCCGGTAACTTCGGCTCGCCAATGCCACGCCCATGAAGGCCGCCAATGTCAACGTCCGTGAGGTCGAGTCCCGAAACGTACACGTTCTCGATATTCATCCGCCGCCCCACGAACACATAAGATGGATAACCCACCAACGTTGTATTCGTTGGCCGGGTCGTCATATTACCATCGATGCGCGCCTCTGTATCATGCACGGCGCCACGCAGACCAGAGTGTGTACAGTCTGTAAATGGCCAGTCATCTTCGAAAGACGCTCCGTGAAAGTCCACATCTATAAACGTCACGTTATTGAATTTCAACGCGCCCGCAAATCGCACGTCTCGGAACGACGCCTTGTTGATTTCCAGGTGTTCAAACCTCACATTCGTGTTCAGTGTAATGTTCTCCCAAGAAAATGGACCAGAAACGCTCGTAATAACGAGTTCACTCGGAGTGTACGTAAGCCTGGCAACACCGTACTCAGATATAAACCCTTTCTTGTTGGCCGGCTCGAGGACCACGTTTGGACCCAACAACAATTCCGGCCGCCGCCCATTGTCCATGGCGAGGGTGGCCCAAGCATATCCTTGAGGGACAGCCTTGTTCTTCACCTCGTTGTCAAAATAATGCATGGCGTACGTTGGACCGGCAACAGTGTCCGAAAACGTCGAATCGCTCATGTCTGGCAACGAACCGTGTGTACAATCAGAATACGAATGCTCCCCTTCCACGGTGTCACGCTGGTCCACCATTAACACTCGGTTGCCGACACCGCGGTCATAACATTCGTGCATCCACTTGTAGTTGGGCACGTCCTCATTTAGGGCGACACGGTCACAAAAACCCACATACTTTGTCGAACAGTCGAGTTTTCGCTTCAAATTCTGACGCCGTTCAGACTCGTCCATAGTCGCGTTGTTCAACTCTGACCACGTACACCCTGTGATATTATGGGTCGGATACGCTGGACATTCGGCCAATTCAAACGTCCCAGGATCCACGCACATCTCTCTGGCCGGCGGTGCCGCGCCAAAGTCGGTCATAGTACACTTGTGGAACTTGTCATCGTAGTTAGAACGCGTTTGGCGACACGTCGGAAGACATAATTGAACACCGTCCAATACAATATCGCGAAAGTCCAGGCCGTTAAATTCAACATTGTTCAATGCGTCAGGAAGATACGACTCAAAGGCCCGCGCATGCCAATCCGCAGCTGTCGTCTGACACACGTCCTGGTCGATATTCGTGCCCGCCACACGTTTCCAAAACTCAGTCTCCAACGTATAACCATTCATGTTAGGCAGCTCAATCCAGTCCGGTGCAGTGTCATCTATCGAGAAAAATTGAGGACTGTACACACCATCGAACAACCTATACGCGCCCTCCGGTTTAATACGGGAAGAAACGGAATCGGCGACGTTGAACAACGCGCCGTATTTGATTTGCGTGCGCTCCGGGTCTGTCGTATTCCACTCCAGACCGTCGTATGTAAAACTGTTCAGACCCTGTACCGTTTCCCAGTCCACATCTTCAACATACAGGTCCGCATCATACCACAAACCAGTCGCCGTATAACACTGAAACGCCGTCGACGCGCCCGCATACGTCAACTTACTTTCAAGACTCGCCTTCAAGTCGCGAAGCAAACGCTCATAAGGCACGCGGTCAGACAGATAGTGGTGGTTCTTCAACGTACTGCGCGCGTTGAATAACCAATCATACCACTCCTCATCAGCGAATACACTCAGCGACATACCCGTCCAGGTTCGAGAATATTCGAACTGTGACGGAGAATGCTGTCTGTAACCCGGGACAAACTGTATGCGATGGTCCGTACCCCACCCAGGTGTATACGCATGTCTTTCTTTGCGGCAATGTGGCGTTGTGCCGGGCGCAAGACAGCCGGACCCAGCCTGCCACAACGACGACGACGTACACTCCAGAGGGTCCGCCGTCACCGTCATACCGTCCAGGTTTAACGTATTGTACCAGGCCAGCATCATGTCGTCGAACCAGTTGGATGGAGCAGGATAAACAAGCGGCTTGTAGCTATCTTTCGTCGTGATGACACTTTCAGACGCGTTAGACGCACCACTACTGTATAGACGCCGACGCACGGCCGACACGGACTTCCGAAGGTTGTTCGTTTCCTGCTCGTACTTTACGACAAAAGCTCTTGTCCCCCAACAATCCCGCTCAGGCATCCAACAGGCTCCACGAACGTCACCCATCCTCTTCCTGTATACGAAACGAGTACATGTTGCGTCTTTGCCGCACGCATCGGTACAATTTTGAAGGGACGCGGGTTCCCCATTGTCGGCATTGTCCAACTGATACTCGGACATCAAGTAGCGGTTTCCAACACTACATTCGGCGTTCTCACTCAACTCTATTGGAGTCCACGAGTGTTTCGAGAAAAATACCGCCGTACTCACCCAGTAAAATCCCGCGCCCTCACACATTGCTTCTGTTGTGTATGTAGTTTCAAACGACCCGCCGTCCTTACAATAACCGGGTAGTTCCCTTGACACATCGGATTTCCGTGCTCCAACTTCATAGTATGATAGATTGTACCGGGATGAGAGCGGCATATAGACCTCCCAGTACGCGTCTCGTTTGGCTTGAGAATACACAACCAAGTTCGTGCCCAGTCTGAAATCAGACACATCGACAAGCGGCTCATTTTTATGCTCGGCCAGCTTGCCGACAAGAGAATTCCGGGTCGCATAGTAATCGTATTCCTGCTCGTACTCAATATAGCCCATGTTATCTACATCCAAATAAGCGGCTTCATCTTCACACAGATTGGCGTCGTTCACCTTTAGGGCGGATTTGTAGTAGCGTCGGTCATTCTTCCACGGTTTGGATAAGACCCGTTCCAACCGTGTCCCCGCCGGGAAACATGCTTGTGCACCCGTGCATATTTTCGAGGCGGCGTTGCGGTAATCACTGTGCATGTCTTCTTTGGTGGGACGAGTGGACTGGGCAGTGCCAGGCCCGTACTCTCTGCCAGACCCTTGGAGGACCGCATCCACCGAACATGTACAATATCGATGCGCTTGTACATCCGTGCGAACGTCCACGCGGTGATACATACATGGCTCCGGGACACATGTCCCATTCGTACATGTCTCGCCAAAGGGTATCTGCGCGGTGGCTGTCCGACATATATTGTCGCCACACATCCGGTTCGTGAAATTCAAGTCAGACAAGGCCGTGTCATTTAATTTCTGTTTCAAGTCGTCGACTTTGTTGTACCATAAACTTTTGTAGGCACAGTAGCCTTCTTCTATGAGATCCAGTGTCAAAACACTGGACATTTGGTCACGTTTCGTCAATAGCTCCAACTCCTCCCAACCAGGTGCGGGCCTATTAGTTTTTTCGAACGTCATGTCAGCTGTTGCATCGACGAGGTGGCATTCGTGAC
>MDTG01316401.1_pt1 | contig 23932 bp, 24 predicted proteins | sample 811421 | NCBI WGS metagenome assembly MDTG01 (sample SAMN05326645, study PRJNA326480) | marine metagenome | isolation source: seawater | place: Pacific Ocean: South East | collected 2011
TAAATTAAAAAATATAAGCAATCCAGAAAAAAAAAGAAAGATTATTGGAAATTTATTTATTAAAGTTTTTGAGAAAGAGTCTAAAAATTATAAAAATTTAAAATTTTTAGCTCAGGGCACTCTTTATCCAGACATTATTGAAAGTAGATCTTCGACTGGTAGCAAAACATCAAAAATAAAATCTCATCATAATGTAGGCGGACTACCTAAAAGAATGAATTTAAAACTAGTTGAACCTTTAAAAGATTTTTTTAAGGATGAAGTTAGAATTTTAGGAAAGTCATTAGGATTAATTAAAAATATTAATTTTAAACATCCATTTCCTGGTCCTGGTTTAGGTATTAGGATTTTAGGAAATATAACGCCTGAAAGAGTTAAAATACTTCAAGAAGCAGATTATATTTTTATTAATGAATTAATTAAAACCGGCCTTTATAATAAGATATGGCAGGCATATGCAGCATTACTACCTATCAAAACCGTTGGGGTAATGGGTGATACGAGAACATATGAAAACATTTGTTTGTTAAGAGCCGTGACCTCAGAGGACGGTATGACCGCAGATTATTTTAGTTTACCAAAGAATTTCATAGATAATATATCCAATAAAATTATAAATAATGTAAAAGGTATCAATAGAGTTGTATATGATATTACATCTAAACCTCCTAGCACTATAGAATTGGAATAATGAATAAGAAGATAAAAAAAATTTTATTAAAAAAAAATATATCAAAGATAGTAAGCTTAACTGCATATTCAAAAAGTATATCCAAAATTTTAGACAAATACGTAGATATAGTCCTAGTCGGAGACTCTATGGCTAATGTTTTATACGGACACAAAAATACTCACAAAATAACTTTGGAAAATATTATTCAACACACTCAGAGTGTAAAAATGGGTATTAAAAAATCTTTACTTGTAGTTGATATGCCTAAAGATAGCTACAATAACAAAAAAAATACTATTAAAAATGTAAAATTATTAATTAAAAAAACTGGATGCGATGCCGTAAAATTAGAACATTATAAACAAAACTATAAATTTATAGAGGAACTTGTAAAAAAAAAAATTCCTGTAATGGGACACATAGGTTATACCCCACAATTTAAAAAAAAGTTTAAAATCGCTGGTCAAACGAAATCAGAAACAAAAAAACTTCTTAAAGAGGCTAAATTAATCGAAAAAGCAGGTGCATTTTCAATTATTCTCGAGTGTTTATCTCCTAGCTCTGCAAAATTAATCACCAGCGAGTTGAACATACCCACAATAGGTATAGGCTCTTCCTCAAATTGCGACGGACAGATACTAGTTACAGATGACATGCTTGGTATTAGTGGATTTTATCCTAAATTTGTAAAAAAATACGTAAAATTAGATAGAATAATTGAAAAATCTGTAAAAAAATATAGTAGAGAAGTTAAATTAAAAAAATTTCCATCCACAAAAAACAATTTGAATGAGTCAAAATACAGAAAATAAAATAGAAATAAAAGATAGGACAATTAGTTTTTTTAGGGCAAACAAGACTAAAATTTATGTATTCATATTAATTTTAGTCACAGCATTAATTACATTTATCTTTTTTAAAGCAAGCAACGAAAAAAAAAACTTAGCAATTGCAGAAAAATATGTAAACGCAGCAATATATTTATCAGTTAAAGAGAATGGAAAAGCCGAAAAACTTTATAAAGAAATAATTTTAAGTGAAAATAATTTTTACTCTGTTTTAGCTTTGAATACTATTGTTGAAAAAAGTTTAATTTCAAATAAAAAAAAAATTATAGAATATTTTGATATTTTGGAAAATAGTATATCAGATAAAAGAGATAAAGAATTATTAATGTTTAAAAAAGCTTTATATTTAATAAAAAATTTGGAAATTGAAGACGGTAAAAATTTATTAAAAACTCTAATCGATGATAACTCAAATTTAAAACACATTGCTCTAGAACTTATTAAAGATTAGTTAATGAAATTGTTCTCTTTTTTGGTAATTTTGTCTTTTCTTAATAGCTGCTCTTTTGATAACAAATCAGGTATTTGGAATAATGAAAACGTAACTGCTAATAATAAAAACGATAACTTTTTAACCGATTTCAAAAAAATATCATCCTCAAATGAAATTTTCAACGAAATTAAAAAAATAGATGATAGTTTCATTTTCAATATAGATAAGCCGTACAATAATACGTCCTGGAAAGATATTTTTTACAATAATAATAATAATACCAAAAATTTTAAATATGATAATTTAAATCAAGTAATTTTTAAAAGTAAAAAATTAACAAAATATAATGCAAATAATTATATTTTAGTTGAGAATAATAATTTATTCTTAACTGATAAAAAAGGATATTTAATTGTTTATTCTATCAATGAAAATAAAATTATTGCAAAACTAAATTTTTATAAAAAAAAATATAAAAAAATAGAAAAAAATTTAAATATAATTATCGAAGGGGAAACAATTTTTATTTCCGACAATTTTGGATTTATTTATGCTTATGATTATCAACAAAATAAAATATTATGGGCTAAAAATTATAAAGTTCCTTTTAGGTCAAATATAAAATTGATCAATGATAAGATAATAACTTCAAATCAAAACAATGACTTATTTATTTTTGACAAAAACTCAGGAAACCTCATTAAAAAAATTCCTTCTGAAGAAACCATTATAAATAATTCTTTTATTAATAATATTGCATTAGGCAATGAAGAGATATTTTTTCTAAATACTTATGGTTCTTTATATTCTATTAACAATAGGGACTTTAAACTAAATTGGTTTGTTAATTTGAATAAAACTTTAGATTTAAATTTAAGCAATCTATTTTCTGGAAGTGAAATAGTTTATTCTGACAACAAAATAGTTGTTTCATCAAATGATAATTTTTATATATTGGACAGTAAAAGTGGCTCTATTATTACTAAAAAAAATTTTTCACCCATATCTAAACCTTTAATAATTAACAATTATATCTTTTTAATCACAAAAAACAGCTTATTGATTTCAATGAAGCTTCAAAATGGTGATATTATTTATTCATATGATATGAATCAAAAAGTATCAGATTTTTTAGGAACAAAAAAAAAAACACTTCAAATAAAAAGTATAAAGATTGCAAATAATAAAATTCTCATTTTTTTGGAAAATTCTTATTTGATAAAACTTGATTTAAAGGGAAATTTAATCGAGATTGATAAATTACCAGTTAAAATAAATTCTTACCCAATATTTATCAATAATTCATTACTTTTTTTAAATAAAAAAAATAAGTTACTAACCATTAACTAGTTGCTTGATTTAAAACTTAGTAGAGATAGTTGTTTTATTTTTGTTCCTTTTAAATTATCGTAAGGTTTAATAGGATAATCTCCTGTAAAATAGTGATCGCTAAACTGAGGATAATTTAATTGTCTCTTTTCTCCGATAAGTGCTTTGTATAAACCCTCCAAACTTAAAAATTTTAGGCTTTTGGCTTTAATAAAATCGCACATTTCTTTATTACTTCTTTCATTTGCCAATAGCTCTTTTTCTGTAGGCATGTCAACCCCATAGAAATCAGGGTATTTAATTTCAGGACATGCTATTCTAACATGTACTTCCTTAGCCCCAGACTCGTAAAGCATTTTTACTATTTTATGACACGTTGTTCCCCGTACCAGTGAGTCATCTATAAGAACGATTGATTTATTCATAACAATTGTCTTTGTAGAGCTCAATTTTAGTTTTACTCCTAAACTTCTAATGTTTTGAGTTGGTTCTATGAAAGTCCTACCAACATAGTGATTTCTAATTAAACCAAGTTCAAAATGCTTCTTTGATTGTTCAGCATAACCTAAAGCTGAGGGAACGCCTGAATCAGGAACAGGAACAACTAAATCTGCATCAACATCGGATTCTTTTGCTAGTTGATAACCCAAACTTTTTCGGTACTCATAAGCACACTTATTTTTAATTAAACTATCTGGTCTTGTAAAATAAATATACTCAAAAACACAAGGCCTTGGTTTTTGTTTAGGAAAAGGTTTAACAGAACTTAATTCATTATTCTCTATAACAACTATCTCACCATTCTCAACTTCTCTTACAAAAGTGGCACCAACAATATCTAATGCACAAGTTTCAGAGGCAAAAATATAAGAATTTTTTAATTTGCCTATTACTAGTGGTCTAATTCCAATTGGATCTCTAATGCCAACTAATTTTTTGTTTGTCATTATAACAAGAGAATAACCACCTTGGATAAGGAACAAGGTATCTATTAGTTTATCTAAAAATTTATCTCTCTTAGATCTAGCTATAAGTTGAACGATAGTCTCAGTGTCACTAGTTGTTCTAAAAATTGCTCCATCTTTTACCAACGACTCTCTAAGCAAAAGAGCATTTGTTAAATTTCCGTTATGAGCAATACTTAAACCTCCCATATGTAAATCAGCAAAAAAAGGCTGGATATTTCTTAAAGAAGTTTCTCCAGTTGTTGAATACCGGTTGTGCCCAATCGCAAATTTACCTTGTAATTTTTTTAATGTTTCATTATCCGTAAAATGATCACCTACTAGACCTTGTCTTTTTTCTGAATGGTAGTTTTTACCATCAAAAGAAACAATCCCACAACCTTCCTGTCCTCTATGCTGAAGAGCATGCAAACCTAAAGCAACTAACGCAGCAGCATCTTCATGATTTGAAATTCCAAAAACTCCACACTCCTCATTTAATTTGTCAAAATCAAATTTTTTCAATTTTTTCCTTAGTATCAATAAAATCTTTTCCAGATGGAAATTCTTCTATCAATATTTTACTCCCTTTATTAATAAAATTAAATGTAATTGCACTCTCTGCTGATATACCCCAATTTTGATAAGGATAAAACCAATTTAAAATTGAAAATAAACAAACAGAAACAATATATCCTTTAAAAATACCAAATAAAAAACCAAAGACCTTATCAATTGAACCTACACCTGTCCAAGTAACTACTTTTCTGAAAGTTTTTCCAATAATTATTATAATAAAAAGTGTAAATATGAAAATTCCTATACCAAGACCTATATTGTTAATAAATTCAGACTGAATATATTTACTTACTAAAGGCTGGAGTTTTGGAACTAAAAGTATAGTTATCAATGTAGATAAAATCCACTTCATAAAAGATATTAAACTCAGTGAAAAACCCTTCAAAAAACATTGAATAATATTATAAATTAAAATTATTAAGAAAAAAATGTCAAATAAGTTTATATTATTGAAATTTTCTAACAAATTTGACATCAACTAAAACCATTAACCTCATCACCAAACGGTCTAAAGGTTAAGATTAATTTTGGCAATAAAGTTAAAACAGAAATCATTGCCAGCAACATTGCTAAACCTGTAAATACACCAAAGTAAATGGTAGGAATGAAATTTGACAATACCAATATTGAAAAACCAAATACAATTGTTATTGAGGTGTTTAAAATTGCAATTCCAACAGTGCTATGGCATCTATCTAGAGTTTTATTGTAACTATTAATTTTTTTAAATTCTTCTTTAAATCTATATATATAGTGAATGCTATTATCTACAGCTATGCCTATAGTAATAGCGGCTATAGTAATGGTCATCATATCCAAAGGAATCCCAAGTAATCCAATTATTCCAAGAATAAAAAAAGCTGCAATGAAATTAGGAACAACTCCTATCAAGGAAAGAATAATATTTCTGAATAAAATTAAGAACATTAAGAATATACCTAATATTACTATACCTAATGTAAGTATTTGAGATTTAAATAAACTTTGTAATAAATTATTAAAAAGAATAAGCACCCCTGATAATTTATATTCATTTTTTTCAAAACCAAGCTTACTATTAAATTCAGTATTAATTTTATTGATTAAATCATTTCTTCTTAAATCTTTTAATGAGTCTTTTATTCTAACACTTATTCTTGCTTCATCTTTCTCAACCGAGATATAAGGTGTAACTATCTCAGTTTTTATTTCCTCAGGTATTTTACTGTACAAAACTGCTATTTCTAAACTTTGTAATTCTTTATTATTTAAATCTTCTGCAACTCTTAAAATCGATCCAAACGAGAGAACTTTTCCAATTTCAGGCAAAGAATCTAAATAGTCGTGCGCTTTAATAATCTTATCCATTTTATCTCTAGTAAACCAATATTTTGATTTATCTTCATCAGATTCTTTCTCATCTTCCCATTCATCAAACTCATCTTCTTCTAGCTTAGTTTCATTAGATTTCGATGGAAATTTTAAAATCACGTTAAGTGGAGTTGTACCACCTAAATCATCATCAATTTTCTTCATTCCTTTATAAATTTCTGTTTCTTTATCAAAATAATTTATAAAGCTATTCTCAACTTCAAGTTTTAGTATTCCAGCTACACTAAATATAATTATCAATAAAGTAGAACTAAAAATTATGATTCTATTGTTTTTTGTAAAATTACCAAGAGCTGATGTGATAATAGATTTTTCAGTATCTTTAATCCCTATTTCATTTTCTGAGGAGAGTAAATTTATTAAGGATGGTAACAACGTAAAAGTGACAATCAGTGAAACTATTAATCCAATTGTCATCATCCATCCAAAATCAATAATTGGTTTAATACCACTAAATACTAGAGATAAAAATGCGCATATCGTTGTAAGCACTGTATAAAGTATTGGAAGCATCATTTTTTTACTTGCTTCAAATATAGCTTCATTATTATCAATTTTAGGAAATTCTTTTTTAAATTGTAAAAATCTAACTGTTAAATGAATATTCATTGCCATATTCAGTATCAACATTAAAGCAATAAAATTTGATGAAATTACTGTAACTTTCCAACCCAACAAACCCAGTATTCCTATCATTAAAATAACTGAGGTTGTACATCCTAATAATGGCATTATTACCCATTTTAAATTTCTAAAAATAAACCAAAGGGTAAAAACAATAAAAATGAAAACCCCGATACCGAAAACAATTATGTCACTTTTGATATAGCTCATCATATCATCAGCAATCATTGGAATACCGCCTAGATGAATTTTAGCATTTTCTCCATATTTGCTAATCACATCTCTAATTTCAGTTATATTTTGATGATTTCTAATATTGTATAAGTTTTTATACTCTTCATACTCTGAAATGAAATTACTATAATTTATTTTTTCCTCTTTAGATAATCCTGATTCTTTAGATTGATTAAAATATTTATTTTTTACCTTTATGTATTCATTCAATCTTTCGTCTTTTTTTAGGTAAACAACAATACCTGACGTTTTACCATCCTCGCTGATAACGTAATTTTTATAAATAGGGCTATTTACAATTTCGTCAAAGCCTCTTTTTCTATCTATCTCTGGATAGGCTAGGGTCTTGAAATTTTTTATTCTATCCATTAATCCATCATCTGTGCTTTTTAAAAGAGGCACATCAATTACTGTTATTACACTATCAACCCATGTTAATTTCTCAATTTTCGATTTAAGTAGTTGAAGGTCAAGGATGGTTTCTTTCTCGGTAAAGCTTAAAATTGGAGTATAGGTTAAAACTAAAAAATCCTTAGAACCATATGTATCATTCACTTCTCTTAAGTATTTAAGGTCAGGGTCTCCTTCGAGTAACAGCGCATCAGATGATGCATCTAAATTAAAATTTTTTGATTGATAAAGCGAAAAAAAGATTAAAACTATTAAAAAAAGAAGCGTTATTTTTGAAAAGTCGATTACTATCTTTTTATAAATACTGGCAAACATGGGCACATTTCAGATATATCTTAATTTTTTAATAACTAAAGATAAAATTGAGGTTAATTCTTACTTAAATCTTTAAATTTTGTATAAATTCCTTCAAATTCTACTTTTACAGTGCCAGTCGGACCATGTCTTTGTTTACCTAAAATGATATCTGCCAAGCCATTAACATCATTCATTTTTGATTGCCACTCAGCATGTTCAATAGAACCTAATTTAGGTTGTTTTCTCTCTAAATAATATGCCTCCCTATAAACAAACATCACAACATCCGCATCTTGTTCAATTGACCCTGACTCTCTTAGATCAGCTAGTTGAGGTTGTTTATCATCTCTTTGTTCAACAGCTCTTGAAAGCTGAGATAAAGCTAGAACTGGGACCGACAACTCTTTTGCTAATGCTTTTAAACCTTGTGTAATTTCAGAAATTTCTTGAACCCTTCCTTCGTTTTTATTGGAGCTTGATCTCATGAGTTGTATATAATCAACAACAATTAAACTGAGTCCAAACAATCTTTTAATTCTTCTAGCCCTGTTACTTAATGTTGCTATAGTTATTGCTGGGGTTTCATCAATATATAATGGAAGATCATATATATTTCTTGAAGTTTCAATATATCTATTTATTTCTTCCTCAGTAACTTTTCCTCGTCTTATATCATCTGATTTGATTCTAGCTTGTTCAGATAAAATTCTAGTAGACAATTGTTCAGATGACATCTCCAAAGAAAAAAAAGCTACGGATGACTTTTCTTGCCTTTTTACAATATTTTGAGAAGCATTATATGCGATATTAGTTGCCAAAGCCGTTTTACCCATAGATGGTCTTCCTGCCAATATCACCAAGTCTGATTTATGCAAACCTCCCAATTTTTCATCAAGGTCTGAGAGTCCAGTTGGGATACCAACGATACCCTGATCATTTTGCATTGCAAGTGTTGCCATTTCAATAGTTTGGTCTAGCGCTCGATTAAATTTTAAAAATGATTGTGAAAAACTACCTCTTTCAGCCAAATCAAATAAAGATTTTTCAGTATTCTCAATAATATTTTCCGAACTTAGGTCTTCGGCGTTAGCATTTAAAGTTTCTGAGGATAAGTTGTCAGATATTTGGACTAATTCTCTTCTTAAATACATTTCATGAATAATTTTTGCGTAATCTACAGCTTGCTTTGCAGAGCTTGAAAATCTTGTCAATTTTACTAAATATTCAGTACCACCAACTTCGCTGAGTAAATTATCTTTTTCAAAGAAGTTTTTTAAAGTGATAGGATTTGCGATCATTCCTTTACTATTTAAGTTTTCTATAACTTCGAAGATTTTTATATGAGCAGGGTCATAAAATGTGGACGAATTTATCATATTTGAAATCTCATCAATTACATCGTTATTAACTAAAATTGATCCAAGCAAAGCTTGTTCAGCTTCTATATTCGATGGTTGTTTATTTTCTATTTTATTAGTTGTAGCTAAATCTTTCATTTAAAAACATAATAAAATATTACCAGCATTCATAAAGAAAAAAGTTACACACTATTTCTTATCTACTGTGGAAAAGTTATTTTGATTTAATTTTATCTATTTTAATTATAATTTTGGCTTTTACTTCAGAGTGAAAATTAATATCAATTTTAAATGAGCCTAACTTATTCAATTCTTCTTTTAATATGATTTGAGAAGGGTTAATTTCTGCATTAGAGATTGTCTTTATTATATTACAAATCTCTTTTGGTTTTATAGAACCATAAAGCTCACCATTTTCCTTACTTTCCTTATTTAAAGTAAAAATTTTGTTATTAACTAAATTTGATATTTCTTTAAATTTTCTTTTAATTTCTAAGTTTTTTTTCCCTAATTCGTCTTTTCTTTTATTTACTAGTTGTAAATTTTCTTCATTGTATCTTAAAGCTTTACCTCGTTTTAATAAAAAATTTCTTCCATAACCATTTTTTACAGAAACTTTATCACCTATGTTCCCTAAGTTAAGTATATTTTCTAAAAGTATTATTTCCATTTATATTAATCCCAAAACTTTTGCTTTTTTGATCTCTCTCGATAAGGTTTTTTGCTTAGAAAAAGATACAGACGTAATTTTAGAAGATATTATCTTTCCATTGTCAGATACATATTTTTTTAACAACGAAACATTTTTATAATCAATTATTGGAGCGTTTTTTACAGAGAGAGGACACTTTTTTGAGAATTTTCCGTCGTTCTTTTGAAACAGACTTAATTTATTTAAAGAATTACTTCCCTTTTTTTTAAATTTACTATTTTTTCTTTTCATATTCTCTATTATTTTTTTTATTTTTTAAAAAATTCATTTTCAGTGTCTAATTTTTTATACTTTACGGTTAAATGTCTAATAATCGCTGGATCTAATTTAACTTTTTTTTCAATTTCATCTATAGTCTTATTATTACCTTCAAACTTAAAATGAATATAAAAACCTTTTCTATATTTTTTAATTTTTGAAGCTAGATTTAGAAGACCCCATTCCTCAATTTTGATTACATTTCCAGCCGAATTTTTAATTAAATCGTTATATTTAATTTTTAGAGCTTTTAGCTCACTTTCAGCTAAATCTTGTTTTGCTATTATCGTATTTTCGTAAAAACTCATAAATTTTTGTAATAACGTAGACAAAATAACATTAATAAAAACTGGTTTATACTATAATATTAAATTATAGCAATACTAATAATTGCTAAATTAATATCTAAATATGAATGCTTTGTTATTTCCAGGTCAAGGATCGCAATCAGTAGGCATGGGCAAAGAATTTTATAATAATTTTGATACAGTCAAAAAATTATTTCACCAAGCTGACGAGAAATTAAATTTTTCAATATCAAAATTAATATTAGATGGCCCAGAGGAAAAATTACAATTGACTGAAAATACTCAACCAGCAATATTAGTAGTTAGTTATTCAATCTTTAAAGTTTTGAAAGAAGAATTTAATATTCATCCCAATTTTTTTAAGTATTTTGCTGGTCATTCTCTGGGTGAATACAGTGCTTTAGTAAGCTCTGGATCTTTGAGTTTTAGCGATGCGTTATATTTACTTAACGAAAGAGGCAAAGCCATGCAAGAAGCTGTGCCAGTGGGAGAAGGTAGTATGTTAGCTGTACTTGGTTTAAAAATTGATGAAATAAAATATCTAATTGAAAATTTAGAACATAAAAAAGTTTGTGAAATTGCAAACGATAACGCCAATGGACAAGTAATCATAAGCGGAGATAAAAATAGCTTGGAGAGTTTTAAAATTCTATTAAAAGAAAAAAATATAAAATCAATTCCTTTAAAAGTAAGCGCTCCTTTTCATTGTTCATTAATGAAACCTGCTGGAGATAAAATGAAAGAAAAAATTAACGAAATAAGTTTCAAAAAACCAATAAATGATGTTATTAACAACGTGACAGCAGGAATTGAAAAAGATCCTATTACAATAAAAAAATTATTAATAGATCAAATTTTCTCTACGGTTAAATGGAGGGAAAGCTTAATTTATATGAGTAAAAAAGGTATAACAAATTTCATTGAAATAGGGCCTGGAAAAGCCTTAACTGGTATGGTTAAAAGAACTGTAAAAGATGTTAATTGTTTTTCAATAAATTCCGTAGATGATATAAAAAAATATCAAAATGAACTTCAAAAATAAAAAAATTCTAATTACTGGTGCTACAGGAGGTATAGGAAATTCGTTAGTAAATAAATTTAGTGATCTAGGTGCTGAAATTGTAGCAACTGGCACAAACGAAGAGAAATTGAGCGATTTGAAAAAAGAGTTTCCAAATATTTATACTGAAAAATTTAAGTTAGACGATCATACAAAAATTGAGGAATTTATTGAGTTAATATGTAAAAAATTAGGTAACATAGATATTCTTATTAATAACGCGGGAATAGTTCTAGATAATCTAGCAATAAGAATGGCAGATGAAAATTGGAAAAAGGTGATTGATTTAAATTTAACATCAACTTTTTTGATGTGTAAATACGCGATAAAAAAAATGTTAAAGACAAAGTATGGTAAAATTATAAATATAACCTCCATCGTTGGCCATACTGGCAACCTTGGCCAAACAAATTATGCAGCCTCAAAAGCTGGTATAATTGCTTTCTCCAAAAGCTTGGCTTTAGAGTACGCAAAAAAGAAAATTAATATTAATTGCGTTTCACCAGGATTTATAAAAACAGAAATGACCGAAAAAATAAATGAAGAATTTAAGAAAATTTTAATTAGTAAAATCCCTTCAGGAGATCTTGGTACAGTAGAAGATGTTTCTAATTGCGTAGCGTTTCTTGCGTCTGATGAGGCAAAATATATAAATGGGGAAACTATCCATGTTAATGGTGGTATGTATATGTCTTGACAATTCTTATTAATAATTTATTAAGAAAATAAACTATTTAGAAAGGTATTCATGTCAGAAGATGTTAAAAATAAAATCAAAAAAATTGTAGCTGATCATTTAGGTATAGAGGAAGAAAAAGTGACGGATGAGGCAAGTTTTATCGATGATTTGGGCGCAGATAGTCTTGATACAGTTGAATTAGTAATGGCTTTTGAAGAGGAATTTGGTTCAGAAATATCCGATAGTGAGGCAGAAAAAATTTTAACTGTTGGGGATGCAATTAAATTTATAGAAAGTAAAAGTAGTTAATTAAATTCTAAAATTAGATGACAAAGAATGACCAAAACATAATGGTTATTTTATCATCACCATCAGGTGTTGGAAAAACAACTCTTACAAAAAAAATTCAACAAAAATATAACTCTTTTAGGATATCAGTTTCTCACACAACTAGATCACCTAGATCAAATGAGATCGACGGAGTTGATTACACCTTTATTGATCGTAAAAAATTCGAGAGTTTAATTAAAAAAAAAAAGTTTTACGAGTACGCAAAAATTTTTGATAATTATTATGGTACCTCCAAAGAAAATGTAGATAAAAATATTAAAAATAACGATATCATCTTTGACATAGATTGGCAGGGAACTAAACAACTTTCTAAACACACAAATTTAAATTTATTAAAAATATATTTAATAACTGATAATAAAGAGGAATTAAAAAAAAGATTATTAAAAAGAAATCAAAACACATTTAAGGAAGTCGAGTTAAGGTTCAAATCTTTTGATGAAGACATTAAGCATTGGAAAGACTATGATTACATAATTATAAATAAAAACCTAGAAACTTGTTTCAGACAAATTGAAGAAATAATTAAAATAAATAAAAAAAAATTTATTAATCTCTCTCAGATAATTCAGTAATTTTGTAATAAATCTCAGGTTTTAATTCAGCAGGTCTTGAATTTAAGTTTAATTTATCAATTATATCTATTTTTTTTTTTATCTAATATTTTTTTAATATTTTTATTTATCATTTTTCTTTTGTTAGAAAAAAAAATATTTGTAATTTTTTCAAGCTTAGAGATATCTTTAATATTAAATAACATTTTTTTTGGTTTAAAATGAATTACAATTGATCTTATTTTGGGCTTGGGTCTAAAACAATTAGCTGAGACATGAAATGTATCTATAACTTTTAATCGTAAATTTGTTAAAATAGATAGCCTTCCATAATTTTTTGAACGGTAAGTACCTATAATTTTTTCTCCTAATTCCTTTTGAAACATAAATATTAAATCAAAAAATTTAGGTGGCCATATATTATACTTGATGAGTTTGACTAAAATCTGTGATGAAATATTATATGGAAGATTTCCAAAAATTATTGTTTTATTTTTTGTTATTTTTTCCAGATTAAATTTAAGGATATCATTATGAAAAACATTTATTTCATTGTTAGTAGAGTATTTTTTCTTAAGAATTTTTACTAATTCAAAATCTTTCTCAATGATGGTTAAAGTTTTGGGATTTTTTTTTAAAATTTCATCTGTTAATGCACCTTTACCCGGACCAATTTCAATAACATGTTTGTTTTCAATTTCAGATAAATTAACAATTTTTTTTATTATATTTTTATCAACTAAAAAGTTTTGACCTAAAGATTTTTTTGCAAAATTCATTTTCCAAATTTGTTTATAAATTTAATACATTCTAATAAACTTTGAAAATTAGCTTTATTTTTTTTTATTATGTCTTTTGCTACACCATGGTCTGGTGAAACCCTTAAATACTCCAATCCCAGTGTTAAGTTGATTGCTTCAAATTTAAAGATACTTTTAAAAGGAGTTAGAATTTGATCATGATACATCCCGACAATTACATCATATTTTCTATAATTATTAATAAAAATAGTATCTGATACTAGAGGGCCAAAAACTTTATAACCTAATTTCTTTAAATTTTTGATTGCTGGAATAATTTCATCTACTTCTTCAGAATTTTTTCTTAACTCAGCATTATGAGGGTTCAGTCCCAAAACCCCAATTTTTGCATTTTTTTTAAATAATTTTTTAAAACATTTTTGAATAGTTTTAATTTTCAAAACAATCTTTTTTGATTTTATATTTTTTGGAACATCTTTTAAATCTAAGTGAGTTGTTATAGGACAAATTGATAACTTTTTATTATGAATCATCATTACTTCTGAATTATTCTTAATTTTACATTTATTTGCTAGATATTCTGTAACACCTATTTTTTTTTTTAGTAAAAGTCTTTTATCTACAGGACAATTAACTAATCCAGCTATTTCTTTTTTTAAGGCTAGCTTATGAGCGAGATTTAAACAATTTAAAAGGTAAGAAGAAGCAGCTTTTTTTTCAACATTAAATGGTCTTTTGAAATTAAGATCTACATTAATGATATTTATTTCATTTTCATTGCATGCTTGGTTTAAATCTTTAATTTTATTTAGTTTTGTGCAGTAATTCATTTGGCTAAATTGTTTTTTTAATAACTCATAATTAGCAATAATATAAATTTTATTTCTAATTGACCTTTCCAGCTTTCTCCAACTTTTATAAATTATTTCAGAGTTAATACTATTTGGGTCACCTCCAATTAGTATAATTTTTTTGCTAATTTTAGTCATTAATAATACTCAATAAACTTTGTATTTTTTAACTTAGATAACAAACTATTTGAATATAAATCAAATAATTCATTTTTTTTTTTTTCAACTAATTCTGTTGTCATTTTTTCAATATTAATTTCGGAGGGATTTGATACTTTTTTATCGTTTATTTTTAAAAAAATAATTTTACCTTGTTTTTTAAAAGGTTTTGTTACCTCTCCAATTTCTATTTCGTTTAAATATTTTAAAATATCATTTGCTATAGAATTAGAATTTATCCATCCTAAATTGCCATTATTATTAGAAGTATTCGAAATGCTAAATTTACTTACAGCATCTTCAAAACCAAAATCTTTTATATGTTTCTGTAGAAGAATAATTTTTTCATTATCTAATTGATTGTTTTCAATAAATATTTCAATTTCAGATAAATTAAATTTGATAGTCTTTTTTTCATTTTTAATCATTTTTTTTACTTCCTTTTGAATAACTTTGGGATCAATATTAATCTTCTTTGAGTAATTATTGTATATTAGATTTCTCCACCTGAATTCTGTATCAACTTCCTCTAAAAAAATTTCAAAATTAATATTATTTATTTCAAATTTTGATTTTAATCCATTGATATCATTTGAGCTTATTGAATTAAGATAAGAGTTAATTTTTACATTATTTTTTTTTAAACTGTACTTGCTTAGTTCAATCCTTTTTAATCGATTTGATATTAATCCTTCTAGAGATTTTCTTTTTAATTTATTTATATTTTCCTGAGTTATTTCACTATTAGACAACACTAAAGAAGTTAAAATTTTGTTTTTAACATCATAACTTGTAATTAATTCATTTTCTATTTTAACAACTATTTTATTTTCATCTTTCGCAAAAGATAAAAAATTAAAGCCTGTAAAGAAAACAAATAAAAAAATAAGAAATTTTTTCACTTTATTTATTAAATTTAGGTGAGTTTAAATTTCCAAAAGGCACGAGCGTAATATTAAACATCAAAGAATTATCTGCTTCTAATTCAGAGTCGTTATAGAACTCCCTTCGATAAACTATTCCAGCTCTTAAGCAATCATTAATATATTCGTAGCTTAAATCATAAAATTCAGAAGAATTGGTAATTAAATCTCTCTTTGTTTCTAATGACATAATTCCGTTCTCTCCTTTGTTGTAGCTAATTTTTGTTTTAAAATATTCCTGGTTACCTATATGTTTACTTTCTTCAATGTAATTTAAGTTAATATTTGCATTTCCAAATTTAATACTTGACCCAAAATCATTATAATTTAATTCCTGATAATTTTGATCAATAGCAAAATTATGTGTAATATTAAAATTGTCACTGAAGTTATATTTAGTTTCTCCCACAAGATCAGAAAGTTTTTCATCTAAGCTAGTTTTAGAATTAAGTTTTTTATTTTCTTTTTCATTAATAATTTGGGCTACCGAAAAATTAAATTTATTAATACCATCTTTTTCTATATCGTAATTGAAACCCACTGTAGCGGTATTGCCTGTTTCAAAATTATTAATTTTATTTAATCTGTCTAAATTGAATGCGTCAATCGAAGTTAATCTTGATCCTTCTTCCTCTTTTCTCATACTACCGGGAGATAATTTTAATAATAATTTTGGCGTTAGTAGGTGTATTGAATCATTTTTCTTTTTTTTAAAATCTATTTCAGAAAGTAGACCAATAGAACCAAAAAGCTCGCTTGTGGGATCTTTTTTGTAGACATCAACATTCTTTGCTTCATAATTTATATTTTTAAATTTACCTAGAAATTTATTTTTAAGCTTTGATTTAAAAATAATATTATTTGTCTCCCATTCTAAGTCATTTACAAAAAAATTAGTTAATTTATTTGTATCATAATTATGTACTTTAAGATTACTTTGCAAATCTAGGTTACCAAACTCTTCATTGCTGAAAACATTTTTGTCAATAGTTATACTCGGAAATATGAATTCATATTTGTCATTATAGTTGTCCTTTAAAGTTTCAAAAACACTTGCATTTAAACCAACAAATAAATCTTCTTTCGCATGCGTATAATCGATGGAACTCTCTAAATTATCTTTATTATAGTTCACTAAGTTTGAATCTATTTTGTATAGTTTTAAATATTTATCATCAGAAACACTCTGCGCTATAATACTAATTGAATTATCGGAATTTGATACTCCTTGAAAATTTTTTACAAATTTTGAAAAAAAATGGGACTTACTTCCTTCTTTCTTAGTTTTACTAGTATTTTTATATCCCTCAGTATATCCGAACTCAGTTATGAAATTCGAATTTTTAAACACTTGATGATACTGGCCAGTAAAAAGCGGGTTCTCATTTACAAAGAGTCTATTTTTTAAAGTAAAATTCTTATCTCCACCTAACGCCCAAAAATATGGAATAGATATACCAGATCCTAAATTTTTACTGTCAGAAAAAGTAGGTGGTAAAAAGCCAGATCTTCTATCTACGGTTGGATCAGGGTGTGATAGAAAAGGAAAGTAAAAAATAGGTACATCGTAAATTTTTACTACCGCATTATCATAGTAAATTGTTTTCTTTTTGTTATCGTGGGTCATACTACTTGCCCGAAGTGTCCATGGTGGACATTTTTCATTTTCTCTAAATTGACATAAAGTAAAAACACTCTTACCATAAATACTTTTTTTACCATTAAGTTTCATAGTATTTGCAAATATTCTTGGATCGTTTTTTTTATTAATCTTAAAATCATCATGGTTTAAAAATGCTTTAATATCTGTTCCCAAAATTTCTTTTTTTTGTGTGTCAATGTATATTTGGGAAAATTGATAAGAATTTTCTAAATTATCTATAATTTTTATATAACCTACAGATTTAAAAATATTTTTCATTGCAAGATATTCGAAATTTTCAAAATAAACTTTATTACCGTTTAAGTCTTTTAAAAATGAATTTTTTTTTGATTTAATAATTTTATTTTGGTTATCAAAATGCAAATCTTCACCTTCTAATGAATAATTTTCAGACGTGATTAAATTTGTAGGTCCTACAGTTTTAAACAAACCAGTATTATTATTATATTCCGCGTAATCAGTTTTTATTATATTATTTAATTTATCTTTTGCAGTGATGTTGCCTTTTAGAACTATTTCTTGCGTTTTCTTATTATACTCTGCAAATTGACTCGTAATTTGTTTATCCTTCGTTTTAATTGTAACACTATTTCTAAATACTGTAGTTTCTTGATCTTTATTTAAAGTAATGTCTTTCGCCTCAATAAATAAATTTTCTGCAAGTAATTTGGAACTTAGAAATAAAGCTATTATAAAAATTATAAAATTACTTTTCATTAATTTGAAGTACTCCAATAAAAGTGAGCAAACCTAGAGTTACTATTGGCGACCAAATAGATAATATCATAGGTATTCTTCCTGTTTTTCCTAAAGCTATGGATAAATCTTTTAAATAATAAACCATTACACAAGTAAATATTCCTACAATTAGATATTTTAATTTTTCTGAATTTTTTAGTGTATGCATTGTTAAAATTGAAGCTATTGATGTCATTAGAAATAAAAAAAAAGGAAGGACTAACATCGAATGTAAACTTTCATTTAAAAAATTATTATTGTAACCTTTATTGATTAAGTCATTATAATTAAATAATAAATTTATAAATGATAAAGTGTCAGAATTATTGAAAAGATTAACTATTTTTTTATGATTATAAATAGAATTTAAACTTAGCGTTGGATAATTTTTTTTTATAAATTTTGAGTCCTGTAATTCAAAAACAGTTACATTATTAAGCGACCATTCAAAATTCTTTATATCAGCTGTTTTACTAAATATTTTTTTCTTTAATAAAAATTTTTCATCAAACTGAAAAATTTTTACATTTATTAAATTCGTTCCTTCAGGTTTTTCTGCTGTAATAATTCTATTCCCATTACTTAAATTTTCTTTAATCCATAAACCATTTTTATTAAATGTTACAAGATGGTCGATGTTTTTAGCATATTGTGATTTTGTTTTTTCGTAGAATTGCAACATAGTCGACGTTGCAGGGTTTATAATAATTAACACCAACCATCCAAGAAAAAAAGATGTTAAAGCAAAAATAGTAAAAATTTTAAAATTCGAAAAACCATTAACTTTTAGAATTAATAAGTCTTTGTTGTTTCTCATTTTAATCATATAGAGCATACTAGACACAAATATAATAAACGGTAAAAGATTTAAAATCATACTAGGTACAAAAATACTTGTTAGCATTAATGGTAAAAAAATATTTACATCTGTCTCTTTGAAAAATTCTATTTCTTCAAATAAATTTAGAATAACTCCAAAGGCATAAATTATTAAAATTACAATAAAAAAATATTTAAAAAAATTTGTGAGGATATATGTTAAAATAACTTTATTCATAAATTTTGTAATTTTTCTTAAATTTATAAATTAGTGTAAAATAAGAAATAATAATTAAAACAATAGGTAGTAAAATATATATAGCTCTTATTTGATAATTTATCCCGGTATACCTTATTAAAAGTTCTGTAAAAACTAATATTGAAAAATTCCCAAAATAAATTAAAAATTTATCGATTAAACTTATTTTATTTTTTATTAACAAAAAAGAACATAATAGAGATATTACCGGAATATACAAAGGTAATATTAATCTTCTAATTAAATTAGGTAGTATTTCTTTTTTCGCATCTTGGTTACAGAATTTAGTTGCATTCGATTTTTCAAAAATACATTTCAGCAATTTTAAAGTAGAGATTTCTTGTAATTTAGGTTTTTTTATAGTCGCTGTTGATAAATTGTTTAGATTTATATCAAGTTGATCAAAGTTAATAATATCAACTTTATTTTCTTTTTTCGATGAAATTATCTGTCCATTGATTAAAAACATATTTCTTTTATTAATTATTCCTTTTTCTGCCACGATCGTGGTACTAGAAACATTTTCAATATTTGAAGAAAAATTTTTTAAGTTATTGCCAGTGTCATAAATAAATAATTTATCAACTTCTTTGTTAATTTTTTTATCTACTATAAAAGTAAATCCTTTAAAAGAGTCACTAAATTGTTGTGATCTAATTGTTGGTAAGAATGAGTTCATTTTATCTTGACTTAATAATTGTCTAGATTTATTTAATGCGAAAGGTGTTAAAGAAGCAGATAAAAATAGATAAAATATTAAAACAGTTAGAGAGGCAAATAAAATTAAATTCACAAGCTGCATTTTTTTGACTCCAGAGGTCCATAAAATTACAAATTCACTATCACTTGAATGTTTAATTATAAATATTATAACAGAAATGAAAAAAGCTAGAGGTATAAACTTTGGAATTATGCCAAAAATATTCAAAAATGAATATTGAAAATATGTTAATACTGGATACCCGCTATCTACTATTAATTCTAAAAAGTTGGCAGCTCTTACAGTTAAAGCTATTAATGAGAATCCAAAAACTATAATTAAAAAAATCTTTAAAATTTCTATAAGGTAATTCTGATAAATTTTGTTTTGAAGCATTTCTATATTTTGTATATAATTAATTCATCCATTTAATAAATTCAACTTTAGAGTGAACAATGACAAAATTAACGTTGAAATATCATATATTTGAACATATATACCATTTACTCTATTAAAATAAATTAAAATCTATGACCATTAAAATTAGCTATTCAAAAAAAATTAAAAACAACGTCAACTCAAATACAGTTTTGTTTGTAAATGATAAGTTTAATATTAGTAATTTAAAGAAATATATTTCTAATTCTGAATCCTCTTACATAAGTGATTTACTTAAAACTAGCGACCTAAAAAAAAATATTTTTGTTTACGAGGTTAATTCTAAAAAAAAAATAGTTTTAATATCAATCAAAAATAACTTAAAAACTTCTGAAATTGAAAATTTAGGGGCTGAATTTTACGCTCGCGTAAACTATGGAAAAAGCTGTGAGTATTATATAAATTCAGATACAGTAGTTACTGGAAAAAATAGTAATTTTTTAGGTCATTTTCTACATGGACTAAAACTAAAATCTTATAACTTCAACAAATATAAAACAAAAAAAGAGACGAGAATAATATCTATTAATATATTAGGGATTAAAAATAAGCCTTCTACAAATATGCAATTAAAATTTCAAGCTTTAGAAGAAGGAACTTTTTATGCTAGAGATTTGGTTTCTGAGCCTGGAAATATTTTACATCCAGACGAATATGCAAAAAGATTAATGTCTCTTAAAAAAAATGGTTTGAAAGTAAATATATACGATAAAAAGAAATTAAAAAAACTTGGTATGTTTTCATTGCTTGGTGTAGGAATGGGAAGTGTTAGAGGATCTTATCTTGTAACAATGGAGTGGAATGGAGCAAAAAATAATACTAAACCTGTAGCTTTTGTTGGAAAGGGAGTTACCTTTGATACTGGTGGTTATTCATTAAAACCTGCAAAATTTATGGAAGATATGACTTATGATATGGCAGGGTCTGCAGCCGTTGTGGGCTTAATGAAGAGTCTGGCACTAAGAAAAGCAAAAATTAATGCTGTTGGAGTGGTTGGTCTCGTTGAAAATATGGTTAGCGGTGTTGCACAAAGACCAGGAGATATTGTTAAATCTTACAGCGGTAAAACCATAGAGGTATTAAATACAGATGCAGAAGGACGTTTAGTATTAGCAGACGCTTTAACTTATACTGAAGAAAAATTTAAACCTAAATTTATAATTGATTTAGCAACTTTAACAGGTGCAATCATAGTTTCCTTAGGATCAGAATATGCAGGACTTTTCTCTAATGACGATAAGTTATCTTTGCAAATTGTAGATGCAGGAAAAAAAGTGGAAGAGAAATTGTGGAGAATGCCTCTGCATAAAAATTATGACAAATTAATAAACTCTAAGAATGCCGATATGCAAAATATAAATTATGTTGGTGGAGCTGGATCTACAACTGCAGCTCAATTTTTACAAAGATTTATTTTAAATAAAACCCCATGGGCCCACCTGGATATTGCTGGAATGGCTTTTTCAAAATATGGAGGATCCTTAAATTCAAGTGGCGCAACCGGATTTGGCGTAAGACTGTTGAGTCAACTTATTGAAGATAATTATGAGTGAAACGGAGCAAACCCTCTCCATAATAAAACCAGATGCCGTAGAAAGAAATCTTGGCGAAAATATTAAGAATATTTTTACAAAAAATAATTTAAAAATAAAAGATTTTAAAAAAATTCATGTAACTAAAGATGAAGCAGCAGAGTTCTACAAAGTTCATCAGTCAAAACCATTTTACAATGATCTTTGTGCTTATTTATCTTCAGGCCCTATTATTGTTATGATTTTAGAGGGTAAAAATGCAGTGTTGGCAAATCGGAAATTAATGGGAGCAACAAACCCTAAAGATGCTGAAGAAAATACAATTAGAAAATTATATGGAATTTCTATCGATAAAAATTCAGTTCATGGATCAGATTCCATTGATAATGCAAAACAAGAAATTGAATTTTTTTTCAAAAGCTAATTATTTCTAAAAATCTTTATAATTGCTTCAGGAAAAGCTTTGTATTCAAGTTTTTGGGTTTTTTCTCTTAAAGTATTTTCATTATCATACTTATTTATAAAAAAAAACTTTTGAACAATTGTGCAACCGTTATCTAGCTTTTTATTTACGTAATGAACTGTGCAACCTGTTTTAATTTCTCCTTTTTTTAAAATTCTAGAAAATGTATTTAAACCTTTGAATTTTGGAAGTAGGGAGGGATGAATATTTATAATTTTTTTTTGATAATTCTTAATTAAAAAATTTGAAATTATCTTCATATATCCAGCTAGGCATATAAAGGATATTTTATATTTTTTTAAATAATTTAAAATTAATTTTTCATAGTTATGTATTTTAGTATCTATAAAAAAATGTGGAATCTTATATCTCTTAGCATAACGGATTCCTTGAGCATTTTTATTGCTGCTTATAATTAAACTTATTCTAATAGGAAAATTATTGTCCCTAGAGCAAGAGATAAGATTGTTGAGATTTGAACCTTTTCCTGAGATAAAAACACATGTTTTTTTTTTTACCATTTTAAAGAGTTTAATAAATTAATTTTCTTTTTATCTTTTGAAATATAACCAATTTCATAAGGAATAAATTTTTTTGGAAATATTTTTTTTATTTTTAAAATATTTTTTTTAGAAACAATTAAACAAAAACCAACTCCACAATTAAAAGTTCGTATCATTTCTTCATTTGAAATATTTTTACTTTTTAACCATTTGAAGATTTTTATTATTCTTATTTTTGAAAGATCAATATTTAATGTTAAATCCCTCGGAACGGATCTTAATAAATTTTCTACTAAACCTCCCCCGGTAATATGGGCACCAGTTTTAATTAAATTTTTTTCAGTAAGCTTCAAAATTTCACTAGAGTAAATTTTAGTAGGTTTTAAAATCTCGTTTTTTAAATTTTTAGGAATTTTATTTGTTTTTAATATAGATCTCACAAGAGAATAACCATTTGAGTGAATTCCATTTGAAGGTATTGCTAAAACAATATCTCCCTTTTTTACATTATTTTTATCGAGAATTTTTTTTTTTGAGACAATACCAACACTAAAACCAGCCAAATCAAATTTATCTTGAGAATAAATACCTGGCATTTCAGCTGTTTCTCCGCCTATGAGTTTACACTTAGCTATTTTACATCCTCTGAAAATACCTTTTAAAATTTTTTTAGTTTTGTTTAAATTCAATTTACCAACAGCTATATAATCTAAAAAAAATAATGGTCTTGCTCCTTGGACTATTAAATCATTAATACACATAGCCACTAAATCAATTCCAATTGTGTCGAATTTTTTGTATTTATTAGCTAAGTCAATTTTTGTGCCTACTCCATCAGTACAAGAAACTATCACAGGATCCTTAATTTTAAGATTACTGATATCAAATAACGAACCAAAGCCTCCTATGGTATCTTTAGCGGGATAACCCTCCGTTTTTTTGACACTTTTTCTCGATATCATTGATATATATTTTACAAGTTTATCAGCTAACGAAATGTTAACACCGCTTTTTTTATAACTATATTTTTTTTTTTTCATCTATAGATTGATAAATAAACTTTTATGAAACTGTATAAACAACTATTTTTTATTTTAGTA
>MDTG01093771.1_pt1 | contig 23928 bp, 23 predicted proteins | sample 811421 | NCBI WGS metagenome assembly MDTG01 (sample SAMN05326645, study PRJNA326480) | marine metagenome | isolation source: seawater | place: Pacific Ocean: South East | collected 2011
CAATTTAATAGTTATTTGTTGTAGATTCAAATAATGAAGGTATTGGAACTATAGATAAAAACAAGGTAACTGATATTTTAATGGATAAAATATAATCATAATATAGTTGTATTAACTTCATAATATCATGCATAAATATTTTTTAATTCCAGTAATTATTTTTTTTATAATTATTTGCTTTTTAGTAATTTATTCACAATATTTTTATGTCGATTGGAAATATGATTTTATTCCAGAAAGTTTTGATCCAAAAACAGAAAGATATAAAGAAAAAATTTTACCAGAAATATGTGATGACGATGCAGAAATTAAAATTATTAAACAAACTAATGATTTTATTGAAAAAAGAGTATGGAAAGATCAAGCAGAAATTACAAATGTTCCTTCAATTCATGCAATATATTTTTTACCTTGCGATGGAGAAGATAGAGAATTTGATGTTAATGGGAGTATTAATTCATCCATCAAATCAATAAATGTTTGGTTTTTAAATAAAACGAAAAATCAAATTATAAATTTTGATAAAAGTGTAGATGATACAACTGATGTAACATTTATTAGAGTCAATAAAACCCTTAAATGGTTTATAAAATTTAATACTAATGAAAATAGTAATAAGGATACTGGATCTAAAATCGAAAAAATAATTCTTTCAAATCAAAACCTTTTTAACAATTTTGAAAATAAGAAATTTATTATTTTTTTTGAAGGAAGGGAAAAAAGAATCTCGTTACTAAATAAGGCTTGTGGTAGATCAAGGCACAATGGAAAAATTGCTATTTTTTATACTAATGGTATTAATAAAAAAATTAAAAGCTGTACTAAAGATAATTTGAATAACAGCATTACCAGGACTTTTGGTGAAAGTGAACAAACAATACTTCATGAAATACTTCATACATTGGGTGTTCCATTTGAATGTGGAAAGAATACTAATTTTGAAAAAACAATGCATGTAGTTGATAATAAAGATGATATAATGAATAACGTTTCTGGTTCGTTATATCTAGATTATAATAATGATGATTATTACAAGCACAATATTACAAATTGTCCAGACTTATTTAATAGCAAATTTTTAGAGACTATAAAAAAGTAGTTTTATAAATTATTATTTTTTTAAGTTCTCAATATAATTTACAATATTATTAATTTTTACTTCTTTGCAAAATCCTTCGGGTATAATTTCCCTAGAAGTATATCCACCAGCAGTCATAGTCCATACATCAACTCTAAGTGTTTGAGGGTTAATAGAAAAATTAGCATTATTTATATTTTTTGTTTCATATATATTTATATAAGGTAAATAATCATTTGTAGAATAATAATATTCTGTTTCATAATAATAATCTTTAATAGTAGATGCTTTATTATAATCTGTAATAATTGCTTTTACCTGGCTAGAAGAAAAAAAATCAAATCCCCAAAGAAATTTTTCACACAATATTTTTTTTCCAGTTAAATCATCACCTAAAACTAATGAAGGAGAAAATACTAAAAAGAAGAAATAAATATAAATTTTCATTTTTAAAAATTGTTTTTGCAAAATAAATCCAATGATTAGTTTTTTAGTTTTAATCTTTTTAAACTTTCTTCTGGCCAAGTTTTTTCTCTATCATAAAATTCTTCATAACAAATTTGATTATTTGCTATATCTATCCATGGGTCTTTATCTTTAATATATATATGAGCTTGAGGAGGAATAGGATTGTTTAATGTGGATGTTCTTATAGCAACTCTTCCTGGTGAAACGTTATATTTGCAATATAAATATACCCCACAATTAATACAAAAATATGCTCGATAACCTTTTCCGCTGCCTGTAGGTAATTCTGATGAAGAAACTTTTCCTTCAACTGTTAAATCATCTTCAAAAACCATAGTATGGATCACAAAAGAAGAGCCAGTTGACTTTTTACAAAGTTTGCAATGGCAAGCTTGAGTAAACAACGGGTCATCTTTGATATGATATTTTACTTTACCGCAACCACAAGATCCGTTTAAATTTTGATTAAGATTCATTTTTTTAACTAATTTCCTCTAATGGTTTTCCAAGCACATCATAATTAGGTTCAACACCAAGTCCTGGTAGATCTGAAGAATGCATAAAACCATCTTTTATAATTGGACCACCTTTAGCAATTTCAACCTCAGTATATTCATGAAATGCTGATGATTGAAAGTGATAAGCTTTTGGTGTAGAATGTGCTAAATGAGCAATAGCTGAAGTAGCAATTTCTCCTCCCCAACTGTCTTCTATGGTCATATGAATTCCTAGAGTCACACATAGATCTCTAAATTGTTTGGCCTTGGTTAAGCCCCCTACACGATTAATTTTTAGATTTACTACATCCATTGCATTATCATTATATCCTCTAATTAGGGTGTTTATATTATCCATACACTCATCAAGAATGAATGGATTATCAGTATGTTTTCGTACCGAGAAACATTCTTCATAACTCTTACAAGGTTGCTCAAGATAAAAACTAAGATCTTTAGTTGCTTTTACGATTCTCATAGCTTCATGTTGAAGCCAACCAGTATTAGCATCTGCATTTAATACATTACCTTTTTCTAACTTTTCTGAAACTTTAAATATTCTTTCTATATCTTCCTCTACTTGAGCCCCCACTTTCATTTGAAACTGTTTAAAACCTTGCTTTTGATAAGAAATAATATTTTTTGCCATTTCATTTGGCTCCCGGCGACTAATGACTTTAAAAAGTTTAATTTGTTTATTTATTAAACCTCCTAACAAAATATAAACTGGGAGTTTTGTATTTTTTCCTAGTATATCCCAACATGCCATATCAATGGCTGACTTTGCATAAGGATGGCCTTTCAAATAATCATCCATGTGAAAATTAATTGCATAGGGCTCTGTTGGATCTAAACCAATTAAACTTTTAGCAAGCTTGCTAATTGCTGTTCTTGCTCCTTCAGCATATGCCGGCAAATAAGCAGGTCCTAATGGGCAAGTTTCACCTACGCCAATAATTCCAGTGTCTGTTTCAATTGTTACAACAGTGCTATCAAATGAAGAGAAGCTTTGTTTTGCCCAACTATAACTACCTTCCTTCATTGGCAAATCTATTTGATAAATCTTTATTTTCTTAATTTTCATATGGCAATTAATTTTTTATAAATTGTATCAATAATAATTTTAAAATCAATCTCATTAAACATTTATCAATGTTTTAATCACGATTTCTTATTTGATAAGTTTCATAATAAACAATATATTAAGTTAGAGAATAAATGAAAATAAATTTTTATAGATCATCAACAGTAGGAATTAATCTAAGTGGATTTAAAATTCTTATGGATCCCTGGCTAACTGATGGTGAATATTTTGGATCATGGTCACATTATCCATATTTTGACTTAGAAAATAATTTAGATGAAATTAATTCTTATGACATTATTTATATAAGTCATATTCATCCAGATCACTGTTCAGATGAAACTTTAAAAAAGATTGATAAAAGAATTCCTATTTATATACATTATTTTCATGAAAAATTTTTAAAAATGAAGTTTGAGCGTCTAGGTTTCAAAGTATATGAAATAAAAAATAATACGAGAACTCAATTATCTAAAAATGCCTATTTAAATATTTTTGCTGCTGATAATTGTGACCCGGAGCTTTGTTATAAATTTTCTGGTTGTGCAGACTTAACTGCTAAAGATGGGTCTCAGCAAATTGATACCTTATCAGTAATAGACGATGGAAAAAATGTATTGTTAAATATTAATGATTGTCCATTTGAATTAGCAAAATCAACATTTAATGACATAAAAAAACAATATGAAAAAATTAATATTTTGTTAACTGGATATGGTGGAGCAGGTCCATATCCACAATGTTTCAATAACTTGAATACAGATCAAAAAAAAATTGCTGCAAAAGAAAAAGAAATGCAGTTTTTAAACCAAGCAATAAATTATATTAATGAATTCGAGCCAGATTATTACTTACCATTTGCTGGAACGTATACCTTAACAGGAAAATTATCAATTTTACAAGATTTACGAGGTGTGGCAAATATTGATGATGCATATAATTTTTTTGAAAATTATTACAATAAAAGAAATAAATCAAATATTATAAAAGCCCTAAAATTAAGTCCTGGATGTATTTTCGACCTAGAAACTAAAGAATATAGTTCTGAATATAAAAAAATTAATCAAGATGAATATAAATCTTACATTCATAATAATTTAAAAAATAAACTTTTAGTTTATGAAAATGACGAAGTTCCTAATTTTGAAGAAATATATGAACTTTCAAAAAAAGCTTACGGAAGATATATTGATAGAAAGCTAATAAATAATATTAATCTATCAAGTGATATTTTTATAAAAGTAAATGGAAAAAGTATAAAATTGAGTACAAAGAATACTTTAACTGCAATAAACACTAGCGAAATTGAACATAATGCATCAAAGTACGTAACAATTGAAACAGACATAAGAATGCTAAAGAGGCTATTAAGTGGTCCGAAATATGGTCATTGGAATAATGCTCAAATAGGTTCACATATAAACTTTTATAGAAAACCAAATATTTTTGAAAGGGATGTTTATGGAAGCTTAAATTACTTTCATTGCTAAGTTTGAAAATGCATATAAATAAATATAAAAAGATTATAAAACTAATAGAAAAAAATAATCTATCAAGTTTTGAATTGATTACTAATTATGGCTTATTTTCTGGAAATACAAATTTATATAAAACTCTAAAAATTTATGATTTAGTTAAATCAATTGAAAATATAAAAGGAGATATTATTGAATTTGGAACTTTTAGAGGAAATACTGGCATTTTAATTGCTAAAATTTTAAATATTTTAAAAATTAAAAAGAAAATATATTTATTTGATAGCTTTAAAGGGCTACAAAACTTTCAAAAAATTGAAGGCGGAGTCAAAAAAAAATTTAAGAATAAATACAAAGGTAATAAATTAATATTAAAAGAAATAATTAAATTTTTTGATTTAAAAAATGTAAAAATAATTGAAAATGATGCAGTTCAAATTACAAATAATTTTTTCAAGAAATATAAATTCAGTTTAATTATTCTTGATATGGATTTATATGAACCAACAATCAAAACACTAAATATTACACATAATTATCTATCAAAAGGAGGTAAATATGTTTTTGATGAAGGAAATTCAAATTTATGGTTGGGAGAAAAAAAAGCTTTAAATGAATTTTTAAAAAAAAATAAAACACACTATAGAAAAAAAATTATCTCAAAATTTCCCTACCAACCAGATGTTGAATTAAAAAAAATAAAAAAAACCCCCTAATCAAAGGAGGTTTTTTATAATTTATATTGTTTAATTTATTTAGCTGTATCTTTAACTGCTAAATTCCAAATAATAAGACCAAATAATATTTTATTAATGAAGTCGGCTAAGTTGTAAACACCATTAAGTGTGCTTGCATCTACGCTACCCATCATTAATCCTAAGATATATCCAATCGGATAAATTGCCCATCCTACTAATACTATTATTCTCATTGCATGAAATGCAGAACGTACAGAGTCATTTTCAGCAGCTGCTTTACTAGCTTCGCCACCAAAAATTTCCCAGATTATGATAGCCCATCCAATGATACCAATAATAAATCCTAGAGTAACACTTAAGTATCCTGCTTCACCTAGATAGCCACCGATAATCATAATTAATGTTCCACCTAATAATCTCCAGAAAGAATTTGAAGATACTGCCGCACCTGCTGCTACTAATATCAAAAAGAATTCTACCATTTGAAGTGGTACTGTTAATACCCAATCAATATATCTATAAACTACAGGTGACTCTCCTATAGTTACCCAATATTCTCTCATATACATATAGTGAACTGCAGCTATAAAAGTTATAAGGGCCGCAACAACCATTGAGGTTCTCCATTTTACCGCAACTTGCATTCCTTCATAAAAAAAGAAAAGTGTAGAAGCCCACATTGCGATTGATACAACCCAAAATGTGATTCCTACAAAATCTGATCCTTGTAAAAAAACATGTTCCATTATTTACTCCCTACCTATTTTTAAATATTGAAATTAATAACAATTTATAATTATTTGTCTATTTTAAAAAATATATAAAATTCATTAATTTATTTTCAAAATTGAGACACAAATGAAATAAATTTATAAAAAATATAATTACAATTAACTAGTATTTTTTACTAGTATTTTTTACCTATTGCTAAAATTTGTCTTCCTATTCCTATTTTACAAAATCCCTCAAATAAATTTATACTGTTTTCATCAAAAGATTTGGATATTAAATTATTAAAATTAATTCTTAAGTTATGAGCTGATTTTCCAAATTTCTTATTTTTGTAATAGTCTGTATTCTTGTTTAACATAAATAATTCTATTGGAAAGGTTGTCATTAAAGACTGTATTTTTATATTAGTATTTTTTTCTATAGATTTTTTTAATGATTGGGGATTAAAATATCTTATGTGATCAGGTGGAAAATAAAATGGCATATTTTCTAAATTTTTTATCTTATTCTTTCTCATATATTCCATATGAATTTTATTAAATTCATTTGGAACAATAACAGCTAAGATTCCATTTTTATTTAATTTTTTATTTATGTTTTTTAATAATTTTCGATAATTAATAACATGTTCGGCTACATTTTTACAAATAATAAGATCAAACTTTTTATCAGAAAAAAAATTATCGTTTACTATGTCACATTGTAGAAAATTAATTTTTTTTAGAAATTTTTTTTGATGATTTTTGATACCATCACTAGAAAAATCTGTGCCATAATATTCATACCCTTGTTTTATAAAATATCTTGCTGCAAAACCTTCGCCACACCCAATATCTAAAATCTTTAATTTTTTTCTTTTATTTTGAAAATAATGAATTAACTTATAATCTAATTCAAATGAATTAACTTCTTCCTTAGAATATTTGACATATTTTTTTTTCCAATAAATATTTTGATAATACTCTTTTAATTCTATTATTGATGGAATTTTTTTTATTGTTAAAATTCCATATTTATCGCGCATTAATTTAATTTTATTTTTTTTCAATATTTTCATTTTTAGTCAATTAATATTTGAAATTAATTCATTATTGTATATTTTTTATATCATAATTTAAATAATAAGGTTTGTTTAATTTAGAATGATTATTGAATATAACAAGATTTTAAAAAAGAATTTAGGAAATGTGCTTAAAGAAGTACTTAAAATAATTTCTAATGAAGGCTTTAAAAAAGGACATCACCTTTTTATTACTTTTGATCCTAACGATAAGGGAACAAAAATACCATTATGGTTAAAAAAACAACATCCAGAAATAATGACAATAGTTATTCAATACGAATATTGGGATTTGATTGTTAGAAAAGAAGATTTTTCAATTAGACTATCTTTTGATGACATAAAAACAAAAATTACTATTTCATTTAATTCTGTTGTATCTTTTGCGGATCCTTATGCAAATTTTGGATTAAAGATTCAAGACAAAGAATCGAAAAAAATTAAAAAAAGAAATAAAATTAAAAAAAATGATAGTGATAAAATAATTAAATTTGAAAATTACTTAAAAAATTAATCTAAAAATTTAGAACTGAAAATTTTATTTTCTTTAAATTCAATTATAAAAGGTACTCCAGTTGGCATCTCAATATTAGAAATTTCTTCTGGTTCATAAATTTTTAGACATACCAACAAAGCTCTCAAAGAATTCCCATGTGCAGTAATAAGTACATTTTTATTTTTATTTATATCATCGATTAAAAATTCATTATAAAATGATTCAACTCTTTTAATAACCATTTTTAAACTTTCACCCCCCGGTGGCGGAACATCATAAGATCTTCTCCAAATATGGACTTGTTTTTCTCCATACTTTTCCATTGTTTCTTTTTTATTTAATCCAACTAGATTTCCGTAATCTCTCTCATTTATTTTATCGATATTAATTAAATTTTCACTCTTTTTACCTAAATACTTAATTACAATTTTAGCCGTATCAATTGATCGATTTAAACAACTGGTGTAAAATTTATCGAATTCAAATTCTAACTTTTGTATTTTTTTTCCTGCATTATGAGCCTCTTCAATACCTGTTTTATTTAAGTCAATATTGGTTAGACCAGTAAATTTATTTTCTAGATTCCATTGGCTTTGGCCGTGTCTTAAAAGAATTATGTAATTCATTAATGAATTTTGTAATAATTCAGTTTATAAACTTAATATAGAAAAAAATATATATTAAAAATGAAAAAAAAACATAGAATTGAAGAGGATTCATTAGGATCTATCAAGGTAGATAGCAAAAAATTATGGGGTGCTCAAACACAGAGATCTCTAACAAATTTTAATATAGGTTCAGAAAAAATGCCGGATCAAATAATTGTTTCTCTAGGATACCAAAAAAAAGCAGCTGCTATAACAAACATGCAAATTGGAAAACTAGACAACAAAAAAGGGAAAGCAATAATTAAAACTTGTGATGAAATAATAAAAGGAAAACTCTTCCAGCACTTTCCATTGTTTATATGGCAAACTGGTTCAGGAACACAAACGAATATGAATGCTAATGAAGTAATCAGTAATAGATCAATACAAATACTAAAAGGTAAGATAGGTGCAAAAAACCCCATACATCCAAATGATCATGTCAATATGAGTCAATCATCTAATGATGTTTTTCCTACTATTATGCATATAGCATCAGTTTTAGATATAAAAAGAAAACTTATTCCTTCTATAAATCTCTTGATTAAAACATTTGAAAAAAAAGAAAATGAATTTAAAAAAATAATAAAAATTGGAAGAACCCACACTCAAGATGCTACACCGTTAACATTAGGGCAAGTTTTTTCAAGTTATAAAGAACAAATAATTAAAAATAAAAATAAAATTACATATACTTTAGATGAGCTAATGTTCATTGCTCAAGGAGGAACTGCAGTTGGAACAGGACTAAATGCTCCAAAAAATTTTGATAAGAAATTTTGTGAAAATTTATCTAAATTAACTAAATTGAAATTTAAGCCGACAAAAAATAAATTTGAGTCAATTGCTGCTCATGATTCTCTAGTTCATTTATCTGCATGTCTAAATAATTTATCTGTTTCTCTTTTAAAGATATGTAATGATTTAAGAATGCTTTCTTCTGGGCCACGCTCAGGCATAGGAGAATTAATTCTACCTGTTAATGAACCAGGATCTTCAATAATGCCTGGTAAAGTTAATCCTACACATATTGAAGCACTAACAATGGTATGTGTCCAAGTTATGGGAAATCACTCAACAGTTACTTTTGCTGGCTCTCAAGGACATTTTGAGCTTAATGCATTCAAACCTGTTATAATTTATAACATCTTACAATCTATAAATTTGTTCAGTGACTCAATCAATTTATTTTCAATTAAATGTCTTACTAAAATGAAAGCAAACAAAAAAAACATATTAAAAAACCTACGGGAATCGTTGATGTTAGTTACAGCTTTGAGTCCAAAAATTGGATATGATAATGCAAGTAAAATTGCTCAAGAAGCTCATAAAAAAAACATATCTTTAAAAAAAGCATGTTTGGAAATGGGATTTTTAAGTCCCAAAGAATTTGATAAGCTAGTTGATCCAAAGAAAATGATTTAATAATTTCCCTGATCAAATTAAAAAAATGAGTTTGGATAATTTTATTACTTGGCAATGTTTTTTAAGACAACGAAATTTTAGAAAATTTTCAGGTAAACCCTCTGAAGGAACTATCGCTTCAATATATGATAAAAATTCAAATGACGAAATTACTAATCTTCGATCAGTTCTTGTAGAAAAAAACTTATTAAATTCTGCCAAAATGTTTGAATTTATGTTTAAAAAAACTCATGATCCTGAAGAAAGATTTTTGAAAGCTGTTAAATATTTTGCCTCAGAATATTTCGAAAATTCAAAAATTTTTGATGGTTCATTTTCATCTACTTTACCAAGTAATTCTAAAATATTAAAAAATTTATTAAAAAAAAAGAAGTTAAATGTGCAATTTTTTGAATCAACTACTGGTTTTAAATTTAGTGTAAAGATAAAGAAATTAAAAAAAAATGATCCTATATGGAAATTTACTTTTTATCATAACAGTTTTTTTAATCCTTCTTTAGATGAAAATATTGAAATACTATTTTTTAAACCAGATAAGATAAGTTTTAAAAAAATATATTAGTCTTTTTTTTGATAAGCTTTCTTTAGCACGACCAAAGGATGATTGGGTGACATTTGAAACTTAATTAAAAGTTCTCTTGCTATCATATCTCTGTCTTGTTGATTTTTAGGAAGTTTCATTTTTGGTGGTGTAGTAACCCATCCGTTAATATTTCTATCAAAAACAGCAGGTTTTCCATTTTCATAACCCATATGTACATCTTCTAACCAATTTAAATCATCCCAACCCATATGTTCAATATATTTCTTCAAAAAAGGTGTTAGTTTTTTATAATCAGGTAAAAGATTTACATCATATCTATAGCCTATATGTTGACCAATCATTTTTTCCCTAGCGGATTTAATTCCACTATCTTTTTTTATTGATTTAGTTTTTTTTATGTTCTTTTTTGGCATTTCTATTTACTTATATTTTATGAAAATCATCCACTCCAACAGTATGATCTGTACCTGCTAGCGGTACTTTAGCCATTGCTGAAGCTTCCATTGTAAGTGCTGCTAGATCTTCAGGTTCAAGAGAATGTATATTTGTTTTTCCACACGCCCTTGCTAATAACTGAGCTTCCAATGTCATAGAGTGAAGATAATTATATACTCTTAAAGCGGCATCATCAGGATTTAATCTTTTTCTAAGTTGAGGATCTTGAGTTGCAACACCTACTGGGCATCTTCCTGTATGACAATGATAACATTCACCAGCAGAAACTCCTAATTCCTTTTCAAAATCAGCTTCAGGTATATCTTTGTTACAGTTTAAAGCAATTAAACCACCAGTTCCAACTGATACACAATCAGCACCTAATGCAAGGGCTTTAGCCATATCAGCACCATCTCGAATACCTCCTGCAAAAACTAAAGTTACTTCACCAGTTTTTCCTACATCATCTAAAGCTCTTCTTGCCTCTCTAACTGCTGCTATTCCTGGTATGCCTGTATTTGCTGCAGCAATATGTGGTCCAGCTCCAGTAGATCCTTCCATACAATCCAAATAAATTGAATCTGGATTACACTTCGCAGCCATACGTACATCGTCATAAACTTTTGCAGCGCCTAATTTTAATTGAATTGGAACTTGGTTATCAGTGAGCTCTCTTAATTCATCTACTTTTAGAGCTAAATCATCGGGCCCTAGCCAATCTGGATGTCGTGCTGGAGAGCGTTGATCAATACCCGCAGGTAATGATCTCATTTCTGCAACTTGATCTGTAACTTTTTGTCCCATTAAATGTCCACCCATACCTACCTTTTGACCTTGACCAATAAACACCTCAATACCATCTGCTAGTTGTGCGTGGTGAGGATTAAAACCATAACGAGATTGTATACATTGATAATACCACAATTCTGAATAACGTCTTTCATCTGGTATCATTCCCCCTTCACCAGAACATGTTGCACTACCTGCCATTGTGGCTCCTCTAGCAAGAGCTGTTTTAGCTTCGTAAGATAAAGCGCCAAAACTCATACTAGTAATATAAATAGGGATATCAAGCTTTATTGGATTTTTGCAATTAGGACCAATGATAGTTTTTGTTTCACATTTTTCCCTATAACCTTCAATAACAAATCTAGTTAAAGTACCAGGCAAAAATGTTAAATCATCCCAATGTGGAATTTTTTTCATTAAAGCCATTCCGCGCATACGATAACGACCTAGTTGGGATTTAATATGAATGTCATTAATTACATCTGGAGTAAAAATAGCATTTTTACCTAAAATACTTTTTTCATTATCATTTTTTTTGCTTTTATTTTTTTTTGACATATTTGCTTCCTCTTATATTGCTCCTTTACGTTCTGAAGGTTCTAAATTATCATAATTCCATAATTTTTTTCCAGAAACTATTTTTGTCATTTTTGAAAAATCTATTTTTCTATCAATTTCTGCTACTTTTAATTTTCTTTTAAGCCAATCAACATCTAGATCAGTCATTTCAGTTTCAACTGCATCTGCTCCTAATGATTTAATTTTTCCCCCAACAAAAATAGTTCCGTCGTAAAGAGAATCTCCAAGGTTAGCGCCAACATCTCCACAAATAACAATTCTTCCTCTTTGCATCATAAATCCTGTAAATGCTCCAGCATCACCGCCAATAATTATTGTACCGCCCTTCATATCAATACCTGAACGAGCACCAACACTACCTTTGCAAATAAGGTCTCCCCCACGTATAGCGGCTCCGAAACATGATCCTGCATTTTTTTCAATGACAACTTTTCCCGACATCATATTTTCCGCACATGACCAACCAACACGACCTGAAATTCTAACGACAGGTCCATCTATTGATCCAACTCCAAAATATCCCAAACTTCCTTCAACTATAAGATTCAATTTCTGAAGAATGCCAACACCTAAACTATGTTTAGCTCCAGGATTTTTTAAAACAATAGTTCCATAACCTTGTTTGATTAATTCTTTTATTTTTTTATTTAATTCTTTGCATTGTAACTTTTCTGCATCAATTGTAGCCCTTTTATTAAAATCTACATCAAAAGCATCATGATAAAAAAAATTTTCAGCTTCTTCAGAATTAAAAAAGGTTTGTTGGGTTCTTCCAGTTAAAACTTCATCATGAAGGCCCATCCCATAAGACTTATGTTCGCTTTTTTTTATGCCTGCCATACTTTTACCTCTCCTTCATAAGGATCGTATGTATCAATCTCATGAGGAAGCAAGCTTCTAATTGCAACTTCTTCAGAAGCTAGGGCAACTAAATCATCACTTTCATATAGAACCATTGGTTTTGCTGCCATATGATCCTTAGCCATTCCTAACTTATCTTTAGTAGCTACTAAATAAGTAAAAACTCCATCTAAATCTTCTAATGAAGATTTCATGGCTTCCTCAAGCTCAACTCCTTTTCTAATTTTATTAGCAATGTAAACTGCGATTAATTCAGAATCACAAGTTGACATAAATCTCATACCTAAATTCTCTAATGCTCTTCTCGTATTCCAATAATTTGTTAATTGACCATTATGAACCACTGAAACATCACTAAAAGGATAGCCCCAGAAAGGATGTGCTGATCTTATGTCAACCCCAGACTCTGTTGCCATTCTTGTATGTCCAATTCCATGTGTTCCATTAAAATTACTCAAACCATATTGTTTAGCTACTACTGAAGCATCGCCAATATCTTTTACTAATTCTAGAGATCTTCCTAAAGACAATATTTCAGTCATTTCAACTGACTCAATTTTTTGAGCAATTTCTAAAAGATCATCTTTAGTTTTTATTACATACCTGAATGAATATGGTGTAATTCTTTTTTCTTCTATAATCTCTGCACCGACTTTAGTTATTTCTGAATTAACATCATCTTTTCTTTTTTCATAAACTTTAGAGTCCTCATTTTTTGCTGAACTACCTTCTTTTACATTTTCTCCTACTTTAAAACGTAAAATGTAGTTTTTTGAGTCATTATCTCCATAAAGAGCAAATCCTGTAGAATCTGGACCTCTATGCTTAAGGGACTGGAGCATATCTTGCATTTCTCCACCAACATTTGTTGATTTACCTTTATGTATTAGTCCTGCTATTCCACACATTTTTTGCTATTAAGGTAATACGTCTAAATAGGTTTCTAAATCCCACTCTGTCACACTAGAAAGGAATTTTTCCCATTCATCGTTTTTGTAGTGCATGAATACTCTATACATTTCATCTGGTAAAGCTGATTTTACAACTTCATCTTTTTCAACACATTTAATTGCATCTCCTAAAGTCAGAGGAAGTTTATCAACTTTCTTTCCTTGCTTCATTGCTTCATATATGTTTTGTTTTTCAGGTTCACCAGGATCTAACTTATTTGTAATTCCATCATCAAAGGTTTTTAAAATTCCTGCTCCTAACAAATAAGGGTTATGAGTTGAATCAACCGATCTGTATTCCACTCTTCCAGGAGCTGAAACTCTAACACTACAAGTTCTATTTTGATAACCCCAATCAGCATAAACAGGCGCCCAAAATCCTGTATCCCATAAGCGTCTATATGAATTTACAGTTGGTGATCCTAAACAAGTAAGAGCAGGTAAGTGTAAGAGCATTCCTGCAATACTATGCAAGCCTACTGGTCCAGGTTTAACAGGGTCTATAGAAGGATCTGGCATAAACATATTTTCCCCACCTTTAACATGAGCAAATACTTGTTCCATACCTGGTAATGGATCATTTCCTAGAGGAGTTGATTCCATTTTGCCATCTTTCCACAAAGAAACATTAGTATGACAACCATTTGCAGAAACTCCCATAAATGGCTTACTCATAAAACATGCAATTAAATTATTTTCTCTTGCAACTTGTGCACATATTTGTCTATAAGTTGATAGTCTATCTGCATTTCTTAAAACTTCATCATACATAAAATTTAACTCTAGTTGTCCTGGAGCATCTTCATGGTCTCCCTGTATAACATCTAGCCCCATTGCCCGAGCATACTCTATAACTTTCATATATACTGGTCGCAATGATTCAAATTGATCTATATGGTAACAATATGGTCTTGAAAATCCATCTCCGGTTGGTTCTCCATTATCTTTTTTTGTTAACCACATCATTTCTGGCTCTGTACCAGCTCTTAAATGCATTCCGTGTTTAGCCTTAAACTCATCTTGAAAGATTTTTAAATTTCCTCGACAATCAGATGTCAGGTGACCTCCAGGATTTTCTTCTTCTTCTCTATTTCTAAAACATGTACAAAAAACTCTTGCTACTCTTTTGTCCCAGGGGATTTGAACAAAAGTTTCAGGTTCAGGAATTCCTACTAACTCTGATGCTTCAGGTCCATAACCAATATAATCTCCATGTCTGTCAATAAAGAGGTTTGCGGTTGCGCCATAAACAAGTTGAAAACCTTTTTCTGCAACAGTTTCCCAATGATCCGCTGGCACACCTTTTCCAACTATTCTCCCAGTAACTGAAATAAACTGATAATAAATGTATGTGATACCTAATTCGTTAATTTTTTTACGAACATCTTTTACTAATTTGTCTCTACCCGCCTGATTTACAAAATCTTCTAAGTCACTCATATTTCCCCCTCTATGTAGTATTTAGAATTTAACTTTAGAATAATTCTAATAACATTAATTTAACTCCAAGGAAATGGGCTATTCGATATTGGATGTAATTTACCTTCTTTAAATCTTGAAAAGCGAAAAGGTTCCAAAAGCTTACTATTTTCTCCCAATATCTCACTTGCTACTAATTTACCCACACCTATCATCTTATATCCGTGATTGGAATCTGCAATAATGTGAACATTTTCTCGAAATTTATCAAAAATTGGAAAGTTATCAGGAGTAAAACAACCAAGACCTCCTGTTGATCCTTTTTTATATAAATGAGACTTCCCTTCAAATCTTTTTTGGCAAAAAGCCAAAGCTGATGACCACATGTGAGCAAAATCACTTCCAACAACATATTCACTAGAGTCAGGGCCATATGGATCTACGTTTACATTATCAGCTGGTGTATCAACTTTATAAGGTGATGAGCCTCCTTGAATACCATTGAAATGAAAGTCAGGTTTATAATAAATTCCCCACAACTTATCTGTAATAAGCGATTTATCTTCGTCGGAGTATAATGGTGCATCAGTATCTATATGAATTACTGGTGGCATTTTTCCATCATTTGTAATTTGCATATTCGGATCAACTGTGAGAACCCCTTCAGTCAAAAACCAATATTTCCACATCGGAAAGTTATCATGTATTTTTCCTTTATCATCTTTTATTGATATTTTTTTTGGAAGCTCAAGCATATTCCAAATATCTCTAAGCCATGGCCCCACTCCAACTATTACTTGATCACACTTTATTTCACCTTTGTCAGTTTCAACTGCTGTAACAGCATCACTGCCATTACCAAATTTAAATCCTAGAACTTTAGTTCCCGTTAATATCCTAACACCTTCATTCTCAGCTTTATTTGCTAAAGCATAAATCGAAGAAGTATTATTGGCATATCCTCCTTTTTTTTCATGAAGCACTGAAGTAATTCCTTGCGCTTGCCAGTCATTAAAAATATTTTTCATATAATCGAAAGAATCTTTTTCTCCATGAATAAAAACAGAATCATATCCAATTGATTTTTGCTGTTCATATATAGATGATATATCTTCGTCCATAATTTTTGGACTAATTTGCATATATCCAACAGGATGATAATGAAATGTTTCTGGATCACTATCCCAAATTTCAACACTGTGTGCCATTAACTCTCTCATTGCAGGCTGATAGTAATTATTTCTTACTACCCCACAAGCAACTCCACTAGCACCACTAGCTATTGCATTTTTTTCGATAACAAGTATTTGAGAACCGTCACCTTTTCCTTTAGATTTTAATAATTTAGCTAAATGCCAAGCTGTACTCAAGCCATGAATCCCTGCACCGATTATTAAATAATTAACTTTTTCTGGTACTGACATATTATTTGATGTTATTAATAGTAAAAAGCATTGATTTAGCAGAAAGTAAAGATTATTTCAGTAATTATTTATGTTAGAAGTAAGAAAAACAGATCCTTATATAGCTGGTATTAGTGGATTAATTCCAGGTGAAGAGCATTATGTGGCTAAAGCTCAAGGAATTATAGGTATTGAGGTATTTGCAGGGGATGCGGTTCAATTGACAAATATTGAAGGTATGCAAATAGCTGAAATAGTTTTTTTTGATAAGAATGGCAAATCTGATTCTTCGATTATTAATCAAAAAAATTCTGGTAATGCCACAAATATTAAAAAAATACTCTCAAAAAATAATTATGGTGAAGAATTAATAAAAAAACTCAAAACTAAAAACATTGATATAAATAATGCAAAGTCTTTTATTTGTTTTAATGAATTTTCAAAAGCAAAAGAAAAAATTAAATTTAAAAGCCAAGAAGATGGATTTATTCTAATTTCTGCTCCTGGAAAAAATATGATAATTGATCAAAATGCGGCACCATCTGACATAGATGTAAGAGTTTTTAGGAAAAATATTAATTTAAATAAAAATAAATTAAGCCTCCCAGACCCTTTAGCAGATGTGAAAGAGGAATACTTTATTGATAAGGCTACAGCATTAGCATACGAAGTTAAAGCGGGTGAATTCATTCAAGTTATAGATATATATGGAAGACAATGTTCAGACTTTATGGCATTTGATTCTTCTAAACTGCAAAATAATAAAGAATTATCCATTGATGCGACGGCTACAAGAGCAATTATCGGAGGTGCTTATCCTATGCCAGGATTATTTTCAAAATATTTTGACCATGATTTAGAAGCGCTAATTGAAGTTGTTCAAGATACTTGTGGGCGTCATGATACATATGGCACAGCATGTACTTCAAAAGTTTATGAGGATTTAGGTTATTTTGGACATCCTAATTGTTCTGATAATTATAATAAAGAACTTAAAAAATATAATATTAAAGCAAGAAAAGGTTGGCAAGCCATTAACTTATTTTTTAACACATCAATAGATATGAATAATGTTTTATTTTCAGATGTCTCATGGTCACGACCAGGAGATTTTGTATTATTTCAAGCCCAAAAAGACTTAGTTGTAGTTTCATCTGCTTGTCCAGATGATACTTCTCCTGCAAATGGGTGGAATCCGACGGACATTTACGTTAGAACATATAAGGATAATAAATTATTTTCTAAATCAATAGCTTTTAGAAAAAACGCTGAGGCAAAACCATTTATGACAAAAAATACAGGTTTCCATGAAAAAACATCAGAACTAACTAGAAACATGATGGATTCATCAGGATACTGGATACCTACAAAATATAACAATTATGGTCCTGCAGTAGAATATAATGCATGCCGAACTAATGTAGTTATGATGGATTTATCCTCATTAAGAAAATTTGAAATATTAGGTCCTGACTCGGAAGAATTAATGAATATTGCCCTAACAAGAAATGTTAAAAAATTGTCTATAGGTGAAGTTGTATATTCGGCTATATGTTATGAAAATGGAATGATGATTGATGATGGAACACTCTATAAACTAGGAGATCATAATTTTAGATGGATTTGTGGTAACGATTATTCTGGTGAATGGTTAAGAGAGTTAGCAGAAAAACTAAAGCTTGATGTATGGGTTAAATCATCTACAGACCAATTAAACAATTTATCTGTTCAAGGACCAAATAGCAGGAACCTTTTGAAAGAAATTATTTGGACACCACCGGCACAACCCAAACTAGAAGAATTAAAATGGTTTCATTTTTCAGTTGGAAGACTATTCAAAGATCAAGGAACTCCAATAATGGTTTCGAGAACTGGTTATACTGGCGAATTAGGTTATGAGATTTTTTGCCATCCAAAAGATGGTAACCAAATTTGGGAAGCAATTTGGAATGAAGGAAAAAAATACAAAATTGTACCTATGGGATTTGATGCTTTAGATATATTGAGAATAGAAGCAGGTTTAATTTTAGGAGGTAATGAATTTAGTGATCAGACAGATCCATTTGAAGCAGGCATAGGTTTCACCATACCTTTAAAAAGCAAAAATATTGATTTTATTGGAAAAAATGCATTAATAGAAAGAAAGAACCATCCTCAAAAAAAATTAGTTGGATTAGAAATAGAAGGCAATGAAAAAGCAAATCACGGAGATTTGGTCCATTCTGGTAGAGGTCAAGTTGGTATAATCACTAGCGGAACTATGTCACCAATTTTAAACAAAAACATTGCAATGTGTAGAGTTGACACAAAATATTCAGAAATAGGAACTTCCTTAGAAATTGGTAAATTAGATAGTCATCAAAAAAGATTAATGGCTAAAGTAGTTAAATTTCCATTTTATGATCCGGATAAATCTAGGGTCAAATTATAAAAAAACTTAAAATGCTCGATAAATTTGGAAGAATCAAATTAGGTCACTTTCCAACACCTATAGAATTTTTAAAAAACATAAGTGAAGATTTAGATGGACCTGAAATATATATTAAAAGAGATGACTGTACTGGATTAGCCTCAGGAGGAAATAAAACCAGAAAATTAGAATTTCTTATGTCAGATGTTTTGCAAAACAATGTAAACCTAGTAGTTACTGTTGGTGCAGTTCAATCAAATCACGCAAGACAAACTGCTGCGGCATGTGCGATATTAGGAATAAAATGTCTAATAATATTGGAACAAAGATTAGAAAAAGCTCCAGACTCATATATGAAATCTGGAAATGTTTTTCTAAATAAATTGTTTGGAGCAGAAATTTTATTTTGTCCAAAAGATTTAAATGTTGATGAATATGCAAAAAAAATAATCCAAGAAAAAGAAAAAGGAAATATTAAATGCTATTTTATTCCAGTTGGTGGTAGTAATTATATTGGTGAATTGGGTTATATTGAATGCATAAGAGAAATAGCGGAATATGATAAAAATAAAATATTTACACATATTATACTTGCTTCAGGAAGTGGAGGTACTCACTCTGGTTCAATAGTTGGAAAGAAATACTATGATTATAAAGCAAAAATTTTAGGAATAAGTGTTAAAGATAAAAAATTAAACCAAGAAAATAAAGTTTATAATTTGGTTCAATCAGCTTGCAAATTTATAAGTTGTCCTGTTCCTGATAGAGGAGATGTAATTGTTTTTGATGATTATGTTGGTGAAGGTTATGGAGTCCCGACAGAAGGAATGAAAAAAGCTCTTAAAATTATGGCTCAAAGAGAAGCAATTCTATTAGATCCCGTATATTCTGGAAAAGCCTTTGACGGCCTCTTAGATTTAATACGTAAAAATTATTTTGATAAATCAGATAAAATACTGTTTATTCATACAGGAGGGTCATTTTCCTTACCTGCATATGAATGGGCGTTTTAGTTAACCATCTTACTTAAAATTTCCATTGCTTTCAAAATATTATCTTTAGAATTTGCAAAACTAAATCTTACAAAATTTTTTGCAGAATTACCAAAGCTTGATCCAGATACTAAGGCAACCCCATAAGTCTCTAAAGCTTCTGTCGCAAACTCATCTCCTGTCATGTTGCTCTTACTTATATTAGGAAAAGCATAAAAGGCTCCTCCTGGTTTAAAGCATTCAACATTTTTAAACGAATTCAATTTTTCAAAAATTAAATTTCTTCTCTCTTCAAATTCTTTTAAAATTTTTTTTACTTCTTCTTGATCTCCTTTTAAAGCTTCAATACCCGCAATCTGACTTACTGCATTAGCACACGAATGATCATTAACAGCTAATTTGTTCGCAAAACTTATAATAGACTTAGGCCAAATTCCCCATCCTAATCTCCAACCTGTCATACAAAAAGTTTTACTCCATCCATCTAAAACTATAAGCCTATCCTTCAAATTAGGATACTGTAGCATACTAGGCATCTCCTGATTATCAAATATCAATCTACTGTAAATTTCATCACTTAAGATTGCTATATTTGGAAATTTTTCTAATGCTTCAGCAATTTTATCCATCTTTTCTTTTTTCATAAAAGCGCCTGTAGGATTATTTGGATTATTAATTATTATAAGCCGTGTTTTATCGTTAAATAACGATATCATCTTATCGACGTTAATTTCAAAATTATCTTGTTCATCTAATATAAGTGGTACTGACTTTGCCCCGGTATAATCAATAACAGATTTATATATTGGAAAACCTGGATCAGGATAAATTATTTCAGAATTCTTATCGCCAAAAATCAAAATTGAAAAAAATATTATAGGTTTTCCACCTGGAACAATTAATATATTTTCTGGATCTACATCAACATTATAACGTCTTAGGGCATCTTTAGATACAGCATTTCTCAACTGAATTAATCCATTCGAAGGAGTATAACCATGATACCCTGAGTCCAAAGCTTTTTTTGCTGCCTCAACAATATTACTTGGTGTTGCAAAATCTGGTTGGCCCAAACTTAAATGTATAATTTTTTTACCACTTTTTTCTAATTCTACTGATCTTTGAAAAACTTTAAATGCCGATTCTGTAGATAGTTTTTTTATTGACTCTGCTATCTTCATTTTTTATTCTTTTACATATCTAGGATATGTTGTTTTTGCTTTTCTTGAATCATTAATGTCTATATCCATAGTGACAAAAGGTCGATTGGCATTAGTTGATTTAATTATTTCACCTTCTGGCGATATAATCCAGCCTATTCCTCCTAAATCAGCGCCTTCTCCAATTGGATTATATAAATTTGATGACAAACAATAAGAACCGGATACCATTGCCGCTGTTTTGCCGCCTATCGTCCATTTTTTTAAAGATGCATACGGCGTTGCTCTAGGTACACAAAGCAAATCTATTTTTTTGTTTGCATATTCTCTAGCATGCTGAAAAAACCACATATCTGTGCATATCTGTAAACCTACTTTGACATCACCTACATTAAATGGTTTAAATTCTTTATTTCCCCTGCTGTACCATGATGCTTCCCAAAAACCTTCATCATCAGGCAAATAATACTTTTCATGAACTCTTTTTATAGTGTTAGTATTTTTTTCAAAAAGAAAAGCCTGGTTTAAAAATTTATTATTTTCATCGATTATTGGTCTAGTGGCAATAATATAATTAGCATTAAATTTTTTTAGTGAATCAATAATTTTTTCATGATCTTTAACTGCTTTTTCCCATTTTTTTGAATTTGATATTTTTTTTGCAGCAAGCCACTCTGAAAAGGGCATCTCGGGAAATAGGAGAATTTCAGTTTTATTTTTTGTTAAATAATCTTCCAATTGAATCAAACATTTTTCAAAATTTTTTGGAACATTATCTATTTGACAAACTGTAACTAACAAATCTAACCTATAAATTAAAAGATATCATCAAATTATTTTTGATTTAAAAAAGTCGCCATAGAATCATCCATCGCTTCTCCCCATGGCGTATGGTGAATTGGCGCTACTGTCCCAGTGACAGGTGATGTAAAAGATCGATTGCGGTATGTCATTATATCTTCTTCTTTATGATGCTCCCAGCTATGAAAATGTTTACGTATTATTTCAAAATCAATCTCTGGATAGTTTGATGCTGCATAAAGTTCTTTTGTATATTCAGTCTGAAAATCGATCATTTGAATTGGATCTTCTAATTTTTCTTCTTTAGATATCCATTCCTTAATATTTTTTTCCATCTCTTTGCTATCAGGCATTTTAATTTTACCCATTATGACATCCCTTGCATACCAAGCCTGGCAATCAAACATGTTAAATGTGTGAAATTGATCCTGCATTCCTAAATACATTAACTTATGATTGTCTTGCCATACAACTCCTTTGTATAGATTCGGAGGATATAATCTATTATGAGTTTTTAATTTTAAACTTTCTTCCAAAAAAGGGAAATGATGGAGATACCCACTGCAGAGAATTAGCACATCAGTTTCTTGTAAGTGTCCATCTTTAAATATTGCTTTTTTGCCATCCAATTTATCGAGATGATGAACTTCTTTCATTCCTTCAGGCCATTTAAAACCCATTGGATTGTTTCGATAGCCAATTGTTACAGACTTAGCACCGTATTTATAACATTGAAGTGCAACATCTTCCGCTGAATAGCTGCTTCCTAAGACAACTATGTTTTTCCCCCTAAACTCCTCTGCATCTCTAAAATCATGAGAATGCATTATTCTTCCAGAAAAAGAATCCATCCCTTCATATTCAGGAATGTAAGGAACAGAAAAATGTCCAGTAGCAACAACGACATTGTCAAATTCTTCAGTTGAAATTTTATTCTCTTTTTTATTTGTTGATTTAATTATAAATTTATTTTCATCAAAAATAACGCTATTAACAGTTGTAGAAAGTCTTACATATTTTTTTAAGTCTCCATCTTTTGCTCTGCCAAGAATATAGTCATATAAGACTTCTCTAGGTGGAAATGATGGAATTGCCCTTCCAAAATGTTTATCAAATGGATAGTCTGCAAATTCTAGACATTCTTTTGGTCCATTTGACCATAAATATCTATACATACTATTTGGGACAGGTTCTCCGTATTGATTCGATCCTGTTCTCCAGCTATAATTCCAAAGACCACCCAATTTATCTTGTTGTTCAAAACACACTATTTCTGGAATTTTTTCACCTTTTAACTCGGACTGTTGGAAGGCTCTAAGTTGAGAAAGACCACAAGGTCCTGCCCCTATAATCGCAATTTTTGTCATTATTTAAGTTATTTTAAACGTTACTTCACTCTATTAATCTAAGCAAATCAATACTTTAAACTAAATCAAAAATCCATTTAAATCAACAAAATACAAAAACTATTCATAATATTTTAATAGAAAATACTTTTTTAATAGTCTTATATGGAGTAGTGTAATCCTATAACTCATAATTAATTATAGGGGGAAGAATGAAAAAACTTATGAAATTGGCATCTGTAGCATTAGTGGTGTCAATGTTATCATTTACTAACGCACTAATAGCTGCTGACAGTAAAAAACCTATTGTTATTCCATTACATAACTGGTCAAGTCAAGTTGTAATGTCATATGTTATTGGTGGAATTTTTGAATCAATGGGAAACAACGTAGAATATGTATCAGCAGACTCACAAGCTGTGTACGAATCTATTCGTCTTGGTGATGTAACAATTTCTCACGAAGTTTGGCAATCAGCTTTCGGCGCATCATTTGATGCAGCTAGAGATGCTGGTGGCTTACTAGACTGGGGAGATCATGAAGCTAGAACTTTAGAAGACATGGGTTATCCAAACTGGG
>MDTG01096880.1_pt1 | contig 23928 bp, 15 predicted proteins | sample 811421 | NCBI WGS metagenome assembly MDTG01 (sample SAMN05326645, study PRJNA326480) | marine metagenome | isolation source: seawater | place: Pacific Ocean: South East | collected 2011
GGAAGAGCCACAGGAAGAGCCGCGGGAAGAGCCAGAGGAAGAGCCGCGGGAAGAGCCGCGGGAAGAGCCACAGGAAGAGCCGCGAGAAGAGCCACAGGAAGAGCCGCGGGAAGAGCCAGAGGAAGAAGTAAAAGAAGTGGAAAAAACCGAAGAAAATGAAATAAGAAATATAGAAGGTATGAATTTAAAGTATCCAAATTTCATCCATGAACGATTATCTAAGTATGAACCCACATTATTTTCTTATAAAAAGGATGGAAACTTTAATACGTATTCTAGAACCTGTGCGTTAAATATGGCAAGACAGCCAATTATATTAACCGATAAAGAGAAAAAGATAATAGATGCGAAACATCCAGGTTCTTATACACATTCTTTAAAATTTGGGACAAGTAAAAAGTATCATTACATTTGCCCTAGATATTGGTGTTTAAAAACGAGTATGCCTTTGTCTGAAAAAGATGTAGAGGATGGTGCGTGTGGTGGAAAAGATGCGATAATTCCCAGGGATTCCAAGGTAGTTCCAAAAGGAAAATCCATATATGAATTTAATGCTCCAAAAGAACATATGGGTAGAACGAAAGATGGTAAGGAATATTACATATATCATGGACCGGGTTTTATAAAAAAGAAGTGCTTACCTTGTTGTTTTAAAAAATGGGACGGACCTTCTCAATTACAAAGAAATAAAGAATGTATGGAGGAGAATAATAAAAAAGCAACTAAAAAAATAAATGCGAAAGAAACGGATGATTACATAAAAGGTCCTGAGAAGTTTCCGTTAGATCCCAACAGGTGGGGGTATTTACCAATATCCATGCAGATATTTTTAAATGTTGACAATAAGAATTGTAAAAGTTTAAATAGCAATAAACCGAAACCATTAGCAGAGTGTACTTTAAGACATGGGGTAGAGAATCACGCGAGTCAATCTTTTATAGCATGCATAGCGGATATATATGTGGACGTAATAAAATCTGGTACGGTTCCAACGATTGAAGAAATGAAGGTATATATAAAAGAGGCCATAGATCTCGATCTTTTTACACAATATCATAATGGAAATTTAGTATCATCATTTAATAAAATAGATAATAATAATATTAATATAGAAGAGTATAATAATACAAATATTTATAAACAAACAAATAAAGAGAATGTAGAACAATTAAAATATTTAAAAAATGTAATAAATGCTTATATAAATTTTAATAGTTATCTAGATGATCCTGAAGTGCACATAGATTATAGATATTTATGGGATATAGTTTGCAATAAGAATGTGAAGCTTTTTCCCAAAGGTTTAAATTTAGTAATAGTAGAGATACCGGATAATGATATAACAAATAACATAGAATTAATTTGTCCTACAAATTATTATTCGGATAATATATTTGACATAAGAAAGCCTGCGTTATTACTAATGAAGAAAAATAATTATTTTGAACCGATATATATTTACAAAGATATAGAGACAAGGATCGAAATAAAAAAGACCCATTTATTATCGAATGCGTCAATTATGAATAGTATAAAAATCATGTTATTAAAAGTAAAGGAGCATATAAATAATTATTGTGGAATAACGAGTGACACGTTAAAAGTGTATGAATATGAGAGAAATATACTAGGTGTAGAGTTAAAATCGATTCTTTCAAGTATAAAAGAGGTTAAAATAATAAATCAAGTATTAAATTACAATAATAAAATAATAGCATTAACGGTAGAAATGAATGGAATAAAGGGGTATGTGCCTTGTTATCCGAGTGGTATAATAGAGGATATAAATATAATATTTATAGATGAAGTAGAATGGAATAATTATGCGGACACAATCTATTTGTTATCTTTATTAAAAGAGAAGAATGGAAAGATTAAATGCAAGCCGATACAAAAGGTAGAAGAGGAGGGTTTAATCGTAGGTATATTAACAGAAACAAATCAGTTTATTCAAATAGATCCACCGGAAGAAAGTAAAGAGCCGGATTTACCGATAATAACAAGTTCGAATTACATCATATCAGATAAGGAGACGTTAAATAATAAAAATATAGATATAGAAAGAGAAAATTATATAAAAATGTTAAAGCTTCAAGATAATTACTATAAGGTGTTTAGAAATACGTTAAGAATCCTTTTAAATAGGCAGGAAAATAAGCCTTTTAAAAATGAAATAATAGATATAATAAATTCCGGGTCGCTTTTATACTTCAATAAATTTAAAATACTTATTGAGAAATTAGAAGTCCTGTTATCTCTCTACGTAGAGTTTATAGAATACGATCAAGAGTTGTTGGATAGTATCGATAAGGTAAGTGTATGTTATATAAATGATAGTTGTGATAAGCCGTATTGTTTAAAAAAGGATGATACTTGTAAAATACTTATACCAGAAAGAAATTTATTAAATTCTGAAATAAGTAATAAAGATTTATATTATGAAAGGCTAACGGATGAGTTAATAAGATTTAATAGAATAAAAAAATATATATTTGATGAAAAAATGTTTTTATCGGAGTTGGATGATTTTAAGTTAAAGGATAATGAGGTCATGTTATATGAAAAAGAACTAACGCGAGAGTATTTTGAAGATATGGTACCTGCGAGTTCAAATACTTATATAAATTCAACAACGTTTGAAAGTATAAATCCGATAAATAAGATACCTTATACAAGTAATATAAAAGAGCTTATAAAATCCCAAGAGAAACTTTCGTGTATCGTAAAGAAAAATAAAATTAAAACATTTATGTTGCATAGTTTAGTGGAACCTTTATATGAAATAGTATATGCTCGCACAATAAGATGTACTTATCAGGTGATAATAGATATACTAAAAGATATGGGTATAAGCGGTTGGAATTCAAACAAAATACAAAAATTATTAGTAGAAGAATATAAAAGAAAGTATAACGGTAATTTAAAAAATGTCTATGCCATACTAAGCAGCGAAGGAAAAAGTTTATATATAAAACAAATACATATTCAGAAATTATCTTTATGGGATTACATAATGTCGGATAATTATTTTATATCTCTATTAGATTTAATGATATTGGTAGAATATTTAAAAATACCAACGGTCATAGTATCTAATTTAAATTTAAAAATAAATAACAAAAAAATAGTTACCATGAATAAGAACGAGAAAGATGCTTATTATGTGGTAAAAGTATTTCAAGGAAATGTATCTAAAAAGGAGCAACAGTATCCAGAGTATAAAATAATGACTCAAACGATAAGTGAAGCGCTTTTATGTAAATCAGAAAGTAAAAAAATAAGTTTAAGTGAAGTATTGGTAAAAGGTAAAGAAAATAAAAATATAAAAGATATATTGTTAAGTGAAACAGATAAACAGATAAATGTGGAAAATTATATATTGACTTATAAAGAGCCCAAAAAGAAGATAATATTGGTAAAAAAAAATAAATAAATAATATTATAGATTATAATTTATTTATTTAAAGTTCCGCGTCGTCTTCTAAAGAGGGTAAGTCGTCATCTGAATCGGGCTCATGTATGATAGGTTCGGGTATTTCCCGGTCGGAATCATCGGAAATGATTTCTTCATTTTCATTATTGGTAGAGATACTAGAAATAATAGTATTGTTTTCATTTAAATTAGGAAATGAAGTATTTAGAATATGATTAATATAATCACGACTTGTGTTATTTATGTTACGATTATTTCTTGCGAAAGGACTGACCGGTGATGTAGTATTAGAAACGGATTCCGTATAATCAAAGATAGAGTTATTAATAGAAGATGGATTAAATAAGGATCTATTTGTAGGATTATTTCTTTTAACAATGATTCTTCCAAATAGTGGATTTTCTTCAGAGAAATGGGTTAATTTTTTTTTAAGTAAGCTTTTATAAAATATTCTTTTAGATGGATTATAAGAATAATTAATATACAAACTCATTTCTAATAAGAATCCTAATTTAGATACGACTTCTTTTTTAGAGAATCGTCGGTGTATGATAATAGTAGGAGCATATTTTTTATATTTTTCTAAAATTTCTATAATATCTCTATATTTTTTAGTTTCTGTAGTGTCTTTATAATAATTTTTGATAATTTCATCTCTAATGATAGATTCATAGTTCATGGTTAATGTATCGAGATTAAAATTACTTTGAAAATAAGCAGAAAGTAATACGGGAAAACGAATGTCTAGACGTTTTGTAAAAAAATAAATATTATATAGATTATTAAGAGATAAATTAATATTAGTGTAGGGGTTTCTTGGGTGTCTTGGTTCAACAAACATAGCATAGGTGTAGCATAAATTAGTTTTAATAATTTTAAGAATATCAAAAATGGTAAATTTATAGATAACATTGTTTTCAACAATAGAAATGATATATTTTTGATTAAAGGATTCCAATTCTTTTAGATTAAGATCGATATCATTATTATAGATTTTATATTTATGAAATGTTTTTTTAATATAAAATTTTTTAAAAAAAACGCATAGTTTTTGGGCTTTATAAAAATAGTTTATCATTCTGTCTTTATTTTCTTGAGATATAAATGAGTTCGTATAAAGGTCGTCGAGGGCTTTAAATTTATTTTTATAGTAAAAAGAAGAGAAAAAAAATTGTTCTGCAAAGTTATATATATAATTGCTGTTTGCAGCATGAACTAAGCTATATGTGAAAGGATTTTGTGTATGTATATGTGGTGCGATAATATTAAAACATGTAATTAAAAGTGTATTATCTACTTTATTATCCATTATAATACAATAGTAATATTTATTTATGTTATTTATATTTTGATAGTAAAGTCTTCATCATCTTCAGCGATAGAAATGGAAGAAATATTAGAAATATTATTATTCATAATCATATTAGATTTAGAGCAAGGGTCTTTAGGATCATCGATGTTAGCAAACAATGATTTAATTTCTTCTTGTTTGGTATTTTTTTGTTCTATTTCAACAGAAAGGGATTTAAATTCTTTGATATCTAGATATAGGTCGCATATATTAGTTCCATAGAATCCCTTTTGTCCGCACATGACGTTAGCTGAGACACCTCTCATGACATCAAGTTCTGCGTGTTTAGCAGCTTTAATAAACATTTCCGGGGTTTCTTCAAAGGAAGCTTTAGCTAGTGGTCCAATATTATCATTATTAATACCGTGTCTAAATATGGAAATCATTTTATAGTTATATGTCATTCTATCACATAAAATGCCGAGATGGTGTTCGTTAATATAAGTTCCACTGTCTTCAAGAACTTCTATGAATTCCCTATAAATGGATTGTCGTGCGGCTTCGATACCTAATACTTGATAAATTTCAGGAATACTATTACTATATGTTTTAGTGTTATCTATATAAGTAAGTCCCAATATATCGGTTAAATTAGTGCCGATTGTATCTAGCACCCAATTATCTTTTGGTTGATATTTACCTTCATGAAAGGTTAAAACACCGGGATTTTTTCTTAAGATAACTTTTTTGATATTTTTGATTCCGCGCAATATAATATTATCCATGAGTTGTTCTTGAAAGTTTTGTAAATAATAAATTTCATCTGACTGGTCTAAAGTGCTAGGTTGCATGGATTTCTTTTTTTGGAGTAACTTATTAATTCTAATTCGAATAAAAAGTTCGTCTGAGTTAAAATCACTAAATATACAGGTAAGTTCATCTTTATAACTATTTTTGATAGCAAAATTAATATCATCCATGGTAATATTTTTTTCCAACATGGATTCTTTATCGATAATGATTCTAAGAATCCATTTAGATTTTTCTTTATCATTATTTTCTTCACCTGTAGCTTCTTTAATAGCTGATTCAAATTCGTTAAATATTTTTAAGAAGTCATTATCGTTATCAATAGTAGTGTTATTATCATTAGGGTCAAAACATATTTCAATGCTATTCACAACGTCTCTTAATTTAGTATCTTCAATAGTGTTGCTAATAACCATAGCTCGTTCTCTATCTTCGCGGTCTTGTTCGTTGAGGAAGATGGTAACGGAAGGTTTTTTAATATTATCGGAAAGTGATAGAATTTCTTCGACCCTTGGTACTCCGCGAGTAGCGGTAGATTTGCTGGCTACTCCTGCAAAATGGAATGTATTCAAAGTCATTTGTGTAGTAGGTTCGCCAATAGATTGGGCTGCGATCATTCCAACCATTTCTCCTGGTGAAACAATAGATTTTTTATAATAGAATTCTATTTGTGAGAGTAAATGGATTAAAGATTTTCTATTGAATCGTTTAATCATCAACAATTCGCATGGACTCAAGTAGTAATAATATAAATATTTAAAAAGCATGTTAGGTTTAAGATAATAATTACTTTCCATAGATTTGATAGTAGTATCGATTAATTGGAAAGCTTCTAATGGAGTAATATCAACCATGGAGTTGCTTTGTATATGGTGTTGATTTTGTACGTTATTGATAATATAGGAGAATGCTACAGGAGATTGAATATCATTATTTTCTTTACCTTTAAATACATTTTTAATAATAATAGGTTGTATAGCGATAAACTCATCAATGATGGATTTACATCGAGTATTAAGTTCATTTTCTTGTTTTTTGATACGTTTAAGAGTAGGTTTAGTATATGCGGTTGTAAATATCTTATCTTTTAGATTATCGCTCGGCATTTGAAAGTGTGCGTATATTTCTTCAGTGCTCATACTAGCAATTTTAAATTTTTGATTTTCGATTTTAATAGTGTCAAATCCATCATCGCCATATATAAACTGAACGATTTTACCTTTATTATTTCTAACAGTCATATCGTAAGCCACCATAAGGTCTTCTAGTCCTTTAATTAAACGACGTTGTACGTATCCAGTGGTAGATGTTTTAACAGCGGTATCAATAAGACCAGTTCTTCCACCCATAGCATGAAAGAATAGTTCTTGAGGAGTAAGACCACTAATAAAACTATTTTCAACGAATCCTCTAGCATTAGGAGAATCATCAAATTTTGAAAAATGTGGTAAAGTCCTGTTATCAAATCCATAAGGAATTCGTTTACCGTCTACATTTTGTTGACCTAAACAAGAAATCATCTGGGAGATATTAAGGTCGGAACCTTTAGAACCACATACAGCCATGGCGACAAATCGATTATCTTTAGATAAACTTTTTCGGCCAATTTTTCCTGTAATATTAGCAGCTTCATTTAAGATGTCATTAACCTTAGTTTCAAATTCTTCTTCATTTGTTTTACCTGTTTTATTATCAAAAATACCCAATCGTGTTTCGTCAATTAATGTTTGAACTTCTTGTTTTTTATTGGTAATGGTTTCATTGATAGCTTCGTTGGTAATATCATTTGCGATTAAATCGCTAATACCGACGCTGTATCCACTAGTTTTCATATATTCATTTACGATATTTTGTAAATCATCTATAAATTCTTTAGCGGTTGTATAATTAAAATCATTGCAAATTCTTTGTATCAATCCTTTGCCTCCACCGCCGAGAACGGCCTTTTCTATTTGTCCTCTTTTGATGGTTCCGTTGACAATTTCTAGCACGGCATTAGAAGTTGCGTAATCGTCTTCATCTTCATAGCCTTTGGTTTTATATTTTAAAGACAAAGGGGGTATTATTTGTGATAATATATCAAAAGTATTATTGGATGATTTAATTAAAGATATATCAATATTTTTTATGGGCATCAATAGATTCATGATATCTCTTTTTGAAAGATAAATATCTTTAGTAGGTCTAGTAAATCTATATATACCTAATAGAGAATCTTGAAATACTCCAATGATAGGTTTATTGTTAGCTGGACTAATGAACTGGTATGGAACTGCGGCGAGTGTTTTAAGTTCTATTTCCGCTTCAATAGATTGAGGTGCGTGAAGATTCATTTCATCACCATCAAAGTCCGCATTATAAGGTTTAGTAACCGCAACATTTAATCGAAATGTATCAGCTTTAGGCATAATTCTAGCAATATGACACATCATACTCATTCTATGTAGGGTGGGTTGTCGGTTAAAAAGTACTCCATCGCCATTCATAAGATGTCTATGTAGTGTATCACCAACTTCTAGATGTAAAGAGTTACGGTCCACATATCTCAATGATATATTTTCCCCATTTTTTTTTTCAAGTATTTTAGCACCTGGATATACATCGGGTCCATTCTGTAGTAATTTCAAAAGGAATTGTTTATTTCTTTCGTTGACTTTTTCGGGTTTAGTTAAGTTTTTCGCAATTTTCATAGGAACTCCTAGTTCTTCAATAGATAATTTAGGGTCTGGAGTAATAACAGAACGCGCTGAGTAATCTACTCTTTTTCCCATAAGATTTCCTCGAACTCTGCCGGTTTTTCCATTGAGCCTTTCTTTAATAGATTTCAAGGGTCTTCCAGATCGCTGGGCGACGGATGCGACCCCCGGTATTTTATTATCTACCATGGTTGCCACATAGTATTGAAGTAAAGTAGTCCAATCATCAATAATATTGGATGCAGCATTTATTTGAATTTTTTCTTGAAGAGTTTTATTAGCCTTAATAATATTTACCAAAATGTGAGAAATATCATCTTCACTTCTTTGTTGCGCGTCATGTTTTACAGACGGTCTAACGGAAGGGGGAGGAACAGCTAATACCTGACAAACCATCCAATCAGGTCTAGAAAATACCGGACTAAATCCCATAAAACTAACATCTTCATTGCTAATACGTCTAAACATTTTTATAACCATTTCAGGATGTAATTTAATATTTAATTTTTCATCTTTTGTTTCAGGGTCATCACTTGAACCTGGTAAATTATCCCATTCCGCAAAAAGACTAGCCAACCCTTCTTTTTTAATTTTACAGGGTTGTTTACATCCACAGCCATCTTCGGAATCATCTCCACATCTTTTTATTTTGCTACATAATTGAAACAATGCGTTCCATCGAGCTTCGTGGGAATAATTTTTAAGAATATTTTCATATTTTTCTTTAGAAATAAGTAGTTTGCTACATTTAAAGCATATACATCTTAAAATTTTAATAACAGTGTTTAAATATTGTATATAATAAACAGGTCTTGCTAATTCAATATGACCGAAATATCCAGGTGTTTTCATATAATCATATCCATCAGTAGGACAAATTAGTCCTGGTTCCAAGACGCCCATACGCGGATCAAATAATCCGCCAATAACAGGTTTATTATTAATATATGTATCTCTAGAAGTAATTTCAGCTACCGAACCTTTTCTAATTTCGTCAGGAGATAATATGCTAAATTGTATTCCTATAATTGATGATGTTCTTGAATGATATTTATTTCTTTTATCCATCTCTTATTATAAATATAGAATTAATTTTAGATTGTTTTCAATTTTTTTGAAAATATTCCATAAAATTGATTTATAAAAATAAATTAAATATATATTATATCATATACAAATGCCATCGGACTCGAAAAAGAAACGATATAATTTGCGAAACAAAAAAAGTAAAGAAAAAGAAACAAAAAAAGACTGCAAAAAACATTCGGACGATGGAGATGATGTATCGGATGAAGAAGTAGAAGAAGAGGAAATAGATGAAGTAGAATACAAAAAATTTTTACAAAAACTTTTTCCGTCGAAACATTTAGATGAAAAAGTAAAAGCATTTGAAAATCTAAAACAAAAAAAGGGGGAAGCTTCTAAAGAAAAATCCGAAGAAGTTATATATCTAGAGGAAGATTTTGTTCCATATAATAAATGTAGCGTAAGTATTTTAAAAAGTGAGATAAAATCCCGAGGAATAAAAGGGGTAAAAACATCAAATAAAAAAGAGTTGATTAAAATATTGGAAAAATATGATGAAGAGGCGGAGGAGGAAGAAGAAGAGGAAGATGAAGATGACAGTGATTATGAGACAGTAGAGGAGGAAGAAGAGGATGAAGAGGAGGAGGAGGAAATGGACGGCCAACAATTTAATATAGTATTTACGATAGGTTCTCCTGTAGAGGAGGATGAAGAGAGTATAGGTGATACGGAAGAGGAAGAGGAAGAGGAAGCGGAAGAGGAAGAAGAAGAAGAAGAAGAGGAGGAAGGAAGTAAGAATTCGGATAAAAAAGATACAGAATCTTGTAATAAAAAAGATAATAAAGTGAATAAGAAAAAAGGTGAAGAATATTACAAATCGGAAATGGATTTAATAGATACATTTTCAAAGATGGCCAAAGAATTAATGAAAGATAATAAAAATTCGGATACATTGAAAGAAATATTGGATATGAATAAAGATCAAAAAGAGTATTTGAAAAAGGCACAAAAAAAAACGGAAAAAAAGAAACGAGAAAAGAACATGGGTAAATTTAAAAAGGTGATAAAAGAGAAAGGAGATATGAATGATTATACTTTCTTTAAAAAGTTAAGTGTATCGGAGCAAGATAAAGTAATATCACAGATGGATTCTCTTAATAAATTAATTAAAACTGGTAAACCATATAGAATTCAGTTGTTGGAATCAGATATACCAGACCATTTTAAAGCTTGTGCGTTAAAAAAGATAACAGCTTTAAGATATATAGAGCCGGGTGGGGGAGAGTATTATAAAATGAAAAATTGGGTAGATACGTTTATGAGAATACCTTTTAATAGTTATGAAAAGATTCCAATGACGATACAAGAAGGTCCGGACAAGTGTGGTGAATTTATGGAAAATTCCATGAAAATTTTAAATGATTCTGTATATGGTATGGAAGACGCGAAGCTTCAGATTATGCAGATGATAGGTACTTGGATATCGAATCCAAATGCGACGGGAACGGCGATAGCTATCAAGGGTCCTCCAGGAACAGGTAAGACAACATTGGTAAAGGAGGGTATAAGTAAAATATTGAATAGACCTTTTGCGTTTATAGCTCTAGGGGGTGCTACGGACAGCAGTTATTTGGAAGGTCATGGATATACTTATGAAGGTAGTATGCCTGGAAAAATAGTAGATATATTGATTCAAAGTAAATGTATGAATCCGGTAATATATTTTGACGAAGTAGATAAAATAAGTGATACACCTAAAGGGGAAGAGATAGTAGGAGTATTGACGCATTTGACGGACACTACGCAAAATGACAAGTTCCACGATAAATATTTTGCGGAATTGGACTTTGATTTAAATAAATGTTTGTTTATATTTAGTTATAATGATGATGATAAGGTAAATCCAATTTTAAAAGATAGGATGTATAAGATTAATACGAAAGGTTATGACAAAAAGGAAAAGGTAGTAATAGCGGAAAAGCATTTGCTTCCAAAAATCAAAGAACAAGTTAAATTTGAAGAAGACGAGATAACGATACCAACATCATGTATGGAATATATCATTGAAAAATTCAGTGGAAACGAAAGTGGAGTTCGTAATTTAAAAAGATGTTTGGAGATAGTATGTACGAAGTTGAATTTGTATCGTTTAATGAAACCTGGTTCAAAATTGTTTAATGAAAAAGAAACATTAACAGTAAGTTTTCCTCTACAGCTAACAAATGAGATAGTAGACAAGCTTTTGAAAGCACCAGAAACAAACAACGACTTTCAGTCTAGAATGTATCTTTAATTAAATTATAAATAAATAATATAAAATTTATAATTTATAGAGTAAAATGTTATGTGTTTATAAATTGAATGGTATTTATGATATTGTATGTGCGTTATGTATTTTAAATCGTAAGTTATATATTCCAATAATATCAGATTTACATTTATCTTTATTTAAATATAAGCAAGATAAAGTAGCAAATAGGATGTTTGGTTATTGGATATTTACATATGGTATAATGAGAATGAGTTCCGATAAGAATACAATAATAGTATCGTATATGATAGAATCTATTTTTTTATTTAATGAATATAAAAAAGATACTATGATAAATAGAAAGGTTTTTTTTTGTATATTAGGATGTATATTATTTATTTTGTATTCTATATAGATTTCAACAAATTAATTCTATCTTCAATAAGTAGGGTTTCGATTCCTCCATTATAGTCTAAGAATTTGCTATCTTTAATTTTGATAGTAAATGTATCGGTAATAACATGATATAATTTTTTTTCTTTATGTAATGATTTTACTTTGCATAATTCAAAACTATCAAGAATACTTGTGGATTCATTATAAATTTGTAAATTGGGTCCGCCTAGTATTTTATCGGATTCAATAAAATATTCATATAAATCAATAGAAGTAGCATCAATTTCAACGATACCTTTTACAATGGTTCCATCAATAAGAACATCATTTATTTTTAAATCTTGTATATTTACAGATCTACCGTCTTCTATTTCAACGGGTGTATTTTTAACAAATCCGCTTTCAAAATGGGTTTGTATATTGGATTCTTTAATAATAGTATTTAAACTGGTAGAATATTTATCATTTAGTTCGCGTATATCGTTATCATCGATGTCATCCCAATCGGAGAAAATCATGGAATCAATAATAATTCTTTTGTTATCTGTATTTAAACAATATATAATAGGTTTATCATAATTATCGATAGGGATAGCGTCAGGATGATTAAAAACTTCGATCCATTTATTTTGATAAAATATTTTGTGTGACCCACTAACAATGACATTATTTATGTTATACATATTTTTTTCGTTAGCGTTTAATAATAATTTACTAGTAATTTTAGAATTATCGTAAAGTATGGTTCCAATAGAGATATCTTTTATTTTAACTGGTCCATTTTTGGTAGATATGATAGTATTTTCATCAAAGCAGAATGGATTTTGTGGTATGGGAGCCAGATAAGTTAAATCGAATATTTTTTCTAATCCAACGGCGAGCAGGCTGATAGGTATAAAAGTGACCCATAAAATAGCTAGAGGAGGAAATAATAGACCAGCCGCTGCGATAACGATCATTAAATCGATACTAGCGGTATATAGAACAGATAGAGCAGATTCCATGGTCATAATAACACCTTTAATAGAATTAATAGCAACGGTTAAAAATGCGTTACCTTTATTAATGCTGTCTTCAATGATAGGAAACATTTTTTTAAAAGGTATAATAATATTTTGAACTTTATTAGCAATATCTTCAAGTATTTTTCTTAAAACGGATAGAACTCTTGTAGCCGCGTTTTTAAGAGCCATTCCTAATTCTAAGATAGCTCTATAGAAATCATTTAATACATCAAATAAAGCATAGAATGGTCTAACAAAATACATAACAACTGTATATAAGATATTTTTGTTACATTCTTTAAAGACGTCAAAGGTGTATTGAAATGCGGTTCTAGGGTCATCTTTAGGTTTAAATAATCCGGCCATAAAAGTCATATCAGGGGAGCATTTTTGTTTAGGCCATATTAGTTTATATCTATCATAGGAGGAATATATATGCATTCCATAAAACGCAATAATAAATACTAATATAATTGCGATAGAATTAACAAAAGATGGGAAAGTAGAAAATGGTTTTTCATCTTTAAATTGATTATTTAATACATCACTTAACTTTTTATTAGAGCTCATAATAATATTATATGATATTAAATTAATTTATTTTAAATGAACGGTCATTTCCGGCGTATCTTCCCAATCCCAGAATAGATGATTACCGATAGGTATAAGATGGTCGTTAGTAATTAAACAGGAAAATTCATTTGAATTTAAATCGGTAATACGAGCATCTTTATGATTTTTAACGAAATCAAGTGTATCACCGGAATATATAAGATGTTTTCCGGTTACAAAAATAGATTGTTTATTTTCTCCATTAGGTATTTCATATAATTTTTCTTTGAATGAACCAGAAGCATCTAAATTATTTAATTTTAATATGCCTTCTACAATACTTCCATTTTTAAGTTTAGAACCTAAAACGACGTCTTTCATTTTAACATAGGTGTTATTGTCTAAACGTAGTAAGGTATCTGGATGAAAACAAAAAGCGTTTCTAATTCCTCTTCCGGCCTGCCTTCCTGCGTTACTAATTCCTCTTCCGGCCTGCCTTCCTGCGTTACTAAGTCCCCTACCTACTTGTCCAGCTGCACCCGCGACAGCGCCACCCACGTCTCCAGCGATGCCTGCGATATCAAGTTTTCTAATTTCTTCGGATATTCCTCCAATTCCTCTTAATAATTCTCCTGGCGGGCCTTTCCATGCGCTTTTCATGGTCATGACGCTACCGTTGAGCGTATGTGTCATAACAAACATAACCGCAACCATTTTAGATACCGAGTCTTTAACTCCCAGTGATATTTTTTGAAATTCTACTAGAATATTACTAAATATACTAAAAATAGAGGAAGTGATAGATAATAAACTATTTCTTAAAAAGTTTAACATTTGTCTAACATTTACAATAGAATCCAATAGATTCACGCCTATATCACCTAAGAAACCTATATTTAGATTTAGTGGTCTTAATGCGATATCCATATAACCGACTTGAATATCTTTGATACATTGTGAAAAATTTTGTATAGGGTCTTCCCCAAAGAATTTAGCAAATGGCATGACTAAGGGATTACATTTCATTTTAGGCCACTGTTGTTTTATTAATTCATATTGTGTTAATAATATTCCATTAATAGATATTAATAAAAAGATTAGTACAATTAAAATAGAGAGATAAAAATCATTAGACATAATAAAATATAATCATATTATTAATTTTTATATTTTATTTAATAATGTAATTAGTGTTTTCTGGTCTTTTTTTTTAAAGATTTTCGTCTTTTCGTTTTTCTTTTTTTTTTACCGCGTTTTTTACGTCGTCGTTTTCTAGCACCACCGACCTGATCGTTTAAATTTTTAGTTTCTGCGCCAAGGGCGGCCATTTTACAGCCAATCATGGTGTTTTCAGCGGACATTCCAGCAGTACTAGGACATTTAAAGTTGCCTCCACGTTGTTTTCTCGTGTATTTTTTCATTAACATATAAAGAGAAAAAATATATTAAGAAATAAATAGTTATATTATAAAGATGAATACGGAGGAGAGATTAAAATTACAGGAAATGATAAAGGCTAATAACGTGGTCGATCAAACAGAGAAAATAAGACAATTAAAACATAGTAGTAAAATTCAAAAAGATGTAGATAAAATTCAAAAACTTAAATCAAAAATTCAAGTTAAGAAATTAAAAAAGGCATGCATGGAGAACTGTCCTTTTTTATTTGCTAATTACACAGATATATTCAATAAATTGGTATTAGACGAGATAAATGTAGGTATGCTAACAAAATTCATTGATATATTAGAAAAAATAGAAAATGGGGATGTAGATCAACACGAGGCTTCTTTCGAGGTAGGTAAAATATTACGAGAAATATACATAGACTCTGCTGTCCGAAAGGGAAACAAACTTGAGAACAGTGATGAACCGGTTTCAAAAAGAGAATCAAAATCACTTAGCTGGAGAGATTACAAATTAATGAAAGAATAAAATACTTATTTTGTAATCTCTCCAGGATAATTTTTATAAAGTAATAATTCTTCAAAAGACTATGTCTTCTAACCTTTAGTGTAGCTTTGGTGATGAAAGGTTTAAAATGTAAAAATAATAATTGAAGTTATATAAATGTAAATATATATATTTATATAAGTTTATGTCAGCAGTGAATAAAATATTAATTATAGTGGAATCACCTGCGAAATGTAAGAAGATAGAGTCTTATTTAGGGAACGACTATAGATGTATCGCGAGCTATGGTCATTTGCGTACAATAAGTGGTTTAAAAGACATAGATATGGAGAATGGTTATCGAGCAAATTATTCTATGATAGCAAAAAACACTCAATATCCAAAACTAAAAAAATGTATAAGCGAATGCCGCGATATATTACTAGCAACCGATGATGATAGAGAGGGTGAAGCGATCGCCTGGCATATATGTTGTTTATTTTCCTTACCAGTAGAGAAAACAAAACGAATTATATTCCATGAAGTAACTAAAACTGCCATATGTAATGCCGTAAAAAATCCTACGGTTTTAAATATGAATATCGTAAATTCTCAACAGGCTAGACAGATATTAGATATTATAGTTGGATTTAAAATATCTCCTTCCCTCTGGAAGAATATTTCTTGGAATTCAAAAACAGGACTTAGTGCGGGAAGGTGTCAAACTCCTGCTCTACGACTTATATATGAAAATCAAAAAGAAATAGATGCATCTCCTGGAGAGATTTGTTATGAGGTAACCGGATATTTTACTTCAAAAAATTTAGATTTTCAATTAAATAATAGTTTTAAGGAAGAAAAAGAAGTAAAAGAATTTCTAGAATTATCTCTCCAACACGACCATATATATAGTTGTTCTAAACCAAGAAAGGCTTCTAGAAGTGCTCCAACGCCTTTAACCACTAGCGTCATTCAACAACAAGCAAGTAATCTACTTAAAATCTCTCCAAAGGAAACCATGAAAATATGTCAGAAATTATATGAATCAGGATTGATTACCTACATGAGAACAGATAGTAAAACATTTAGTATAAAATTTATTGAAACGGTCAAAGAATTTATTTTAAATAAATGGGGCAAAGAATATATTCATGAAAAAGTAAATCAATTAAGTATTCGAAAAACAACTAAAAAAAAGGAAGAAAACACGCAAGACGCCCATGAAGCGATACGTCCTACGGATATAAATAGCATTACTATCGGAGAAAAATATTCGGCTCGTGAAAAAAAGATGTATGATTTAATATGGAGAATTTCTTGCGGTGCCTGCATGAGTGATGCTATACTTAATTGTATTACCGCAGAAATATCGGCACCTTTAAAGAATATGTATAAATATACAACGCATACAATAATATTCCCTGGTTGGAAAATACTAGAAAAACTCGAAAAAAGCGACACTTTTTATACCTATTGTTTGTCTTTAAAACAAAATGAAATAATACCATACAAGCAACTTTTAGCTAAAATGACCTTGAAACATATAAAATCTCATATAGGAGAAGCAAGATTGGTGCAACTTTTAGAAGAAAAGGGTATCGGAAGACCATCTACCTTTTCTAGTTTAGTAGATAAAATCCAAGAAAGAGAATATGTAAAATTACAGGATATTAAGGGAAAACAATTATTATGCAAAAATTTTAAGGTAGTTAAAGATAAAATAACTACCATAAATGAAGAAAAAATCGTAGGAAATGAAAATAAAAAATTAGTAATTCAACCAATTGGTATTATAGTATTAGAATTTTTGTTAGAATATTACAGCGAACTTTTTAGTTATTCTTATACAAAAGATATGGAGGATAATCTTGATATTATTGCGAAGGGAGATATAAAATGGAATGATATCTGTGATAAATGTAATAATACCATTGATACTCTTTCTAATACAATTACCTCATATAATAAAAATATTTATATAGATGACACCCATGAATATACTATCGGTAAATATGGACCGGTTATAAAATGTAAAGAAGGTGATTTAGTTACTTTTAAAAATGTAAAAAAAGATTTAGATTTAAATAAATTAAGAAATAAAGAATATAAATTAGAAGATATAATAGAAAATTCCATACCAGCTACTTCAATAGGTAAATATAACGACGATGATGTATATATAAAAAAGGGTAAATTTGGATTATATGCAGAATGGGGAGAAAACAAGAAATCATTAAAGGGTATTAAAAAAAATATAAATGAAATAACTATTCAAGATGTAAAAAAATATATAGATTCTAATAAAAATATTATAAAAACCATTAGTGATGATCTAAGCATTAGAACTGGAAAATATGGAGATTATGTATATTATAAAACAAAAAAAATGAAAAAACCTAAATTTATAAGTGTCTATAAATTTAAAGATGATAATATATTAAATTACAATGAAAAAGAAATTATAGAAAAAATAAATAATTTGTTATAATTATATATAATGGCATCTTCCCAAAATGACCTTAATATTATTTATAACCTAATGATAATCATTTGGCCTGTTTTTTATATAATTAAATTAATTTATTTAATTGCATATAAAGACCTAAGTTTATATAAATTTAATTCATTAAATCTTACTAGTCTTGTATTAATTATGATAGTTACATGTTTATTATCAATGAATCGTATAGACAACCGTGTTGACCGTATGGTCATGGTGGGTATGTACTTTTCGGTTTTGTTCTATATTATTGTTACTAGTATTTTTGTATTTGATAAGAAATTTGAAAATGTTTTTTGTAAAGCGCATGTAGAGGATAGAAAGAAATGCAAAGACAATACAGGGGATGATACAGGGGATGATACTGACATAAATGATAAATGTTTATCAGATAACACATTTCTCGCCCCATATACAGGGAATTTTAACCAAGCTAAAGGAGTTTTAATGCTCCACACGTTTATGGATTTATCAATTACTATCTTTATTATTTTGAACTTCTTGTTAATTGTGAAACCGGGTATGGAGGCAATAGACAAAGATGGCTACGTGCGGGTGGTTGTGGCGATTATATCGGTGTTATGTTCAGTTCTAATATTGATTCTATATTATATTCCCGGTGCGAACAATAACCCCCCTAGAACTATGAACAGTGCTAACCTAAAACAACATTGTAAAGCTAAATATAAATTTTTAAAAGGAAATACTTGTGGTGATTAAAAATGAAAGAATAATAAAGATATATTCAGGTCATGAATTTATAAGTTAATCCAAAATTAGAACCATCGTCCCATATACCTGATATTTTACATATGATATTACTAGTAGAACCTCTATCTATAATATTAATATCATATAATTTAATATATTCTTCTTGAAGTTGTTTAGTAATAGCATAAACAGGTCTTTTACGTTCAATATTTAACTTATTTATAATAGTATATTCAATATTTTTTATAGTATTTAAGGTATCTATATTATTGTTAATTTTAAAGAAACATTTTACTTTATTATATGATTTTTCTACATTATAAATTTCTAACGGGAAAGACAAAAATAAGCCATTCATTGTAAATAAGTCGGTAGAATAATATATTCTCATGAAAATACTATCACTAATAACAATATTTTTAGTGACATCACTAAAGAATACATATTTATCATCAAACGTATGGATAGGTATAGATAATATCATTTCTATATTTATATTTAACTATTTAAGTAAATTATAAATAATAATACGTTTTATTAATAAATAAAGAAATAAGTTAAATTATTAATATGAAGTATTACGAGAATCATTTTATTGATTATCTAGAAAAATCAGGTAGTTATAATTTACATGAGAAATACCTAGGATATTATGAAAAATTTCCAAATAATATAAATGATTTAAGAAACATAATAATATACGGGCCTTCTGGTATAGGAAAATATACACAGATGTTGCATAGTATAAAAAAGTATAGTCCATCAAATTTAAAGTATGAAAAAAAAATTTGTATAATATTTAATAAACAAAATTATTATTTTATGGTAAGCGATATTCATGTAGAAATAGATTTTGCGTTATTAGGTTGTAATTCAAAGTTGTTATGGAACGACATATATAATCAGTTAATAAATATATCTATAAGTAATAATAACAAAATATGTATAATAGTGTGTAAAAATTTTCATGATATTCATAATGAATTGTTAGATAATTTTTACAGTTATATGCAGACATCTATATTTAAAAAAATACAATTTAAATATATAATAATAACAGAACACGTATCATTTATACCAAATAACATTATAAATATGTGTAAAATAATAAATATTCCTAGACCATGTAAGAGTAGTTATACAAAAATATCGAAACATTTTAAAAATATAGATATAAATAAAATAACAAACATAAAACAAGGTTATAAAAATAATCATGAATTACAACAAACGCATGTAGTTATATGTGATAAAATAATAGAAAATATGTGTAGTTATGAAGAATTAAATTACTTACATTTCAGAGATAATTTGTATGATATATTTATTTATCAATTAAATATTTATGATTGTATTTGGTATATATTAAAATCATTGATACACAAAAAAAAAATTAATAATGATGTATTACCAGATATATTTATAAAGATGTTTTTATTTTATCAATATTACAATAATAATTATAGACCGATTTATCATTTAGAATATTTTATATTTTATTTAATAGAACATATAGCCAAATCTAACTAACTATCTTCTGCGCTAGCACCCTTTTTGCGCCTAACTACTTTCTTTTTCTTAGGTTGTGGTGGAGGCTCTTCTGGTTCTTCTTCTTCTTCCTCCTCTTCTGGTTGTTGTGGTTGCGATTCTTGTTGTTCTTCTTCTTCTTCTTCTTCAGAGTCTTCTACGGTAATACCTACATTTTCTTCATCTTCTTCATCTTCCTGGTCTGCGGCACTGGTTAGCATACGTTCTTTTTCTCCAATATCTAGTTGAATATGGCATTTACCCCTCAAAGTAGCACGTGGTTGTACCATACCCTGCATCAACTTCCAAGTGATACCAAACTTTCCGCCGACAAACCAAAGTCCTCCACATTTCAAAACTAGAGCAACATTTTGAGTTTTTTGAATAAGCTTTTCAGGCGAAACTGTCAAATCTGGTTCTCCATCTTGATTCATGGGAGGATAAATACATTTCTGTTCTAGGTCATACAATTCAAGGTCTTTTGAAAACTTTCCATCATAAAACTCTAGTTTGACTCGTAGAGTAGGCGCACGAGAGGTATCTGGTTCATCGGTATTGGGATTTTTAGGGTATTTCAACATGGGACTCCATAGCGCATCGACTACTTCAGGAGTCATCTTAGGTTTGTTAAACCAATCTTTTGAAAGGGTAATCGCATCCTTTTTAATTTTATTTTCTAGAGTAGCAAGATTTTCTAGGAATGCCACAGTTTGTTCGGAATGATTTGCGTCTTGCTCTCGCGGAAACTGCAGAGACATATCATAGGTTTTTTTACCTGCTTCAAATTCATTTACATTAACTCCCCAAGTCATAAGAAGTGGTGTAGATAGATGTAGATTTTTCTGGTGTTTTTGATTAAGAAGCGCGATGCTTTTGCCTCCGTTTGCGTTAACGCGAGGCTTTCCGTAGCTGACGTGCTTGTTGGCATTCAAAAGAGCGCCGGGGATAATGAGTGAGTCGGAGGCATTTACGATGGAGGACATGGTGATTAATTTCTTTTTTCTTGTGATTTTAAGGATCAATTTTTTTTCAAAATTGGAAAATAAAATAAAAATAAAAATAAAAATAACACTTTTAATCATTTTTAATCATTTTTAATCATTTTTAAGACAATTATTTTATAAAAATGATTCAAAAAGAAAATATAAACTATTTATATAATGAATACATCTAATAATTATAATAATTTAAATACAATTATTAGCGTAAATAGAGGCGAAAATAGATTAAAAAACCGAAAAAAAACAAAGAAAACAAAAATAAATACAGAAATATTTTATAGTAAATATTTATTTAAATCTAAAAAACCACCTCCAAAAAATACAACAAAAAAAATGATAGAAATACATGAATATGAAAATATAGTAAACTATAACTATCGATTATCTGAATTAAAACAAATTTCAAAATATTACAATCAAAAGGTCTCTGGTAAAAAAATAGAAATTCAAAATAATATATATAATTATTTAAGACTATCTTTTTTTGTTATAAAAATACAAAAAAATATAAGAAAACTATTTGTATCTAGATTTATAAAACTAAAAGGACCGGCTTTTTTCAATAGAGAATTATGTAATAATAAAGATGATTTTTACACTTTAACCGATGTAAAAGATATAGATTTCAATCAATTTATTAGTATTAAAGACAAAGATAATTTTATTTATGGATTTGATATGATTTCTCTTTACACACATTTAAAAAAAAATAAAAAAAATCCAACCAATCCTTATAATAGAAATAAATTTAATTTAAAAGATAATCCATTGGTATTAATAGATAAATTAATAAAATTAAGCAACTTATTAAATATTAAAACAAATATAAAAATAGAGAATGAAACTATAAGTTATTCTAAACAAATAGAATTAAGAGCTTTATCGGTATTTCAAGAGATAGATGCATTAGGAAATTATACGGATTCAAGCTGGTTATTATCTTTAAGTATTCATCAGTTAATTACATTTATACATGAATTGTACGATATTTGGACTTACCGGGCCCAAATAGATCATAATACAAAAGTATCTATTTGTCCTCCTTTAGGAAATCCATTTATAAATATAAATATGCAGTATATATCGAATAATTTAACTTTAAATGAACTAAAAACGACTTCTCTTTCTATTATTGAAAAATTAATTCAACGCGGTAGAAACAATGAATTTAAAGTTTTAGGAGCTTATTATGTTTTAACAGCTTTAACAATAGTTAGTAATAATGCGGCCAATGCTCTTCCTTGGTTATATCAATCGGTTGTATATTAATTTAGATTCGTTTTTTTTTTATTTTTACAGGCTAATAAATAATAAAATATATAATATTATAATTGTATTTCAAAACAACTTAAAAACGATACCGTATTATGTATTATAATGGCTCCTAAGTCAAACGCACCCCGCAAGCGTGTCGCGAAAGCGCCCGCACCAAAGCCCACCGCACCGGTAAAAGCCAAGGTAGCTTCTCCTCCTCCTCCAGAACCCGTCGTTGAAAAGTCGGTTGAATCTGCTCCTGTAAGCGAGGATTCGCAAATGGATGAGCTTGGTGGACGTTTCACCGAGTTTCTAGCAAAGATTCAAAGCATTGCTACGCAAATGTCTTCCCTAAAGTCGGAGTTCCGTACTCTTGAGAAGGCTGCTATGCGAGAAATGAAGGCTGTAAAGAAGCTTTCTCAAAAGAAAAAGCGTAAGAACACCAACCGTGCTCCCAGTGGTTTCGTAAAGCCTACTCTAATTAGCACGGAACTCGCTACTTTCCTTGGAAAGCCTAATGGAACCGAAATGGCTCGCACAGAAGTAACCCGCGAGATTAACAAGTACATCCGTTCGAATGATCTTCAAGATAAGACCAACGGACGTAAGATTAATCCTGATGACAAGCTTCGTAGCCTTCTTAAGCTTAAAAAGAACGACGAGCTTACGTATTTCAACCTACAACGCTACATGAGCCCGCATTTCGCAAAGCAAAACAAGGGCGAGTCTGCTTCCTCTTCATCGTAAATCACAAAAAATATAAATAAATAAATAAATAAACACTACATATTTTATTCATAAACTATAAATCCATTCTTTTTTAAGATAGAATTTAAAATACTTACATCAATACTTTTTAACTCAAACTTGATTTTCCTTTTTTTTTCTATTATATCAAACATAAAATAGATTTGATATAATTTTATTGCATCCGAAATGTAATTCTGTTTTATTAACCATTCATAAAACTCATTCTCTTTACTTTTTTTAAATAATTTAAATAACTTATAAGTATTATAAATATTTATTCCTTTGTTGTAATCCGTTCCCGCATAAACGCATATCTCTCTAAATTCTTTCGATGACATTTTTAGTTCTTTTAATATTTTAAAATAATCATAATATTGCAACGTTTCATTATAAATATTTATATCCCGGAATATCCTATTACATCCATAAACAAACATATCCATATCTTCACTTAAACATCCATATACTACTTTATTTTTTACCAACTCCGCACATAATACATCCGCTTCTCCCTCGGCATCTAAATAACACGCACCATAAGCTTTTATTAAACACTTCGCCTCTTTTACATTTTCATAAGTTACCTTTATTGTTTTTTTATATTCCTCTTTCATTAAACTTTCTAACTTTAAAATCATTTCTTTATTATTTACACTTTCAACCTTTTTTAATTCTATTAATTTATTTTTTAAGTTTAAATAATGATCTTTTGCTAGTTTCTTTTTATTTCGTCTTTCTTCTAATAACGCATATTTTTCTTTCGGAGGCTTTCCGTCAAATATAAATACAGGCACTATATTGTATTTTATAAATAAACCTATCATTAAATATAA
>MDTG01066542.1_pt1 | contig 23924 bp, 20 predicted proteins | sample 811421 | NCBI WGS metagenome assembly MDTG01 (sample SAMN05326645, study PRJNA326480) | marine metagenome | isolation source: seawater | place: Pacific Ocean: South East | collected 2011
AGTGCCACAGAAAATAAACCGCCTTATCAAGGCAAGGGTGAAAAGGTGTGGTAAGAGCACACCGGCTGGTTTGGTAACAAACAGCGCATGGAAAACCCCACTGAGAGCAAAACCGAATAGAGATGGCATTGTTAGAAATAACTAAAAGCAGTCTTTAGCTAGTCATCTGGGTTGGTTGCTTGAGCCTTAAAGCAATTTAAGGCCTAGATAAATGATAGGTTTAAATGACAGAACCCGGCTTATAGTTTATCTGGCGCTTCTGAAATAAAAAATCTTTTATATATTGTTTCATTTTTGTTCTTAAATTTTTGCTATTTTAATCAAAATATTAAGTATTGACGATTGTAAATAAAACCCATAATATCCCATAAAATCCCATTTTAGGGTGTTATTAAATTATATGTATTATGTTTTTATCTACTTACGAAAACAAGCTGGACAAAAAGGGGAGAGTTTCTGTGCCTGCATCTTTTAGATCTTATTTATCGAATATAGGTTATAATGGTGTGATCTGTTATCCTTCATTTAACAATCAATGTATAGAAGCATGGCCTCAAGATAGAATTGAAAAAATTTCTGAAACAATAGATTCCTTAAATCCTTTTGAAGAAAAAAAGGATTACTTTGCTACATCTATATTATCAGAAAGTATAAATTTACAATTTGATAGTGAAGGAAGAATTTTAATTACAGAAAAATTATTAAAACATGCGAAAATAAAAAATAGCATGCTGTTTGTTGGACAAGGAAAAACTTTTCAAATTTGGGAACCAACAACTTTTGAAAAATTTAGGGTTAAAGCTAATAAAAAATCAAATATTTACAGAGCTAGCCTTAAATGGGAAAAACAATTTAACAACTAGAGGGGGAAAATGACAATTAACTTTAAATCACCAGAGATAAGAGAATTAAAGCCTAGAATATTAGTACTAGGAGTTGGGGGAGCCGGAGGAAACGCTATTAATGAAATGATCGCGTCTAATGTACAAGGTGTTGAATTTGTTGCAGTTAACACTGATGCTCAAGATCTTAAAACAAGTAAGGCTAAAACAAGAGTACAAATAGGTTTAAATGTAACAAAAGGATTAGGCGCTGGAGCAAAACATGAGATAGGACAAGCAGCAGCTGATGAGTCACTTAATGATATAATTGATTTATTAAAAGGCGCAAATATGGTTTTTATTACAGCAGGAATGGGTGGAGGAACCGGAACAGGAGCTGCCCATGTAATTGCCAGGGCCGCTAAAGAATTAAATATTTTAACCGTTGGAGTTGTGACTTTGCCTTTTCTTTATGAGGCACCTTCAAGAATGAGAAGAGCTCAAGAAGGATTAGAAGAATTAAGAAAACATGTTGACACTATTATAGTAATTCCAAATCAAAATTTGTTTAAAATTGCAACCGAAAAAACAACTTATAAAGAGTCATTTCAACTATCGAATAGTGTACTAAGGCACGGGGTTCAAAGCATTACCGACTTAATGGTACAAGATGGTTTAGTTAATTTAGATTTTGCTGATGTTGAAACAGTTATGAGTTCTATGGGCAAAGCAATGATGGGAACTGGTGAAGCAGAAGGCGAAGGTAGAGCAAATAAAGCTACAGATTTGGCACTGAACAACCCATTAATTGATGACTATTCTCTTAAAGGTGCAAAAGGTCTATTAATTAATATAACAGGAGGAGAAGATTTAACTCTTTTTGAAGTAGACGAAATAACAAATAAAATACGTAACGAAATAGATCCTGAAGCAGAAATAATAAATGGATCAATAATTGATCCATCTCTAGAAGGTAAAATTCGTGTATCTATTGTTGCCACAGCTTTGGATGGACAATCTCCAGACTCAAAATCTGTTATAAACATGGTTCATAGAATTCAAAATCGAAATCCAGGATATTCTGATTTCTCTAATTTAAATTCACTGCAAAAAAATCACGAGTTTCAATCTCCTACTTCAATGACTAGCGGTGCGAATGCGTTAAAAGTTGATAATGAACTTTCTACACAGATTGAACAAACAAATGAAAATATTATTATTAGTCAAAATGAGAGCACAGTTTTAGAAGAACCAAATGCATCTATAGAGAAACATTATGATTCTGAAGATGTTTTAAAACTTTCAGATCCAGTAGAACCTAATCAATCAGAAGAGGAAACAAATGGATTAGAAAATTTTAATTTAGAGGAACAAACAACTGAATTGTTTAATTCTGAAATTGAAAAGAATGAAGAAGAAGGATTTACATCTTTTACCAATGAAAAAAATAATGATTTAGAAGATGACGATCTTGAAATTCCAGCTTTTTTAAGAAGACAAAAGAACTGATGCTCTTAAAAAAAAATGAGTGCCACTATTTCACTGGGTATGAAAAAACATCACCCAGTATTGCTAAAAAAGATTATTAGCATTATTTCCCCTCAAAATGGTGGCACTTATGTAGATTGTACTTTTGGACAAGGAGGTTATTCAAGTAAAATATTAACTTTTCCAAATACAAAAGTATATGGATTTGACAGGGATCCAAAAGTATCCAAAAAAGCATTTGTTTTAAAAAAAAAATATGAAAAAAGATTTTTTTTTAAAAACAAAAAATTTAGCCAAATAAATAAAAATGATTTAAATAACGAAGCGGTAGATGCTTTCATTTTTGATCTTGGACTTTCATCAAACCAGATATCAGACGCAAAGTCTGGAATTTCATTTAATTCTAAGGGTAAATTAAACATGCAAATGGGCATAAATGATTTTAGCGCTAATGAAGTAATAAATTATCTTGAAAAAAAAGATCTAGAGAAAATATTTTACCATTTTGGTGAAGAAAAATTTGGAAGAATAATCGCAAATAAAATTGAAATTGAGAGAAACAAAAAAAAATTATTAACAGAAGACTTAGTTAAAATTATAGAAAGTGTTAAAAAATTTAAAAAGGGCAAGCACAAAGCTACTAAGATATTTCAATCAATAAGAATGTTTGTAAACAAGGAAGTAAGCGAGCTTTTATTTGGGCTTATAAATAGTTTCAAAATTGTTAAGCCGGGTGGAAAAATCATCGTTGTAACATTTCATTCAATAGAGGACAAAATAGTGAAATATTTTTTCAAAAATTTTTCTGAAAACAATAAATATTCTAGATATTTACCAGAAATAAAAAATGAAAAAAAATTATTTATATTAAAAAATAAAAAACCAATTTATCCATCTTTAGATGAAATAAAAAAATATCCGTCTTCAAGATCAGCAAAATTACGTTATGCAGAAAAAAATATTGATGATGATTTGTTTAAGGATGAATTTCTTGAAAAATTTAAATATTTAACAAAAGTAGAAGATATTTCAAAAAAATTATGAAAAAAACTATTATAACTTTTTTAATTTTTCTATTTGTAATTTCTGCCGCGATAACAAAAAATTCTACTAAAAAAATCGAGGAAAAAATTTACAAAAAAAGGGAAAATTTGGTAATTTTAAATGATAAATATGATTTATTAGTATTAGAGTTTGATTATTTAAGTTCACCTGAAAAAATATTTATAAAAATGGAAAAATATTTTAAAGATGAATTTTATCCGATTGGTATATCGGAATTAAAAATAATTAAATTTAAAGCTAATAAAATCAATTTTCAAAATTATGTTAACAAATACTAATGGAAAAAGAGAACAATAATATTACTTTAGAAAACATAAATAATGAATTTTTGTTTAGTGAAAATAAATCTAATTTAAATATCTTATTTAATAGAGTAGCATTCATTTTTTTTGTTTTTATTTTTCTGTGTATAATATATTTAATTCAAACTTTTCATTTAATTAATAAAGATGTTAATAAGACTAATAATTTTAATTCATCTTTATTAGAAAATCACAGAACTGATATTATCGATGTAAATGGTCAAATATTGGCCAAAACAGTATTATCAACAGCAGTAGGAATTAATCCAAATCTAATCATTAATAAAAAAAAATTAATTTTAAAACTTAAAATAATTTTACCAAATTTAAATTTTGAAGTTGTAGAAGAAAAAATAAACAAAAGGAAATTTTTTTGGTTAAGCAAAAAATTAAATCAAAAAAAATTAAATCAATTAAGATTATTAGGTGAAAAATCTATTAGATTTGAGAAACAAGTTTCTAGAGTTTACCCTCAAAAATATTTATTTAGTCATGTGATAGGTCAAATTGATGACTCAAATAATGGAATTTCAGGTTTAGAAAAATCTTTGGATAAAAAATTAAAAAATACCAAAAAAAAAATTAAACTAACTTTAGATTCAGAAATTCAATTTTTAATTAGAAAAGAACTTATAAGAGCTGAAAATTTTTTTAAAAACAAAGGAAGTGCAGCAATACTAATGAACATAAATAATGGTAAAATTTTATCGTTAGTTTCTTTGCCAGACTTTGATTTAAACAAAAGGCAACATGTAAAAGATCAAAAATTTATTAATAGAGCTACAAAAGCTGTTTATGAATTAGGTTCAACATTTAAAACATTTACATTAGCTGCGGGTTTTCAAGAGAAGGTGATAAAACCAGATACTTTATTTTTAAATTTAGAAAAAAAAATTAATTGTGGAAAATATCCAATAAGAGAATATGATAATAAAATACCAAGCAATCTAACAGCTGAAGAAATTTTAATCAGATCTGGAAATATAGGATCCGTTAGAATTGCTCAAAAAATAGGTATTGAAAAGTATAAAAATTTTCTAGAAAAAATTGGTATTTTGAATCAAATCAAATTTGATTATGAAGAAGTGGGTAAACCACATTCAATAAAATGGGGAAAATGTAAATTAGCTACAGCAGCTTATGGTCATGGAATAACTACAACGATTTTACAGCTAGCAAAAGGATATGCGATAGTAACTAATGGAGGCTTTGAAATTAATCCTACTTTAATTGAAAATAATAATTTAAAAAATTCTAGAAAAAAACTATTAAGTAATCAAGTTTCGAAAATGATAAATCCCATTCTTAGAAAGGTAGTATCCTCTAAAGAAGGTACCGCAGGCCTAGCAGATGTAAGAGGGTATGAAGTAGGTGGAAAAACTGGAACAGCTCAAAAAGCTTTGGAAGGAAAGTATTCAAAGATTAAAATTAATACCTTTGCATCTATTTTTCCAACAACCAAACCAAAATATGTTTTAATAGTTTTATTAGAAGATACAAAGCTTTCAAAGGATTATATATATAATTATAGAAATAAAATAGGTTCATATAAGGGTACTCCTTTTAATACAGCAGGATGGACATCAGTAGAAATTGCCGGAAGAATTATAGACAATATAGGGCCAATTTTAGCCACAAAATATTAAGAGTTTTATTTATCTAATGCGATTAAAAAAATACTTAATAAATTTAGATAAAAAATACTCAAAACATGAGTTTAAAAGGCTTTCTTGTAATAGTAAAAAAATTAAAAAAGGAGATATTTTTTTTTCTATTAAAGGTCATAACCAAAATGGAAATTTATTTATTAAAGATGCTATAAAAAAAGGAGCAAAAACTATAATTTCTGATTATGAATATTCAGGATATAAAAAAAAAGTTCTATTTATTAAAGATAAAAATCCAAGAAAATTACTATCTATTTTAATAAATAAAATTTACAAAAATAAACCAAATAACCTAGTTGCTATAACAGGCACGAATGGCAAATCATCAGTCGCAAATTTTTATTACCAAATATTAAAATTAAATTATTTTAAAGTAGCATCTATAGGAACTCTTGGTGTCCAAACAAATACAAAAAAATATTCAACATTAAACACTACTTTAGATCCTATAACTCTTAACGAAATATTTAATAAAATTAAAAAACAAAAAATAGATAATGTAATTTTAGAAGCTTCGAGCCATGGACTTAAACAACATAGATTAGATGGAATCAAATTTAATACAGGAATATTTACAAATTTATCACGAGATCATTTAGATTATCACAAGTCTTACAAAGATTATTTTAATTCAAAAATGATACTATTTAATAATCTGTTGAATAAAAACTCTAACGTCATATTTGAAGATCAAATTATTCAAGCTAAAAAATTAGAAAAAATTTGTTTGAGAAAAAAATATAATAAATTTACAATAGGAAGTAATAAAGCAACGATAAGTATAATTAATCATAAATATATTGGCAATTTTCAAGAAGTAAAAATTAGATATAAAAACGAAATTTTTATTTTCAGAACTTCTTTAATAGGAAAAATACAATTAAAGAATTTATTAATGGCTATTTGTGCTGCAAACTTAAACAAAGTTAGTATTAATAATATAATAAAATGCATTCCAAAAATTAAACCTGTTAATGGCAGACTTGAATCAGTGGGAACTATATTGAATAAATCATTAGTAATACTGGACTATGCTCATACACCAGATGCACTTCGAACTACTTTGCAAGATTTAAAATCTCAATTTGCTGAAAGTAAAATAACCATAGTTTTTGGATGTGGAGGTGAAAGAGATAAGCCAAAAAGAAAAATAATGGGTAAAATTGCTAATGAATATTGTAATAAAATATATTTAACTGACGACAATCCAAGAAATGAAAATCCAAAAAAAATAAGAGATGAAATTAAAAAAAATATATCAAAATTTAAACTTTTTGAAATTTCTTCTAGAGAAACTGCAATTCATAAAGCAATTCAAAATCTTAATTCAGGAGAAATATTATTGGTTGCTGGAAAAGGACACGAAAGCTACCAAGAATATTCTAAAAGAAAATTTTTTTCAGATAGGAAACAAATTTTAAAAAGTATAAAAATTAAAAATAAAAATCTTTTCAATAACTATAAATCAAACATAGTTTTAGAAGAATTAGGAAATACAAGAAAATCTTTTTTTAAAAAAATAAACAATGCTTGCATAGATTCAAATAAAATTAAAAAAAACGATATTTTTTTTGGACTAAAAGGAAAAAAACTAGATGGAAATAAATTTGCTATAGAGGCAAATAAAAAAGGAGCAGCTTTTTCTATAGTGGATAAAAAATATCATTTATCTAATAAAATATTTAAAGTTAAAAATTCAATTAGTTTTTTGACAAATGTTTCAAAGAAAATAAAAAACTTATCCAATATTACCTCCATAGCCGTAACAGGAAGTGCTGGAAAAACATCTTTAAAAGAAATTTTAGCTTTTTGCTTTACGAAATATTATTCTACTATATGTTCCAAAAAATCCTTTAATAATCATATTGGTGTACCATTAAGTTTGTTTAATATAAAGAATGAAAAATTTGGAATTTTTGAAGTCGGAATGGACAAAAAAGGTGAAATAGATTTTTTAACAAAAATTATCAAACCTAATTTAGGTATAATTACAAATGTATCATATGCTCATGCCAAAAATTTTAAAAATTTGTCTGATATTGCTTTTGCAAAATCTGAAATTATAGACAATATAAAAAGCGGCGGTACAATTGTACTTAATAAAGATGATAAATTTTTCAATTTTTTTGAAAAAAAAGCTTTAAAACGTAATCTTAAAATTATCTCATTTGGAACAAGCAAAAAATGCGAAATCAGTTTTAAAAAAGTTATTAAAAATAAAAATTCATTTAAATTAATAATTCATATTTACAATAAAAAAAAAATTTTTTTTATAAAAAAAAATTTTCTCTCATATCTGCCTAATATCCTTGCAGCCACAGCAGTTCTGTCAAATTATATAAATGCAGAAAAATTAAACAAAAATTTATTTTACAATTTAAAATTACTTAGTGGAAGAGGAAATCTAACAAAACTAAATTTTAATGACAAAGTGATAAATTTAATTGATGAAAGTTACAATTCGAATCCTTTATCTTTAAAATTTTCAATTAATAACTTCGACTCTTTATTCTCAAAAAATAACAAAAAATATGTTTTGTTGGGAGATATGCTTGAATTAGGTAAATTTTCAAGAAAACTTCATTTTGATGCTGCAAAAGAAATTAATAAATCAACAATAAATAAAGTATATGTATATGGTAATAATATAAGAAATACGTTTAACAAAATTAAAACACAAAAAAAAGGCAAAATATTTGACAGAAAAAGTAAAATTTTAGATTTTATAAGATATGAAATGCCTAATAACAGTTGTTTAATGATTAAAGGATCAAATGCTACTGGGCTAAAAGATATTGTATCAAAAATTAAATTAAAAGAAAAAAATGCTTTATAATTTTTTATTAAACTTTGTAGATACTTATTCATTTTTAAATGTATTTAAATATCTTACTGTAAGAACTGGTTTAGCAATGTTTACTTCAATGCTTGTGGTTTTTTTAGTTGGAACACCTTTTATAAATTATTTTGCATCAAAAAAAATTCACGATCCAATAAGAGAAGACGGTCCAAGCGAACATATAATAAAAAAAATTGGAACTCCTACAATGGGTGGAGTCCTGATTTTGTTTGGTCTTTTTTCAGGAATTATTTTGTGGGGAGATCTTTCAAATATTTATATTATTTTTTTAATTTTTATTGTTGCTGGCATGGGTTTTTTAGGCGCATATGATGATTATAAAAAAATTAAATATAAAAATTCAAGTGGAGTTTCTTTTAAATTTAAAATTTTTACACAGGTATCAGTTGCAATAATTGGAATTCTAATATTGTTATTTTATAGTGATCACAATGAATTAGAATATTTATATTTTCCATTTTTTAAAAATTTATTTATTAACTTAGGTTGGTTTTTTATACCATTCGCCGCATTTATAATTGTTGGCTCATCAAATGCAGTAAATCTTACTGATGGTTTAGATGGCTTAGCAACAGTGCCAGTAATTTTAGTAGCAGCTTGCTTTGCATTTATTAGTTATGTTACTGGCAATGTAGTCTTTTCTGATTATCTTCATATTTCTTATATTAGAGGTGTAGGAGAAGTAAGTGTTTTTTGTGGTTCAATAATAGGAGCCTGCTTAGGTTTTTTATGGTTTAACGCACCACCAGCAAAAATATTTATGGGTGACACCGGATCTTTAGCGCTAGGCGGTTCACTAGGAGGGATAGGTATTATCACTAAGCATGAAATTGTTTTAGCTATAACGGGAGGATTATTTGTTTTTGAAGCAGCCTCAGTAATTATCCAGGTAATTTCATATAAGCTTACAGGCAAGAGAGTTTTTAAAATGGCTCCAATTCATCACCATTATGAAAAAAAAGGATGGCCAGAGTCAACAGTAGTAATAAGATTTTGGATAATTTCAATAATTTTAGCAATGATAGGACTTGCAACCCTTAAACTTAGGTAATGAGTCAAAAACCAATTTTATTTCAAAATTTTAGTATATTAATTTACGGACTTGGAAAAAGTGGAGTTTCTTCATTTAAATATTTATATAAAAAAAATAATTTATATTGTTATGATGATTATAATATTAAGACACCAAATAGGTTAATAAAAAAAAAAATTATAGAAAAAATTGAAATTAATAAAATTAGCTTTGATTATATTGTTATCAGTCCTGGTATCAACATAAGAAATTGCAAATTATCAAAATTTCTAAAAAAAAATAAAAAAAAAATAATTACAGATTTAGATATATTTTATTTAACAAATCCACAAAATTTTAAAATTGCCATAACAGGTTCAAATGGAAAGTCGACTACAGCCAAAATTCTTTTCAATATTTTAAAAAAATACAAAAGAGAAGTTAGGCTTTGCGGAAATATTGGCAAACCAATATTAAATGAAAAATCAATTAAAAAAAAAACATGTTTTGTTATTGAAGTTTCATCTTACCAATTAGAGTATAGTAATTTTTTTAAATCTAATTTTGCTGTAGTTTTAAATATTTCCAATGATCATTTAGAAAGGCATGGGAACATTAAAAATTATACATTTTCTAAGTTTAAACTTTTATATCAACAAGAAAAAAGTGATAGATGTTTTATAGATTTGTCTCAAAATTTTATAAAGAAATATTTAGAATTAAAAAATATAAATTCAAAAATTACAAATATTAAACTAGATAATTTGGAAAATTTAAAAAAAGATATTGAAAATACATATTTTCATAATCTTTCAAATTTAAAAAATTTACAATTTGTAATGAAGATTTGCAAATATTTTAAAATAGAAAAAAAAAAAGTTTTAAATGTTGTGAGAAATTTTAAATCACTTAATTATAGACAACAAATATTATTTAAAAAAAAAAATGTTACATGTATTAATGATTCAAAATCTACTTCTTTTTCATCTTCAGTAGATATTTTAAAATCTTATGATAAAATTTATTGGATAGTCGGAGGTATACCAAAAAAAAAAAGATAAATTAGAATTGGAAAAAAAATATTATAAAAATATTACAGCTTTCATAACAGGTAAAAATTCAAAATTTTTTGAAAAGGAATTTAGAAATAAGATTTCATATTTTAGAATCAAAAACTTCAAAAAATTAATTAAGAAAATTATTAAAATAAGTAATATGAATAAAAATTTAAAAATTAAAAAATGTATTTTGTTTAGTCCAGCCGCAGCATCATTTGATAAATTTAAAAATTTTGAAGAAAGAGGAAAATATTTTAATGAAATTGTTAGAAAAACTAAATTAAGAAGTTTAATTTGCAATTAAAATTAATATGAATTTTTTTTTTAAATTATATCACGATTGGTGGAAAAATATCGATAAAACTATATTATTTTTGATTTTGTTGTTATTTAGTTTAAGCTTATTTTTTTCTTTAACTTCTACATCATTGATAGCATCAGATAAGTTACAAACCGAAGATTATTATTATTTTTTTAAACATCTTATTTTTGTTTTGTTTGGTCTAATTATTATATTTACTTTCTCTTCTTTAAATAAAATTCATTTATTAAAACTATCTAAAATTTTGTTTATTTTAAGTTTAATTTTACTTTTTTTGGTACCAATAATTGGAGTTGAAGTTAAAGGCTCTAAGCGTTGGTTAGATTTTTTATTTCTACCTAGATTTCAACCAATTGAAATACTAAAGCCTTTTTTTATAATAATGGTTGTTAGTATTTTAGGATCAGAAAATTCAAAAAATATCTACTTTAAATACTCACTTTCTTTTATTTTAGTTTCATTAATTATTTTTCTTTTAATCTCTCAACCTGATATTGGACAAAGTCTTTTAATTTTTTTAACTTGGTTAAGTATTATTTTTGTATCTGGAATTAATCTTTATATATTTTCTTTTTTATTTTTATTAATGTTTGTTTTTTTAGGAACAACTATAATATTTTTCCCAAAATATCAGTATATAATAATTAGATTAAAATCATTTTTTAATCCATCAACTGGGAATAGCTATCAATCAGATAAAGCATCAGAGGCGATTAGTAGTGGAGGTTTTTTTGGAAAAGGTATGGGTGAAGGTATATTAAAAAACACTGTTCCCGAAGTTCATACTGATTATGTAATTTCAGCAATCTCTGAAGAATTTGGTGTAGCAATTATCTTATTATTAATGACAATTTTTTTGTTATTTTCATATATGGTTTTTAGAAAAATATCAGAGGAAAAAAATAATATATTTAAATTAATTTTGTTTGGATCGATAATAATAATATTATTACAATTTTTTATACATCTAGGAGTAAATATAAATTTATTACCAACAACTGGAATGACATTGCCTTTTTTAAGTTATGGTGGGTCTTCTATTATCAGCACATCTTTAATTTCGGGAATTATTCTAAATTTAACTAGAAGAGATTTTAAAATTAGATGAAAAAAAAAGTATTAATTTCTACAGGTGGTTCAGGAGGACATGTAATACCTGCAACTATAATATTCGAGCATTTAAAAAATAAATTTCATGTTTTTTTAGAAACAGATAAAAGAGGAGAAGTCTTTATAGACTCAAAAAAATATACATACAAAGTTTTTTCATCAATTAAGTTAGATATTTTTTTTAAATTTCCTATAGTAATTTACAAATTTATATTAATTTTTTTCAATTCATTGAATTATTTAAAAAAAAATAATTTTAACATTGTTATAAGCACTGGAGGTTATATGTCAGTGCCAACTTGTTTGGCAGCGAAATTGTTGGGTTTAGATATTTTTCTTTTTGAACCTAATATGGTAATTGGAAGATCAAATCGATTGTTCTTAAAATTTGCAAAAAAAGTTTTTTGCTACTCTTCAGATTTAAAAAATTTTCCTAAAAAATATTCTAATAAAATAAAAACAATACCTTCTTTGCTAAGAAAAGAATTGTATGAATTTAAAAATATAAAAAAAGAAAATAAAAAAAATTTTCGGATTTTAATTATTGGAGGAAGTCAAGCTGCGAAAATTTTTGAACAAAAATTAGTACCTTTAATTTTGGAATTATCAAAAAAATTTGATATTTTTATATATCACCAGATTAAAAATAATGAGGAAAAGTACAAAGAAATATCAAATATTTACCAAAACAGTAGAATTAATTTCAAGTTATTTAACTTTGAAAAAAATATACATGAATATATTTTTGATAGCGATTTGGTTATAACACGTGCAGGAGCATCAACTTTGGCAGAATTAGTTTATTTAAATACTCCATTCATAGCAGTACCTTTTTCATATTCAAAAGATAATCATCAATTAGAAAATGCATTTTACTACAAAAAAAAAAATTGTTGTTGGGTTTTTGAAGAAAAAGATTTTTTTAAAGAAAATTCAAACAACTTTCTCTTAAACTTAATAAAAAATACTAGCGATTTAGCAGAAAAAAAAGAAAACATGAAAAAAATTTCTTACCAAAACACTTGGAATAATATAAACGAAATTTTAACTAAAACTTTAAATGAAAATTGAAATTGCAAAATCAGAAATAGTACATTTAGTAGGAATTGGTGGAATCGGAATGAGTGGTTTAGCAATAATCATGAGTGAACTTGGATTTAAAATTCAAGGAAGCGATCAATCTTACAATAAAAATTTTGAAAGATTGAAAAAAAAAAAAATAAAACTTTTTGTAGGACATAATAAAAAAAATGTATCTAAAGCTACAATTTTAATTATTTCATCAGCTATTAAAAATAATAATGTAGAGTATAAGGAAGCAAAAAGAAAAAAAATTCCAGTTTATAAAAGAGGAGAAGCACTTGCCAATATAGTTTCATTAATGAAAAATATAGTTGTTGCAGGATCTCACGGCAAAACAACAACAACATCATTAATTGAGTCAATTTTTTCAGCAGCCAAACTAGACCCAACTGTAATAAATGGAGGAGTAATTAACTCACTAAAAAGTTCTGCCAAGCTTGGCAAGAGTGGATGGAGCATATTAGAGTCCGATGAATCTGACGGAAGTTTTGTGAAAGTGCCAGCAACTTATTCAATAATTACTAATGTTGATAGGGAGCATCTAGATTATTATAAAAGCATGAAAAATCTTATTAATGAATTCAAAGTATTTATTGAAAAAACCCCTTCATTTGGAAGATCATTTGTATGTTTGGATGATTTTAATAATAAAAAAATAATTAAAAAAATTAGTACAAGAAATTTTCTCACTTATGGGGAAAATGAAAAATCTAATTTTAAAATTAAAAATATAGTTAATTATTTAGAGCATTCTACTTTCGATTTGTTAATAGATATTCCAGGAAAAATAAAAAAAAATGTATATAAGATTAAAATTCCTCTAATAGGAAGACACAACATCCGTAATGCAACAGCAGCTTTTGCAGTAGCATCAAGCATTGGATTATCAAGTAATATTATAAAAAAAGGATTAATAAAATTTAAAGGTGTGCAAAGAAGATTTAATAAATTATTTGAAAAAAAAGGAGCAATTTTTTTTGATGATTATGCTCATCATCCGACTGAAATAGTTGAAGTTTTAAATTCAGTAAAAGATGTTTATAAAAATAAAGAAATAATTGTAGTTTTTCAACCTCATAGAATATCAAGACTTAATGATTTAAAAAAAAAATTCACTAAATCTTTTAAAAAATGTAACACCGTAGTGCTTTGTCCAGTCTATACCGCAGGGGAAAAATTAAAATTAAAATTTAACTATAAAAAATTTGCTAGAGAAATTGTAAAAAATTCCAAAGTAAAGTTATTTATGATTAGCGGAGAAGAACAATTATACAAATTTATTAGTCAATATGTCTATGGAAATAAAATCGTTATTGGAATGGGGGCAGGATCTATATCAAACTGGATTCGTAACTTAAAATATAAATATAATTAAAATGGAAAAATATTTTAAAGATTTAGAAGGATCAGTTTCTTTTAACTATAATCTAAAAAATTCAAATTGGTTTAATATTGGAGGAAGTATTGATATTTATTTTAAGCCAAAAAATTTAAATGATTTAATAAAACTTAGAAAAAATCTAAAAAATAAAGATAAATTGTATCTAATCGGTGCTGGATCTAATTTATTGATTAGTGATAAAGGAATCAAAGGTATTGCAGTAAAACTTGGAGAAAAATTTTCAAATATTTCTAAAATAGATGATACGACACTAATTGCGGGAGCTGCTACAACTGACAAAAATTTATCAGAATTTGCTATGCTTAATGAGATTACAGGTTTTGAATTTTTATCTTGCATTCCTGGGACAGTAGGTGGAGGTATAAAAATGAATTCAGGCTGTTTTGAAAATGAATTTAAAGATATTATAATTTCAATACAGGCTTTAGATGAAGATGGAAGAATTTTATCTATTCCAAAAGAAAAAATAAAATTTAGTTACAGAAATACAGATCTTAATCCAAATTTAATTTATCTTAGTGCAACTTTTAAAGGACAAAAAAGTACAAAAAAAAAAATTAATGAAAAAATTTCTGCTTTTAAAAAAATGAAAGAAAAATCTCAGCCATCTAAAATTAAAACTGGGGGCAGTACTTTTAAAAACCCATTAAACCAAACTCAAAAAAAGGTTTGGGAATTGATAGATGAGTCCGTAGATAAAAATGTTAAATTTGGAGATGCAAAAATTTCAAATAAACATTCAAATTTTTTTATAAATGAAAAAAATGCAAGTTTTGATGATATGTTCAATCTTATAAATTTTGTAAGAGATAAAGTAAAAAAAAAGACAGGAATTAAATTAGATCTAGAAGTTAAAATTTTAAAATAAATGAAAAAAAAACAGAAAATAATAATTCTAGCTGGTGGAATTTCAAAAGAACGTGAAATTAGTATAAATTCTGGGAAATCAGTTCATAAAGAACTATTAAAAAATGGTTACAAAAATTCTCAAATTTTAGAACCAGATGGAGATTTAATTAAAAATTTAAAAAAAATTAAACCAAAAATAATTTTTAATGCACTGCATGGAACTTTTGGAGAGGATGGATTTATACAATCAATTTTAGAAAGTTTAAAAATTAAATATACACATTCAGGAGTAATATCCTCATCTATTGCTATGGATAAAATTTTGTCAAAAAAAATATTTATAAAAAATAAAATACTAACACCAAAATACTTATCATATAATTTCGACACAAGAAAAAATAAAATTTACAATAAAATTATAAAAAATTTAGGTTTTCCTATTGTTGCTAAACCAATAAATGAAGGATCAAGTGTTGGTGTTTATATATGTAACAAAAAAAATTTTTTTTCTAATTTAAAAAAACTTCAAAAGTATAAAGAAATATTAATCGAAAAATATATTCCAGGACGAGAAATACAAGTAGCGATATTATGTAAAAAAAAAATTGGAGCCATAGAGTTAAAACCGAAGAGATCATTTTATGACTACAAAGCTAAGTATAGTCGTTCCGCAGGTACAAAACATATAATTCCAGTTCAAATAAATAAAAAGAAATTACACAAAGCTCTTAACATTGCACTTAAGGCACATAATTTACTTAGATGTAGAGGAGTAACAAGATCAGACTTTAGATTTTATAAAAATAAATTTTACCTTTTAGAAATAAATACTCAACCTGGGATGACAAGTTTGTCTTTAGTTCCAGAAATTGCTGCTTACAATGGAATAACATTTATAAAATTAATAGAAATGCTAATAAAAGATGCTTCAATTAGAAAATAAAAATAAAATTTATATTTACTTTTTTTTTTTTTTAATTCTATCCACAATAACTAACTACAATTTTTCTAGTTTTTTTATAAAAAAATTTAAGATAAAGCAAATACACGTTTTTGGATTAAATAATGAGCAGAACAATAAAATAAAATATGAAATAAAAAAATTGAATTATAAAAATATTTTTTTACTAAATAAAAATGAAGTAAAAAAAATTATCGAAGACAATAATTTAGTGGAAAAGTATAAAGTTAAATTAAAATATCCAGACATAGTAATAGTAGACATATCTAAAACTACTTTTATCGGAAAAGTTTATTCTTTAGATGAAAAATATTTAATTGGTTCAAATGGAAAAAAAATTAAAGTTTCAGACTTTAATTCGACTGATAATATTCCAATTGTATCAGGTGATGTAGTGATAAATGAATATATTAAATTTGTAAAAAAAATTCAAAAATCAAATTTAAAATTAAAAGATATAGAAAGGTTGCATTATCATAAAATCAAAAGATGGGATATAAAAACAAAAAATGGTTTTTTAATTATGCTACCACAAGAAAATATTCATAAAAAACTTTCAATAGCATATAAATTAATTTTAAATAATATACCGAAAGATTTTAATAGAATAGATTTGAGAATAAAAAATAAAGTAACAATTTCCTATGAATAATATATCATCAGAAATCTTTTTGGAGTTAGGATCTTCAAAAATAATTTTATCATTTAATGATAAAATAAACAATAAAATTAAATCTAAAGAAAAAAATATTTTAAACGATCAAAAGCAGGACAGCCTATTCTTAAATTTAAAAAAAAATAAAATTGAAAATATAATATATGAATTAGAAAAAGAAAATAATATTTACATTAAGAATATAAATTTATTAGTTGATGATAAAAATTTAATAACAATTGGATTATCAGTCTCTAAACAAATAAATCATAATTTATTTGAAAAAAAAGATTTAGAATATTTAATTCAAGATGCAAAACAAATTCTTTTAAAATTTAATAATCAGTATGAAATTTTACATATTTTAATAACTTCATTTAAAGCTGATGATAATGATTGTGAAAATTTTTATAATATAGAAAAATGTAATAAAATATCATTGGATCTATTATTTATTTGTATACCTTTGAAAAAAATTGAATTTTTCAAAAAACTTTTTTCCAACAATCACATTAACATTAATAAAATTTTAAGCTCATCTTATTCAAAATCTTTTTATTTGATAAATAATTCAGATATAAATTATGAAAACAAAATTTTTATTGATATAGGTTTTGAAAAAACTGCTGTTTTATTTTATAAAAAAAAAATTTTAAAATATTTTAATATTATTCCAATAGGAAGTAATCATGTTAATAAAGACCTTATTAAAATACTCAATATTGATTACACATCATCAGAGTATATAAAAAAAAATTTTTATAAAAAAAATTTCTTACAAGACAAAAAATATATATCAATTATTAACGACTTTAAAATTAATAAAAAAAATGAAGAAATAATTTACAAGATAATAAAATATAGAATAGATGAAATTTTGGAGTTGTCTCTTAAAAAAATTAGCGAACAGCTTACAAAGTTTGACTCAAAAGCTAAAATTAAATTGATTTTATTAGGAAAAGGTTCAAAGGTATTTAATTTTAATTCAATTAGTTTAGAAAAATATGTACCTGTAACTGATGAAATTGATATTTATAAAGATGAAGATTTTAATATTTATGATTGTGGATATTTTATCAACTCAGGCTCTAACCCAAATGAGGTTATCTTGGTCCCAAAAAAAACATATAAAAAGGGTTTTTTTGAGAAGTTATTTCACTTTTTAAGATAATAGCTGAATTTTATTGTAACATTACTTGTTTTTCATTGTCCCATTTTAAAAATTATAAATTGCACATGTCAATTCTTAATCAAAAAACAATAAATACTAATATAACTTTTGAAGGAGTAGGTTTACATACAGGCATTAATTCAAAAGTAACAATAAAACCTTCGCCACCTAATACAGGAATAGTTTTTAGAAGAATTGATTTAAAGAAAAACAACTTAGTTTATCCAAATATTTTTAATGTAAGTAATGCTGTATTATGCACAACAATAAGTAATGAATATGATGTAAAAGTTTCAACAGTGGAACACTTAATGGCAGCATTGTACGGTCTAGGAATTGACAATGCCGAAATAGACATAAACGCGCAGGAAGTTCCGATTTTGGACGGTTCATCTAAAATTTTTGTAGAAAAAATCCTTAGTACAGGAATTAAAAGTAGTGATGTCCCTATTAAAATAATTAAGATTGAAAAAAAAATTGAATATGTTGAGAGTAATAAATTTATATCAATTCATCCAAGTAAAATTTCTTTAGAGATCGATTTTGAAATTAAATTTGATAACAAATTAATAAACAATCAAAAAAACTCAATAAATATCTATCAAGATGATTTGTCAAAAATATATGAATCTAGAACATTTTGTTTATATGAAGATATTGAAAAATTAAAAAAAGCTGGGTTTGCAAAAGGTGGAAGTTTAGATAATGCTATAGTTGTAAAAAATGATAAAATCTTGAATAAAAACGGATTAAGAAACAATTTAGAATTTGTTAATCATAAAATTTTAGATTGTATGGGAGATTTGTACTTATCAGGTTATAAAATTATTGCCAAAATAGCTTGCTCCCAAGGAGGACATTATTTGACTAATCAACTTTTAAGAAAAGTTTTTTCAAACAAAAGTAACTATTCAATAATTGAATTAAAAGGAAAAACAATTCCTCAAAATATAATTTACAAAAATCAACTAAAATCAATAGCTTAATTATTAGAGTTTTTTAAATAATCTGATAAAAAACTAATTATGAGATTATTTCAATTATTATTTGTAATATTATTATTTTTAATTTCGTGTTCTGCACCAGAAAAAAAGACAGGAGTCATTCAAGAAAAAAATATAGAGTTACAAATGATCGAGTCTTATCAAAAAGGCATAGATGCTTATGAGGATGGAGATTTATTATTTGCTGCAAAAAATTTTAATGATGCAGAAATACTTTTTCCACAATCAATTTGGGCACCTCGAGCAGCATTAATGGCAGCATACTGTTATTATGAATTAAGTTATTACAGTGATGCAATTTATGAGTTAGAAAGATTTTTAGAAATTTATCCAAAAGATCCTAACTTACCATATGCATTCTATTTATTAGCTATGAGCAATTTTGAAAATATTACATCTGAAAAAAAAGATTTAAAACCAATTAAAGACTCAAAAAAATTTTTTAAAATAGTAATTAGTAGATATCCAAATACAGACTTTGCTATTGATGCAAAATATAAATTAGATCTTATTAATTCTATTTTAGCATCAAAAGAAATGTATATAGGAAGATATTATTTAAAAAGAGAAAAATGGATACCTGCAATAAATAGATTTAAAAATGTCTTACAAAATTATGATACGACAGAATATACTGAAGAAGCTTTACATAGATTGGTTGAAGTTCATTATAAAATTGGACTAGAAGAAGAGGCGAAAAAATATGCTCAAGTACTTGGATACAACTATCAATCAGGTCAATGGTATGAAGAGTCTTATAAAGTTTTTAACAAAAAGTATAAAAAAATTGATAAAAAAGAGGTAAAAAAAAAAAATTCAATAATAAAAAAATTTAAATCACTTTTTGAATAAAATGAAAGAAAATGAAATTAAAAAAATATACAATAAAAAAATTAGTCAACTTAACAAACATAACAAACTTTATTTTGAAAAAAATGAGCCACTCATAACAGATAATGAATATGACAAATTAAAAAAAGAGATATTAAAACTTGAAAAAAAGCATAAATATCTAAAAAATAAAAAATCTCCATCAGTTTCAGTGGGCTTTGCACCATCAAAAAACTTTAAAAAACAGAAACACCGAGTTCCTATGCTATCACTTTCTAATACATTTGATAGAGACGATTTAGAAAATTTTGAAAAAAAAATATTTAATTTTTTAGATATAAAAAAAAAAATTGAACTTGAGTATAGTGTTGAGCCAAAAATTGATGGTATTTCAGCTTCACTAACTTATTTAGATGGAAAACTAGTGTATGGGTTATCCAGAGGCGATGGAAATGAAGGAGAGTTAATTACAGAAAATTTAAAAACAATTTTGGATATCCCACAAAATATAACTGACCCAGACTTTCCTAACAATATTGATATAAGGGGAGAAGTATTTATAAAAAATAAAGACTTTAAAATTATAGAAGATAAATTTGCAAATCCTAGAAATGCGGCATCTGGATCATTAAGACAAAAAAATCCTGAAGAAACAAAAAAAATACCACTTAATTTTATCGCATATACATTTGGCCTTTTTAAAAATAAGAAATTTAAAAAACAATCAGAATTTATCAAAGCTTTAAAAAAGTGGGGTTTTGTAACAAGTGAATATAATTCTGTAATTAAAGGAATTGAAAACTTGGTAAGTAACCACGAAATATTTGAAAAAAATAGATTTAAATTAGATTATGACGTAGATGGATTGGTATATAAATTAAATGATTTTAATCTTCAGGAAAGACTAGGTTTTGTTGCCAATGCTCCCAGATGGGCAACCGCACATAAATTTTCTGCAGAAAATGCTTTTTCTAAAATACTAGATATCGGGATTCAAGTTGGAAGAACAGGAGCACTTACACCGGTAGCAAAAATAAAACCTGTAAATGTTGGTGGAGTAGTAGTATCCAACGCAACTTTACATAATGAAAATGAAATCAAAAGAAAAGATATAAGAATAGGTGATACAGTTAAAATTGAAAGAGCAGGAGATGTTATTCCCCATGTAATATCTGTAGATTTATCTAAAAGGAACGAACAAACAAAAAGATATTTTTTTCCAAATAAATGTCCGTCGTGTGGCTCCAAAATTACAAAAGAGTATAATAATCAAACCAAAAAATATGATGCTGTAAAAAGATGTACTAGCGAAGGATATATATGTGAAAAAATAGCTATAGAAAAAATTAAACATTTTGTTTCAAAAGAAGCTTTAAATATCGATGGATTAGGAAAAAAAGTTGTAGAAAAATTTTGGGACTTAAAATTAATTAGATTACCCCAAGATATATTTGATTTAGATTTTAGCAAAATTGAAAAAATTGATGGATGGGGAAAACTTTCAGTTTCAAATTTAAAATATGCAATTAATAATTCAAAAAAAATTACGCTTGATAAATTTATTTTTTCTTTAGGGATTAGAAATATAGGAAAAGAAAATGCAAAATTAATTTCTCAAAATATAAAAACCATGGAAAATTTAATAAATATTTCTTCAAATTATAATTTTAATAATTTTTTAAGTATAGATGGAATTGGAGAAACTCAAATAAATTCGCTCAAAAAATTTTTTTCAAACAAAACCAATGCAGAAGTAGTAAAAAAATTATCAAAATATATCCTGGTTATAAAAGATAATATAAATTTAAGAGGTAAGTTAATTAATAAAACATTTCTGATCACAGGAAAACTAGATGGAATGAGTAGAGCAGAAGCAAAATCGTTAATTGAAAAAAATTCTGGAAAAATTCTTAGTTCAATAAGTAATAAGTTAAATTATTTAATTATAGGAGAAAATCCCACTCCAAAAAAAGTTTCTTTAGCAAAAGAATTAAATATTAAAATTATTTATCAAAAAGAATTTGAAAAAATATTAAATTAAATTTTGAAACCAATTTTTTTCTTTCCATGTTAAATATTTTGATATTTTTAAATAGGTTTCAAGATGATACTTAAAAAGATAATTTTTTTCCTTTTTATTTAAAAGTTTAAAATTAATTAAATCCTTATCTATTGGTGCAAATGTTAAATTTTTAAATTTTAGACTTTTATTTTCTTTAGCTACGTAAAGTAAATTTTCAATTCTTATTCCAAAATTATTTTCTTTATAATAACCAGGTTCGTTACTTAAAATCATGCCTTGTTTAATTTTAACCTTATTATATTTAGAAATAGATTGAGGGCCTTCATGTACGTTTAAAAAGAAACCAACACCATGACCTGTGCCATGACCATAATCTAGATTAACTTCTTTTAAATATTTTCTTGCTCGTTTATCAATTAAATAACCTTTGTTTATTTTATTTAAATCTGTATTTGCAACAGCAATGTGACCCTTTAATACACGTGTAAAAATATTTTTTATTTTATTGTTTTGTTTTGCAAAACAAATAGTTCTAGTTACATCAGTAGTACCAAACTTATATTGTCCACCAGAATCACATAAAAAAATATCATTTTTTTTTATTTTTCTGTTCGTTTTTTTATTGGCTCTATAATGAATTATCGCACCATTTGGACCTGTTCCAGCAATAGTATCAAAACTTGGATAAAGAAAATTTTTGTTTTTTCTTCTAAAATTTTCTAATTTTTTTTCTGCGCTAAGTTCACTTACACCATTTAATTTTATATTTTTTATCCAGTATAAAAACTTTGTTAGTGCAACTCCGTCATATATATGAGCTAGTTTTGTATTATATAATTCTGTTTTATTTTTAATTGCTTTTAGTTCGTAGCAAGGATCAATGTATTTAATTATGTTAAATTTAGATTTAATTAATAATTTATTATTTATAGAACAGGTATTACCATCTATACAGAAATTTTTTCCTTTCAGCTTATTAATTATTGAAGAAAATTTATCGTAATTTCTAAAATTTATTTTTTTAAATAAAAGTTGTTTTTTTATATTTTTAATTTTCTTTAAATCAGAAAAAAAGAATATTTTATTATTAGACAATATTAATTTACAATTTGGAATTGGACTGTTAGGATTGTCTGACCCCCTCAAGTTTAATAACCAAGCAACATTTTCAGGTGCACTTATGAACAAATTATCAATCTTTTGATTTTTTAATATATTGTTTAACCTTCTAATTTTAGAATTGTTTGTTTCACCACTTATTTTTTTATTTAAATGAAAAAAATAACTTTTTACTTTAGGTTTTTTTTCTAAAAATATTTTATCAATTAAGTTTTTATTAATTGGTACAAGATTTGAAGAACCATGAAAGTATTTATTTAGGGTAGAGTCCGTAAAAAGATTCGGATCAAATCCAATATTTAATCTTTTTTTTCCTAATATATTAACCGGGTAAATATATGGAATTTCTAATATTTTAAAGTATTTTCCACTTTGTATTTTAGCTTGAGTAGTATATCTGCCATCGACAAATAAGTAATTTTTATTTCTTAAAACCAAAGCAAATCCTGCGGAACCAGAAAAGCAACTTATAGTTTTCAATCTATTTGGAAAAGCATATTCAGAAAAAAATTCGTCATTTTTAGGTATGATGTAACCATCTAAGTTATTAATTTTTATATAAGTTCTTAATTTTTTTATTCGACTTTTTATCATTTGATTCTTTTTTGATATCTAATCCACCCAGGACTTTTAATATTACTTTCTTCATCTTCATAAAAATCTTGGTTAAAATCAAAATCGTTATTAAAATTTTCATTTTCAAAATTATTTTTTTTATTAATATGATTTTCTGGTAGTTCATCAATAAATCTTGAAGCAATACTTTCAATCCAGTCTCCTTGATAATATCTGCTCATTGAAAAAGATATATATGCTAAATTTTTTGCCCTGGTAATACCGACATATGCAAGTCTTCTTTCTTCTTCTAAACCTATTTCTCCTTTTTCATCAATGGATTTCTGATGAGGAAATAAGCCTTCCTCCCATCCTGGTAAAAAAACAACATCAAATTCTAATCCTTTAGATGAGTGCATTGTCATAAGATTTACTTTTTCTCCCTCCCAGTCTTTGTCAATTGAGGTTGCCAAAGACACATGTTCTAAAAAACTTTCTAAATTATCAAATTCTTTCATTGCACTTAACAATTCTTTTATATTTTCTAATCTATTTTCATTCTCTAA